>Ga0115011_10003551_pt1 | contig 10618 bp, 6 predicted proteins | sample TroAtlMetagenome_2_FD_88705 | JGI IMG/M metagenome (GOLD analysis project Ga0115011, IMG submission 88705) | Marine eukaryotic phytoplankton communities from Atlantic Ocean - Tropical Atlantic ANT8 Metagenome | ecosystem: Environmental > Aquatic > Marine > Oceanic | place: Tropical Atlantic... | reverse complement strand
TCGTCGTCGTTCGTTGGCGACGCGATGCGTTTGCACAGAATACTGTTTGTTGCTCTGCGTCGTTATCATCGTTGCGGTTGTTCGAATTCCATGGATGCTCCTGCCCGTACTCATCATCATCGCTTTAAAAGTGACAGAAGAAGGGCAGCGAAGAGCACTTTTTTTTTATCTGCCAAATGCCTGTCTGTCTGTCTGTCTGTCTGTCTGTCTTCTTTCTTTCATTTTTCGAAAGCAAAAACCTGAAAACGTGGACCCCAAAGAAAAACCAAGAGAGGAGAAAAAGAAAAAAAAACAAAGGGAGGATGGAGGAGGAGGAGCACAAACAACAAAACAACAAACGAAATAATGAAAAAAAAACGGCACAGAAAAAAGGGGTCCTCCTCCTCCTCTCTTCTCTTCGTTTTGAAAAAACAGACAGAAGAAGATGTCGTTGAGGAAAAACTCTGGTCGAACGGCGACGACGACCACGACCACGCCGACCACCACCACCACGGAAGGAGAACGAGGAGGGAAGACAAAACCACCAGGCGCGACGGAGTGCTCCACTCCCTTAGAATTGAACAAGTTTCTCTCCTCTTCCGCGTCCTCGTACCACTTGCCCGAGTCCATTCAAGCCGTCGAGACATGTTTGAAAGAGAACAGAGAAAATTTAAGGGAGTTTTTCTCGACGTGTTATCAGACGCTCTTATGGCAGATATTCAATTTCGACGAGAGTGGGAGCGGATGGTTACAGAGCGTGTATGACATGCGATTGCAAGCGTTGAATTATTCCGCGAGTAGTGGTGGTGGTGCATCGGGGACGACACCGGGAACAACCGGGACAAACATGAACGCCTCTTCCTCCTCAACTTTGTTGAAGAAAAAGAAGGAAAACGAAGCAACAGTGCATCTTTTGTTGAAGTTTTTGAGTCCCGAAGGCCCCTTGATGAAGGCGATATTCTCGGCGGATTCGAACAACTTAGTTCAATTCGCGTTTCCGCTGGAGCGATTGCCATCCAAGACGCAGAGAATGTTGCAAACGCAACAAGGGGCTATGGAATTGAATCGCAACCCGTTGTATAGGGGGAAAATAAAACAGGATCAAAACGGACGGTTTCAAGTGCATTTGGGATTGTATCACTACTTTCTCTTTTGGAACGCATATTTTGTGCAGAGAGTAGGGAATATAACGAGCAGGTCGGGAGGCTCTTCCTTACACCGTTCGACGTCACTTTCACACCAACAACAATACACGAATCAACACCAACAATCTCACCGACCAACGCTTTCGCAAACGCACAACCCGTTACCTACTTCTGTATCCTCTTTGCGAGGGTGGTCTAACTCGACGTTATCGTCGATAAAGAATTCTGCGCTGCATCATACGCTGAGATCTAGCGGTGGAAATAGTGAAAACGGGAGCGGTGGTGGTACAACCCGCTCCAACAGTGGCAGAGATGGAGGATTGGTGAAAAAGAACACACACCCATATCAAGACTTGCTCATTTCGCACCTCGAGTATTTCTTCAAGCCTCGACAAACGGACGATGCGAACGAAAAGTTAGGAAGTAATATTATAACCGAAGGTGAAATGATTGTAAACGTCCTCATTGAATTTTGGTTGAGTGAAAGTGATATCTCTAGTGGATCGAGGTATTTGTACAATCCTCCGGACGACAACTTAGTCAATGCCGTCACGCTTTTGGTCTCCTATCTGGGAGAAAAAGAATACAGTTCTCCTGCATTTTTGCGCACGAGAGAAGCATTGAAGCGTCCGTTATATAGGTTTTTGCGCGAAGCTTTCATGTTGTGGCCTATGGAGTCGACGAAATCGCTCGAACCGATCACGAATTTATGGGCTACATACATTATGCCGTGGTGTAAAGAAAATATTGGTTTCTCACACACACCGCAGGATTCAAAAGCCATGTTTCATCTTCTTGGGAATGTTCCATTTTACCATTACCTGATGAGACACTTTTTAGAATTGTGTTGCAAGCTCGTACCGAGCGATCCTGAAGGCACGGCGCTCATTTTAGCGCGAGTATTTGAAAATCTCGAGCAGTCTCCAGACTTGGTTCTCGTTCTCAAAGTTCTCGAAGAAGGCTTTAACAAATACATCGAAGATCCTTTGAAAGCGACTGCGAATCGTATCAACAATCAAGAAACATTGACTCCATACGATCATATGTTTCCAATCATTCAAAATCAGCTGGAAGATTGGGATCCCCCGGCGTTGAAGCCAGAGAACGAGCTCGGCGGTTCTAGAACTCCTGCAGGAACGCAACATACTCCTCTTAGAAATAGAAGTAGTCGACTAGGTGGTAACGCTGGATTATTCAACTCTCCGCTGTCCAGGAAGAAATTCGGTATGATGGGCACTCCAGGAGGTAGAACGCCCATGAGAGAACAACAAAACCAACAAGACGAGCAGCAACTGCAAAAATTGATCATGTTTGATTTAGGTCCAGAAGGTTTACCTCAAGTGTCGATTGCACTTTTGGTTCGTCTCAGTCGCGACGTCCAGGAATCCTCCACGCGTAGCCTTCTCAGGAAACTTGTGCCACAGTTTCGTAAATCAGCGTTTGCTGTACTTCCCTTGGAAAAGTTGGATGACTTCTCCCTCCTCAAAAATTCCGCCTCGCAAGTTTCTTTGTCCATGAAGAACGTCGCGAAAAATGGCAGAGCTTCGTCGTTCGAATGGAATAAAAAATCGAAAATTAAAAGCGCTCGCGATTTGTACGTGGGCGATTGGATGCAACGACCTATTGGTGAGACAGAGTTTGGTCCTCTGGTTAGAATACTCGTGTATCTTTCTCAATTTCTGAACACCGTTTTACACTTTGACGGTATGCAAAAAGAAGCCGTGGACCAGGAAGATATTTTCGCGCTCATCAAGAAAACTTGGAATGAGTGCCCGAACAAGAAGGACCATTGGTGCGTGATTAAAACCGCGTGTACGATTGCGAAAATCGGAGCATTTAGTGTTATCGACAGCGCTATCGGTATTCTGCGCCAAAGAGGTTTTCGAATCAACTTGAGATTTATGGCTGAATACTCCATGATGGTGCTTCTGTTCATCGGCTATTTCTTTCTCAAGCTCGTGTTTCGAGTGCTATTCTTTTAGTTACTATTTGATTGTTCAATTTGAAATCTACCTGGTATCTCTTGCACACATACATCTAAATATCTAATGTTACTACAATTACGCTACAGTATGATATTTTCGTAAGCTGTCTACTTTACACACTTTTCTCCCCGCCGTCGTCCTTTTTCCAAAACTGTAGTTTCTTTTTCAGTTTCTTGGCCCAATTCGACAATTTTCCCGGTGGCGGTGTGGGGGGGGGAGTCCAGCGATTCGCCACCTCACGATGAAAGACGTATATTAATTGTCGAAATCCAAGAGTGAAGAAGAAACTCAGCATGACGGCAATCATAAGCAAAAGAATAGTTGCTGACCGCTCGGTGACCGTTCCAACGTCCCACACACGCTCGAACGCAGTTCCAGTGACCAAACCTTGCGCGGCACCTCCAAGCGATGCAGGATCAGCACCAACCGGTGGAAGTAAGACGGTCGCTAAGCTTGGCACGAGAAGGGCGAATAATCCAATGATCAATCCGACGACGCTCGATGCGATTGCTGACAAATAAAAGAATGTCTTGAGAAGTAACATTTTCCGACCAAGCATGAGTTCGGTACTCCGTTTCAAATTCTCTCCGCCGTGCTTACCCTCAAATATCCGAACAGGAACGCAAAGTGCCAAGTCTAAACATCTCATTATTCCCAAATACGGAATAGGAATGGTAATTATACTGTTCCACGCGATCGAAAGCGTTCGGCGCACGTCTATTATGAGAATCGATTTGTACAGCTCCAATCCTTGCTTTAATACGCCGTATGCGTAATTTGGTTTCACTTTCGCGTACTTATCGTCACTGCTTTCTTCTAACGTTCCATCTTCTTCCTTATCCCCGACGTACGCGTTCTTAAACGTCGCAGTGCGAACGAGAAACTGACACAAAAACTTCCACGCCTGCACAGCAACAACAAATGTCGCTGCAATAACTTCCACCTCGTGCACCTGTATCAAAGCTAAGATGAACGTTCCACCAAGATTTAAAGCTTGCGCGAAAAAACCAGCGACAAAGACGAGCGCTACGGTCGGTAGAAAATCTCTCCAAGATATTCTCAAAACTTCCCCAATGATTGCTTTCGCTGTCAACTCTTTCATACTGTTGATTTCTTCACTTGCAACTTTTGGAATTCGCGGTTTCGCTAATGGATACACTACTGAAGCTTCTGATGATATCTCTCCTCCCGTCTGTGCTCCTGATGATGATGATGATGATGATGATGATGATATCATTGTACTCTCTTCTATTCTCTCCTCTTTCCCATCATCATCCGCCGCCGCCCGAGCGATGATACTGTTCAGTCTTCTACCTTTTTCTGTTACGAGAAGAACACAAAAATTTTCTTCTCGAGGACGAGGACACTGCACGTCCAACGCGTTTCTTTTTCTTCTTCTGCAAGACGACGACGCGCGATCGCGACATCCTCCCATCGAACCGCTCCTCAGAATCGCTCGCATCATCCGATCGACAAACACCCACTCTCTCTCTCTCTCTCACTCTCTCTCTCTCTCTCTCTCTTTTTTATCGCGAGAAAGTGAGAGCTTTTTTAAAAAAAAAATCGCCGCATAAAAAAAACGTGTTCTCTGTCTGTTGTTCCCCCAAGAAGCGTAACTTTATACGCGCCTGGAAGGGAGAAACTTTGGTGGGTGAAACACGAGATCCGCGAGAGCACGAATCGTGCCAGAAGTGTTGCCCTTTGTCGTCTTCGTCGCGCATCTACCGCGTCCGTGCAAAGCGTGAATATAATCGATTCGAACGAAATCGTCATGAACGTTCGAACGCTCAACAATAACGAGAACAACGCGATTTTCTCCTCCCTCTTTAGCGACGGAGGAGAGAATAGTAGCAGTAATAAACTCACTACCAAGAAGAGTTACAACAGAGCGCAGCAGCAAAATAGAGGCGTGTTAGGCAACATCACGAACAATAGCAATAGCTACGATAATAAAAGGAATAATACTAGGAATAATGCGACGACGAAGGGTGGTAATTTTGCAAAGACGACTTCTAGTGCGGAGCAAATCAACAACAGTATTCAGAGTTTAAAGAGAGACGTGGAACGATTGGCTCTACAGGAGAGTCACGAATTTGAATCCATAGGAAGAGGAGCGGATACAATAAATAACAACGAGGATCGAATAATACTAGGTAAGATAATGGAAGAACTCATCGTGGAATATTCTGAGAGAGAGCAACCACACTCGTATTATTATAGAACATTGCGCGAAGCGTCGAGCCGAGCGAACAGCGAACAAGACGACATGTGCAGATTCAACTTTTAATTTTAAATATATACTGTACAGCGAGTATTGCTACGATTATTATTATATTATGCGCTATTTCCTATTTTGAACCCGCTTCTCCGCGGCGTCTGCTAACTGAGTCACTTCGGTCAACAATTTGTTCAACACCGCTTTCTCCTGTTCCACGTACACAAGCTTTGCCGTCGATTCTTCTTCCGCTATTTTGGCTATTTTATTCTTATTCGATTTCGTTGGTGACTTTGTCGGTGATTTTTTTGTGGTGCTCTTATCGCCATTCGTCACGGTCAGCAGCGTCGGCGCTGTTCCTGTCGTTGTTGTCTTTAAAGCATCGTATGCCAACTGGTCGTGCGCTCGCTTTCTCGCAACTTCTGCAACGCTGAGCAAAGTTTCCGCTAACTGGTTGACCGCGTTTGGTTTTATCAACCCGTGCAAAATTGGCTTCTTGGTCTTTAAAAAATGAGGACTTGCGCCTCCTTTCACGGCGAAACCCATCGGAGATTTCTGCGGTAAATATGTCTCTTGTTTCGTGCCTATGTTTGTTTTGCCGTCCATCTGTAACCCGGGCGAGACTAATAAACTCGCATCCGACCCGGCCGGCATGAATTCTTGCTGACTCGCAATCGCTTTGTGCGCGTCTGATCCTTCAAAGTTTTTACAGTCCAAGCACCTGCATATATCCGAACAGAAAATAGACGCTTGAAAACACTCGCAATACTTCTTCAAACATCCAGATTTTTTACAGTGACAGCCTTTATTGTGCTTCTCGTTGCCTTCTCCGCCGTTCAACGTCGGCAATACTTTCGGTCTAAACGCATTCGGGTTCCTCTCTAAAGTCGCTTCCACGGCTTCTTGTCTTTTCACCGAATTTTCCACGTTATTCTGACATTCTATGCAGTTGCAGTTTGGTAAACAGTATTGACCAGATGCGAAACACTCGCAGTATAATTTCAGACACCGAGAGTTTTTGCAGTTACACGTCTTCCGATCCGTTTGGATGTTGGTGATATTCGTCGGCATACCCGGTGAAATCATTTTCTCTTCTTATTCTTCTTATTCTTTTGTTTTGTGCTTTTCTCTCTCTTGTTGTTCCTCCTCTCGTGTCTCTCCGCGAGGCGAGGTTTTTCGAAATTTGAATTTTCTCTTTCGTTTACCCTCTCTCCTTCTCTCCTTCAGTTCTTCTCACTCTCGCCTGGATCTTCGCGACCAACCGCTTCTGCGAGAGTCGCCCTCTCTTTCTTTCTTTCTCTCTCTCTCTCTTTTCGTTGGGTGAGGGGTTTCTCTCGCGCGCGCGCGTGTGGGAGCGTCTCTAAAGAATAATATAATTTTCTCTTCAAGGGCTCTCCTATAATTCCCGCCTGTGTTCTCCTTTTTCTTTTGTCAGTTTTTTTTGAGGGAGGAGGCGAAAAGACTTTGAAAAATGATGGAAAGAGAAACCCAAGAACAAGGAGAGTTTTCCAAAAATATATAAATACATATTTCGTCTGTGCTCCTGCTTTCTTCTACTCTCAAAAAAACTACTTATGTTACACCACTAAATGCTCTATCTAAAAACATATCTTTCGCCTCTGCTACTCCACATCTACTCTTTGGATCTCTCACTAACAACGAAGACAAGACAGTTGCGAACTGCTCGCTGTATTCGTTTTCATCTTTATCCGTCTCCTGGAACAATGAAGACAACAACGAATCGTCCGTACTCTCCTCATGCAATATGCGCATATACGTATCGTACGAACTCCCTGTTTTATAGTGATAACTTCCAGTGCACATCGCGTGGAACGACATACCTACACTCCAAGCATCCGCTTTAAAGCCATTGTACGGTTGGCCTTCACAACATTCAGGCGCCGTGAAGGCAGGCGTGCCCGGCGTTTTCAACACCGTGTGAGTATCTTTTGACAGGATGACTGCGGTGCCAAAGTCACCGAGTTTTACACTCCCGTTAGCATTCACGAACATGTTTTGGGGTTTGATATCTAAATGGACTACGAACACTTCGTGTATATATGTGACTCCCCAAAACACGTCGTGAGCGTATCGAATACATGTTCTCCAATCAATCTTCTCAAACGTTTCTCGTTTCTCATCCAGTATCGGGCCGAGCGCACAATATTCCAACACAAAGTACAACTTCGGACTCTCTTCGTCCCAAAGGAATTCGATGAGTTGCGTCACGTTTTCGTGTTCTAATTGGACTAATATTTGGGCTTCGTTAAATGCGTCGTCCAGAGCGGTTCGTTCGTTGTTTGACGAGCGTATTCTTTGCAACCGTTTCTTGTCATAAATTTTGATGGCGCAATCCGTTGCGTTATCATCACCGCCGTCGTAACGATAATGCATGACTCTCCCGAACGACCCTTCGCCTAATCTCTTCACTTTTCTGTATTTCTTATTGATAATTTTGATGTCTTTGGATTCTTTTATTAAAGATACCTTACGAGTTACTTTCTTCGGATACGAGGCGAGAAATTCGTTATAACTTTGACGCGATGTTGCCGCCGTTTCACTTCCTTTTCTTCTTCTCGTTGCTGTCGCCAGCGAGATTTCCGATGGTTCTTGCTCTCGATCACATGGAGCCTTTTCCTCATCTTTACCCTTAAAAAGAGTTGACTTGGAACATCCCATCTTACTTTGGGCTTTGAAGAATAGGGAGAGAGAGAGAGAAAGAAATGGCGAGTTTCCGGAGGAGAAATTAGAAAAATGACCAGATGATTGAGCATTAAAACCTCAAATTAAATCTCCCGAACCACATATTTCAATATAATAATTATTATTACACGTGGCCTCCAATTATTAATAATTATATTAGAAGCTTAAAGTCTCGAAATTAATTTATTGATTTATTTTGAAAAAACTAAATTCTAGAATCCTTCACAAATTTCCCTGAATTACATATTACATCTTGAAATTAAATATATTATACAAATATAAATTATAAAATGTATAATTGTAATTGTATATGAATACATTCCCAAATTCTGGGAAAACATTCCTATAGGAAAATATTTTTTAAAACCCGCAAATAAAATTAACAAATATAGAATGATTTAATTAGTTTTTTCTTCGTTAATTGCACAAATCCATTGCAAATATATAGACATCTATTCATTATAATTCATATTTCGGAATATGAACTGGGATATGCTTTAAATAAATAAAATCAATCTTTTTTATATTTGGAAAAAGGGAGAAACGGGAGAAGAATTTGTCATTGTTAGTTGCTCTCTTCTCTTTCCAAGCTTTCCTCCTCAACAAGAAAAGTAAGAAAGAAAGAAAGATGGAGAGAGCAGTGGAAATCCTCGCGGAGAAGCAGAAATCCACGGAACATATACGAAACATATGCGTTTTAGCGCACGTGGATCACGGCAAAACTACGTTGACGGATTGTCTGATTTCTCACAATGGCTTCATCAACAAGAAACAAGCTGGAAGTTTACGAATGATGGATTTTCTCGAACAAGAGCAAAGGCGAGGGATCACCATGAAATCTGCCTCGATTGCGTTGCAATACACCTCATCGTCGTCTTCTTTGCAGGGGGCGCCCCAGTCTACTTTAATAAACGTCATTGATTCTCCCGGTCACGTGGACTTTTGTTCCGAAGTGAGCACGGCGGCGAGACTTTCCGACGGTGCGTTAGTACTCGTGGACGTGTGCGAAGGCATCTGCGTTCAAACTCACGCGGTTTTACGACAAGCGTGGGAAGAAAAGTTGAAGCCGTGTTTAATTTTCAATAAGATGGATCGGCTTATCGAGGAGTTGAAGTATTCCCCTTTGGAGACGTACGAGAGGTTGCGATTGCTTTTACACGAGGTGAATTCTCTCATGAGTGCGTTCGAGTCTGAGAAGTTCATCAGTCAAGCGGATACGTTTCTCAGCGCAGAAGATAAAAGAAATAACAGTAGTGATAACGGTACTAACGAAGAAATAGAAGAGTTAGCGGAATATTTAGATGATCAACTGGACATGACGGATGCTGAAGACGTCTTCTCAGTGGAACGAGGAAACGTAGCATTTGCCTCAGCCATGGGTGGTTGGGCATTTCGACCGGAACAGTTCGCGAGATTATACGCGGAAAAGTTAGGATGTTCGGAAAAAGCGTTGAGAAAAGGTTTATGGGGCGATTGGTTTTATCATCCAAAATCGAAACGAATAGTAGGGAAGAAACTTAACCCGAATGGAAAGTTGAAACCGCTGTTCGTGCAGTGCATTCTCGATCCAATTTGGAAACTGTATGACGCCGCAGATGAGTATTACTCAGGTGATAAAGATTTACCGACGCTTGCGAAATCGCTAAAATTGACAAACATATCCGACAAAGAGTTAACACAATCCAACAAACGAATTGCATTATTAGCAATCATGCGAAACTGGCTCCCTTTGAGTTCTGCGATACTCGAAATGGTCGTCCACTTGCTCCCAAACCCAGTTGAAGCGATGCCGTTTCGAATAGAAAGACTCCTATCTCCATCGGATACCAGAATAGCTACATACAATGATATACTAAAGTGTAAAAAGAGCAGTGATGCGACGACGGTTGTATTCATTTCAAAAATGGTAGCTGTTCCTTTGAGCTCAATTCACGGAGGCGTACAAGAAGGTTCTGAGACGGATGGTGATAGCAAGTTTGTCGGTTTCGGACGCGTTTTCTCAGGTACAGTGCAAAAAGGCCATAAAATGTACGTTTTAGGTGGCGAGGAACCTACGGAGATTCATATTTCAGAATTGTATTTGATGATGGGTCAAGGGATGTTCCCTGTGGATGAAGTTCCGAGCGGAAATCTCCTTGGCATTGGTGGCTTAGACAAAGTCGTCTTGAAATCCTCAACTCTTTCTTCATCTTTGGACTGTCCATTATTCGGGTCCATGATGTTTCAAGCGAGCGCTATTGTTAAAGTTGCCGTAGAACCGGAAAATGTGCATGATATGCCGTTACTTTTACAAGGTTTGCGTTTGTTAAACCGAGCGGATGCGTTCGTTGAGATTGAAGTTATGGATTCCGGAGAGCACGTTTTGAGTGCAGCAGGGGAAGTGCACTTGGAACGGTGCGTCAACGATTTGAGGGAAAGGTTCGCTAGAGTCCCCATTCGGGTCTCTAAACCTTTAGTAAATTTCAAAGAAGGCATCACGATGGCCGGTTTTGCAGATTATAAAATAGGAAGTAGAAAGTTATTGCGAGCTTCGGTGGAAAAACACATTGTTGGTGAGAAAGAAGAAGAAGAAGAAGAAGAAGAAGAAGAAG
>Ga0115011_10003550_pt1 | contig 10619 bp, 6 predicted proteins | sample TroAtlMetagenome_2_FD_88705 | JGI IMG/M metagenome (GOLD analysis project Ga0115011, IMG submission 88705) | Marine eukaryotic phytoplankton communities from Atlantic Ocean - Tropical Atlantic ANT8 Metagenome | ecosystem: Environmental > Aquatic > Marine > Oceanic | place: Tropical Atlantic... | reverse complement strand
ATTCTTTGGGAGAAAATAATGAAGAAAATTTTAATATATTGTGTTGCATTATTTGCAATCACTATTCTGCCCATTAAAGGTGCATTTTCTGGTGGACACTATACTGGACCAGATTTGTCAGGGCAAAAAGTTGTAATTTTTGGACCATGGATGGCTCCAGAAGATGAGAGTTTTAGAGATGTTGTCTCAATATTTGAGAAGGCAACAGGCGCAACTGTTGAATATGGTGGCTCTGATGAATTTGAGCAAATAATCAATATTGACTGTAAAGCTGGTAATCCAGCAGATGTTGCTATTTTTCCTCAACCTGGGCTAGCTGCTAATATAGCTGCAACTGGTTGTTTGGCCCCTCAGAGTAATGATCTAAAACAATTAGTTTTAGATAACTACGCTGCTGGTCAATCATGGGTTGATTTATCTACTTATGCTGATGACAAAGGTAATGATCAGTTCTACGGAGTTTTCTACAGGGTTAGTGTGAAAAGTCTTGTATGGTATTCACCAGATAATTTTGAAGACAATGGATATGAAATTCCAGGTACTATGGAGGAATTAATGTCACTGTCAGATAAGATGGCCTCCGATGGAAATACGCCATGGTGTATCGGTTTAGAGTCAGGGGGTGCAACTGGTTGGCCTGCAACTGATTGGATGGAAGATATTATGTTAAGAACTCATACTCCAGATGTATACGATATGTGGGTATCTAATGAAATGCCTTTCAATGATAAAAGAGTTATGGAAGCCATGAACTTTTTTGGTTCTATTGCTCTAAACGACAAATATGTTGCCGGTGGATCTAAAGCAGTTGCCACAACTAGTTTTAGAGATGCTCCAAAAGGTTTGTTTACTTCCCCAGCACAATGCATGATGCATAGGCAAGCTAGTTTTATCCCTGCATTCTTTCCAGAAGGTGTAGAAGCAGGAGTTGACTATGATTTCTTTTACTTTCCTGCATACGCATCTAAAGACCTAGGAACACCTGTTCTTGGTGCAGGTACAGTAATTACTGCTACAAATAACAATCCTGCAACAACAGAATTTATGAAGTTTTTAATGCATCCTGAAGCACATGAAAGATTTATGGGCAAAGGTGGTTTTTTAACTCCACATAAAGGAGTTGATAAAAGCAAGTATGCTAGTGATACATTTAGAGGTCTTCATGACATTCTTAATGGAGCAACTACTTTCAGATTTGATGGTTCTGACTTAATGCCTGGTGCTGTTGGTGCTGGCTCATTTTGGACTGGAATGGTTGACTATACAAATGGAAAGTCAGCTCAAGAAGTTGCTGATGCAATTCAAGCTAGTTGGAATGCTATAAAATAACAAACGTTAAAAAAGGCGAACAAATTATCTTGTTCGCCTTTTTTATTTATTATAAAAAATCCAAATGAGTTTTTATTCTTTAGCATCAACAGTTTTAATTGGGATTCTATTTTTTATAATATATTTTAGTTTTTCTAATTTTATTCTCGATTTTTTTAATAGATATAAAAAAAATAATCTTGCTTATGAAAACTCTATAAGAGTAATTATTTTTATTGGCCCAGCTTTTTTAGTTTTATTTATATTCATTTTATATCCGGTATTTGAGACGGTAAGGTTGGGATTTTATGATAAATTTGGAAGGGAGTTTGTAGGTTGGGACAATTATATTTGGGCTTTCAAAGATCCAAATTTTAGGAGAAGTATTTTAAATAATCTAGGATGGTTATTAATTGTACCAACAGTAAGTACTTTTTTTGGGTTAGTAATTGCTAATTTAGCAGATAGAATTTGGTGGGGGGCAATTGCAAAATCAATAATTTTTATGCCAATGGCAATATCATTTGTAGGAGCAGGTGTAATATGGAAATTCATCTATGACTATAGAGGGCCAGGCGATCAACAAATAGGGCTTTTGAATGCAATAACTGTTTATTTGGGCTTTGAACCACAAGCTTGGCTTACCATACCAATATGGAATAATTTATTTTTGATGGCTATAATGATTTGGATCCAAACTGGATTGGCTTTGGTTATATTTAGTGCTGCTCTAAGGGGTATCCCAAAAGAAACTTTAGAAGCAGCAAGAATAGATGGGGCCAGTGAATTTAGAATATTTTGGTCAATCATAATACCTTTTTTAGAGCAAACTATTTTAGTTATTTGGACAATTATAACAATTTTAGTTTTAAAGGTATTTGACATTATTTATGCAATGACTAATGGCGAATGGCAAACAGAGGTATTGGCAAATCTTATGTATGATTGGATGTTTAGAGGTGGAGGAGATTCAGGTCGAGGAAGTGTTTTAGCCTTTTGTATTATGATAGGAGTAGTTCCTATTTTAGCCTGGAACTTATATCGTCATAGACAGGAACAAAAAATATGAAATACAAATTTAATATTTCATCAATTTTAGCACAATTATTGTTACTATTATTTGTTCTAATCTGGTTGGCTCCAACTTTTGGTTTATTTATTAGCTCTTTTAGAGATAAAGACCATTTAGCTATAAGTGGCTGGTGGACATCTTTAATGACTACTGAGATAAATGAAATACACCGTACAAGTGGAAAAAATGCACAAATTAAAGATAAAGGATATTACATTATTAAAGATAATTTATTTGATAATATTAAAGGAAAGCAGATTTTAAGTTTTGGGGTAACTTCAAAAAATATAAATGAATTTATTGTAGGTGATACAGCTGTTTTAAAAGATAAATCCCTAATAACTGTATATGAAAATGGTGACTATGAGTGGAAGTCAGAAAATGAGTTTAAAAAGAAAAAAGGACGAAGAATTTTTATTACGGCGATAAGTCCTCCAAACTTTACATTAAACAACTATAGGGAAGTTTTATATAAAGAGGGATTGGGGCAAGCCTTTTTGAATACCATTGCAGTTGCATTACCTTCCACATTAATACCACTAATCATTTGTTCTTTTTTTGCTTATGCTTTGACATGGATGACCTTTTTTGGAAGGGATTTACTTTTGGCCACCATAATAGCTTCTTTGGTAGTTCCCTTACAAATGTCTCTTATACCGATCCTTACTATTTATAATGATTTAGGAGCTTTGTTTGGACTAGCGGCAAAGTCATACCCAGGCATATGGATGGCTCATACAGGATTTGGTTTGGCTTCCACCACATTTCTTCTATGGAATTTTATAAAGTCACTTCCAAATGAAATGATGGAAGCTGCCAAAGTAGACGGGGCCACCCATTATGATACATTTATGAAAATAGTTCTTCCACTTTCAATACCAGCGTTTGCATCAATTTTTATTCTACAATTTTTATGGGTTTGGAACGATCTGTTAGTAGGATTAGTTTTTTTAGACAAACACCCAAGTGAAATAATTTTAACAGCAAAACTAAAAGAGTTATTAGGCTCAAGAGGTGAGAATTGGGAAATACTAACAACAGGTGCATTTATATCTATGACTGTTCCTCTGTTTATTTTCTTTTCCTTACAAAGATATTTTATAAGAGGATTAGTAGCAGGATCAATAAAAGGATAAATATGAATAAAATAGTTTTAATTGGAGCAGGTAGCCAAAATTTTGGTCTAGGTATCATTGGCGATATATTTAAGTCTCAGGTTTTAGAGGGTTCGCATATAGTGCTCCATGATATAAATTCTGAAACCTTAAAATTAACTGATAGAATTGCAAATAATTTTAAGGATAAACTAAAAGTTAATTATGAAATTTCTTCAACAACTTCAAGAGTTGAAGCACTTCGTGATGCCAATTTTTGCATAATATCTATAGAAGTAGGACATAGATTTGATTTATGGGATCAAGACTGGAAAATTCCTCTTCAATACGGAATGAAACAAGTTTACGGAGAAAATGGAGGGCCTGGAGGATTATTCCATGCCATGAGAATTATTCCTCCTATTTTGGATATATGTGAAGATATCAATAAAATATGCCCAAACGCATATGTCTTTAACTTTTCAAATCCAATGCAAAGAGTATGTCACACTGTAACAACTAAATTTCCAGATTTAAAATTTACTGGTCTATGCCATGAAATAGCATCAATGGAAAGGCAACTCCCACACCTTATGGAAACCAGTTTTTCAAATATCGAATTGCAAGCTGGAGGCCTAAATCACTTCAGCATTCTTTTAGATGTAAGGTATAAGGATACCGGGAAAGATGGTTATCCAATTATTAGGGAGAAATTTGATGATTATTATTCAAGTTTGATAAATGATCATGAAGGCTTCTTTTCAAAGCCTGGTGCTGAAAGAGGTGTTTTTAAAAAATTATTTAGAGATTACAATTATTTACCTATAACAACTGATAGTCATTTAGGCGAATATCTTCAATGGGCCTACAGTATAGCTGATCATGAAGCTATTCTACATTTCTATGATAATTATAAGATTAGATGTTTAAACTTTTATAATGATCCTCAACATTACAATCATTACTTTGACAGAAATATTATAGAAAGTCATGAAAGGGTAATCCCAATCATTGACGCTATTTTATCTGATACTGGACAAGAAGAAGCTGCAGTTAATATTCCGAACCAAGGTTTTATAGATTGTTTACCAGATAAAATAGTTGTTGAAGTACCTGCAAAGTTAGATGCAAATGGTATTAATGGAATAAAATTAGAAAATTACCCCAAAGGTTTTGGAAATCTTTTAAACTCTCAAGTGGGCGTCATCCAAATGACAACAGAAGCAATTCTAGGAAAATCAAAACATAATGCATATTTAGCTTTACTAGCGGATCCAGTAGTGGATAATGCTAATACTGCTGAAAAGCTTTTAAATAATATGATAGAAACACAAAGTGAATTTTTAGGATATTTACGTTAAGGAAAAAAAAATTGTCTGAGATTAAAATTGAAAAAATTAATAAATACTATGGTAATAATCATATCATTAAGGATGTATCACTAGATATTAAAAGCCAATCATTTACAGTTTTAGTTGGACCTAGTGGGTGCGGTAAATCAACCATCCTTAGAATGATAGCTGGTTTAGAAGATATTAATTCAGGTACAATTGCTATAGATGGTGTTGTAGTAAATGATTTAGCTCCAAAACAAAGAAATATTGCTATGGTATTTCAATCTTATGCGCTTTATCCACATATGACAGTTTTTAATAATATGGCTTTTGGATTAAAGTTAGAAAAGCGTTCTAAAGAAGAAATTAATGAACGTGTTAATGAAGCAGCTAAAATACTTCAAATTGAGGACTACCTCCAAAGAAAACCTAAGCAACTTTCTGGTGGGCAAAGACAAAGGGTAGCAATAGGTAGAGCAATCACAAGAAAACCAAAAGTATTTTTATTTGATGAACCATTATCAAATCTAGATGCAGCGCTAAGAGTCCAAATGAGAGTCGAGCTGGCTAAGTTGCATGACCAACTTGATGCAACGATGATTTACGTTACTCATGATCAAACAGAGGCTATGACTATGGCTGATAAAATAGTTGTTCTTGATCAAGGTGTCATATCGCAATCTGGCGGACCAATGGAATTATATAATAATCCAAGCAATTTATTTGTTGGTGGGTTTATAGGTTCACCAAAAATGAATTTTATCAAAACGACATTATTAAGTAAAAGTGAAAAAGGTTCTAAAGTAGACTTATTTGGATCTTCAAATATTGTTATCCCAAAGAAATCTGCTGTTTCATCAGACGGTGATGAAGTCACATTAGGTATCAGGCCCGAACACTTAACTGTTAATCAAACAGCTTCTTCATCTTGGGAAAGTAAAGTTTTTGTAGTTGAAAAATTGGGTTCAGGCACCTTTCTTTATTTGGAAAAAGAAGGGGAACCTCTTGTTGTTGAAACTGAAGGTGACTCGAAAATAAAAGTTGGTGATACTGTTAAAGTTGGCTTTGATCCATTGAAATGCCACTTATTTGATAGTTCTCAAAAATCATTTACTTGATTTTACCGCAGTAATTCCGGGAAGTTCTTTTCCTTCAAGCCATTCTAAGAATGCACCGCCAGCTGAAGAAACATATGAGAAATCTTTGGTCACATTAATTGAATTTAAGGCAGCGACAGTATCTCCACCTCCTGCTACAGAAATACACTTTTTATCTTTAGTATGTACTGAAGTAAATCTTGCTAAAGTATTAGTACCATTATCAAATGGTTTTGTTTCAAAAGCGCCAAGTGGACCATTCCACAAAATTGTTTTTGAATTTTTTATAACTTCTTTATAATGCTCAATCGTTTTATCTCCAATATCTAAGATCATATGATCTGATGGACATTGATCGTTACTTACAGATTTATATTCAATTTTCTCTACTAAGTTTTTTGCTATAACAACATCAATAGGCAAGTGGATCATGCAATTATTTCTTTCTGCTAATTGATAAATTTCTTTTACTGTATCAATGAACAAAGGTTCATGAAGCGACTTTCCCATAGGAGATCCCTTTGCATAAAGAAATGTATTAGCCATTCCACCTCCAATAATAAGATTGTCTAATTTGGTTACCAAGTTTTTTAAAACTGAAATTTTAGTAGAAACTTTTGACCCTCCAATTATTGCTAAAGATGGTCTTATAGGGGTTTCTAATGTTTTGTTTAAAGCATTGATTTCCTCGTTCATCATTGGTCCAAAAAAAGAGGGTAAATAGGAAGTAATTGCTTCAGTTGATGCGTGAGCCCTGTGACTACAAGAAAAAGCATCATTTACAAAATAATCCCCAAGTTGAGATAAATTCTGACCAAAATCTAGATTGTTTGCTTCTTCCTCCTCATGGAATCTAAGATTTTCACAAAGAAGAACTTGATCACTAGTAAGATTTTTAGAAGTTTCTATTGTCGTTGGACCAATACAACTATCAGAAAAAATTATTTTTTTATTTAAGTTTCGCTCAAGACTGTCAACTAATATCCTTGTTGATAGTTTAGGATCATACTTTCCTTTTGGCCTTCCAAGGTGGGTTAAGATTATAATTTTTACTCCTTTTTGAAATAACCCTTTAATGCCTTTGCAAAATCGAATAATTCTTGTTTCGTCAGTGATTTTATTATTTATTATAGGAACATTTAAATCAGCTCTTACAATAATTCTTCTATTCTTTACATTTACATTCAATATAGAATTGTTATCCATTTTCTAAGTCTCATTGATAAATTTTTTTTCAAATTAATTCTTCAATTTCTTTTAAAGCCGACACCAGGTTTGTATATCTTGTATCTTTCCAAAAAGAGTTTATGGCATATTTAAAAATTTTTAAATCACCAACTAATACTACTAACTTCTTTCCTCTTGTTATTCCTGTATAAAGTAAGTTTCTAGAGAGCATATGCATATGATCACTATTGATTGGTATTATGATACTAGAGTACTCAGAGCCTTGACTTTTATGTATGGAGATTGCATATGCTAGGTCCAGGTCATATAAGTCTAAGCCTGAATAAGAAACTTTCCTATTATCAAAAGTTACAATAACTTCTTTATCAATTTTCTTTTCTATTATCCCTATATCTCCGTTCATTACCATCAAATCATAGTTATTTGTAGTTTGGATTACTTTGTCTCCAATATGTAATTGAAGACTTTTATCTTTTTTTTCAAAAACAAATTCATTGTTTCTTGTTAACTCACTTTGAATATTCTCATTTAAAAATTTTATTCCTGCCTCACCTTTATGCATTGGAGACAGAATCTGAATAGTTTCTTTATTCCCTAAAATTTTAGGTATTTGATCGAAATATAAATTCAAAATAATATTTCTTTGTTTGTCTTTTTCACACTCAAGAAAGATAAAATCACTTTCATGTAGATCTTGTTTTAAAATAGGACTTTTACCCAAAATTATGGCTCTTGAAGCTTGAATAATATTGCTTAAATTGTCTTGCCTATAATTACCTGTCAATTTAGAGACTTTTAAAACACCAGACTCAATAATATCTTTAAATGGTTGTCCTGGTCCTATTGGTGGCAATTGGTCAGCGTCACCAACAAATATAATACTTGATCCACTTGGCACACTTTTTAAAAGTTCAAGAAAGAGGTTTATATCTATCATAGATGCTTCATCTATGATAATTGCATCATAATTATTTTTTTGTTTATTTTTTGCTAATGCTAAATGCATATGAATAGTTGAAGGTTCTAAAGCTTTAAGATCGGTATATTCAGAGAGTCTTTTTGCAGCTCTTCCAGTAGGGGCACATATAATTATTTTCTTTTTGACTAATTTTAGGCCCTTAACCAATCCTACAATTAAAGTACTTTTTCCTGATCCGGGTCCACCAGTAATTATAGAAATAGAATTATTCAAAGATAGGTTAATAGCTTTTAGTTGTTCATCTGAAATATCTATATCTTTTGGCATTTTAAGTTGATTTTTATCAAAGGATTTTATTTTCTTACTATGGTGACTTTTTTTTAATCTATTAATTTCTGCAACTACTGACTGATCTCTTATAAAAGAGTAACTGGAAATTATAACCTCTTTATTAAACCTTGTATCAGTGTGAAAAATATTTGGCTCTTTATGAATATATTCTTCCAGTGATACTTCATTGATATTTGAAATTTTGGAAGCTTCTTCAATTGCCTTTATTTTAGGTGCGCAAGTATGTCCTCTCCTATCTTCAGTTTTTGCAAGCCAAAACCTTGTTGCAGTTACAGCAAAATCTTTATCAGAACGTTTTAAGTTTAACCTTCTGTATATTGAGTTTATTTGCTCAAACGTTATCCTGGGTATATTGCCTAATAAATCTGATGGATTATTATTTAATATTGAAAATAAATCATTGCCAATGTTATCATGAATGGATTTGATTTGAGTTGCAGTAAATCCTAATTCTCTAAACATTAACTCTAAAATAACTTCATTTGTTTTTATCATCCAACCAGTTGAAATAGCTCTTGCGATTTGTGGTGAAATATTTAAATTTTCACTAATAGTTACTGATTTCTTTTTAAGTAATGAAAAAGAAAAGTTGGGATGTTGAATTATTTTTTTACTAATTTCACTGCCAACACCAGGAAACCTGTAACTAGATAAAACCTGCTGAAAACCTTTTAATGGAGGGGTTTCAAGAAAAATGAATTCGTTTATATTCTCAATTATTCCACTTTGAAGACTTGCATTTGAAATCATATACCAACCAATTTGAAGATCTTCTGTGATGTTGATATTTATTGACCTTGATTGGAGAGTAATAACTTTTTTTGTTTTTTTATCTTTATAAAAAAACAAGTCTAAATCTATTTTTTGATTTGAAACCTTTTTCTTGACACTATTTAAGATTTGAGATTTTTTACATTTTGGGCAAGAAACATTTAATCTATTCAACTCATAAAATTTTGTATTACAATGAGTGCATATAATTTTTTTTCCACGCATTTTCATAAATATTTTATTTAAGTTTCTTAAGTAGGTAAAAGATTTTTTATCTATGCTAGACAAGATCTTATAAAAATACTAATTATTTTTAATGATTTATATTATAGGTGATGGATAATGAATTTAAACAAATTTTATATTAATGGTGAGTGGGTTGAACCTGTTGAAAAACAATCTATTGAAGTGATTAACCCAGCCTCAGAAAAGACTATAGGGAATGTTAGTATAGGATCAGAAGCAGATGTTGATAAAGCCGTTAAAGCTGCACGTAAAGCGTTTAATAGTTATTCAAAAACTAAAGTCTCAGAAAGACTTGAATTATTAACAAATATTAGAAACCTTTATAAGAAAAGATTTGATGATATAGCATCTGCCATTCAATCCGAAATGGGCGCTCCAGTTAATTTAGCTAGAGGTAGTCAGGCAACTGTTGGTTTGTCGCATCTTAAGACTGCTATTAGAGTATTAGAAAATCATACTTTTGAGTTTAATCATGGTAGCTATGTTGTAAGGCATGAACCAATAGGAGTTTGTGGTTTAATAACTCCTTGGAATTGGCCAATTAATCAAGTTGTATCAAAACTTGCACCATGTTTAGCTTCTGGGTGCACGGCTATTCTAAAACCTAGTGAAATAGCACCACTTTCTGCAATGGTGATAGCAGAAATTTTTCATGAAGCAGGAGTTCCAAATGGTGTTTTTAATTTAATAAATGGTTTAGGTCCCGTCGTTGGTGAAGCAATGTCAAGTCATTCTGGAATTGATATGATGTCATTTACTGGTTCAACAAGAGGAGGAATTGCAGTAGCTAAATCATCTGCAAATACAGTGAAAAGGGTTTGCCAGGAATTAGGAGGAAAATCACCCAATATAATTTTAGATGATGAAAGTTTTGTTGAATCAGTCACTGATGGAGTGAAAAGTTGCATGAGTAATACTGGTCAGTCATGCAATGCGCCAACAAGAATGATAGTGCCTGTAAGTCGATACAGTGAAGCTATAGAAATTGCTAAAGAGGCTAACAGCAAAATTATAACTGGTGATCCTTCATCTGAAAATACTGATGTGGGACCTTTGGTTAGCAAAGTTCAATTTGATAAGGTTCAAAATCTTATTCAAAGTGGAATGGAGAATGGCGCAAAGCTTATTACTGGTGGTTTAGGTAAGCCTGATGGACTCGAAGTTGGGTACTATGTTAAGCCAACTATTTTTAGTGATGTAACTAATGACATGGAAATTGCACGAGAGGAAATATTTGGT
>Ga0115011_10003549_pt1 | contig 10619 bp, 6 predicted proteins | sample TroAtlMetagenome_2_FD_88705 | JGI IMG/M metagenome (GOLD analysis project Ga0115011, IMG submission 88705) | Marine eukaryotic phytoplankton communities from Atlantic Ocean - Tropical Atlantic ANT8 Metagenome | ecosystem: Environmental > Aquatic > Marine > Oceanic | place: Tropical Atlantic... | reverse complement strand
CACCACGAAGGCAGGAAGTCCCAATCTTGTTCAATTAATTTTCTTACTTGTAATTGCATTAAATTTGATTAAGTTTGACTAATATAATATTCTGAACTTACAGCAAATAATTCTTTTGTTGTAGTGCCAGAGTTTCTAAATCTAGTTTTCTGAAAAAATCCTTTAGTACCAGATATATCTTGTGTATTTGAGCCATCTTGTATAAGTGGCCAAAGCCCGTCTGCGCCAACTGATCCTGAGGGATTAACTATATAAACAGGTTGGGTACCTACAATAGCACCTCTATATTTACCTTCTTTTAAAAACCACCCTAAAAAGCCAGCATCTTCAGAATCTAGTATTCTTACATTAGTAATTCCAAATTGCGAATCCTGGTCACCAATTATCTCTACAGCTTCCCAGCCTTCACTTCCTTCATAATTAATGGACAACCAGTCTGAAATAAATGTTGGATTATCATTAAAAATAACCTGAATTTCTGAAGGATAAGCTACGCCATAAAAGTTGTTTCTATCTGTAGTATCTGAATTGTGCAAATAAGCTTTTCCGTTTTTAAATGTATAAAATCTATTATTTAGGGTAACGCCTGTTTCTGGTATAAAACTATATCTTGATGTCCAGCCTTGTGCTCTTAAACTATAAGCTACTGTTAGCTCATTTGTTTCATTTGGTATTGATTCAGACCCAATAGCTAGATTATTTTGATTATACCCTTGAATAGACAATACATATTGTTTTTTATAGCCATCATAAGAACCTATTAGCTTAGCATTCGCATTTAAAGCTCCGAATCTATCTCTAAAAAAGTTAGACATACCTTGTGAGCTTATTGGAAATAACTGACCATTAGCAGGTGTAAGTTGCATTACAACACCACGTTTTACATCAGTAAAATAAATATTATTACCAAAAGTTGCAAATGATTCAGGGTGTGTGCTTATGCCATAATCTCCCTGAAAAGACATTGCTTGCCCTAATACTAAATTTGTAGCGGTTACATTTACCCCGTCGTCGGCATTAAACAAAGCATCTTTGTCTGCTAATATTTTAAATATTTTATCCTCACAAAAAGCTAAAAGGTTAGTATCTAAAGCATGCAAAAACTGTATGCCTCCGTAATTAGGCTCTAACTCTTTTGTAATTCCATCAGCTAAGCTAAATCTATTAAGTTGGTTTATTCCTGTTCTTGAATTATACAATCCAGAGAATATTAAACCATATTTTCTATGTTCTTCCGCATAATTAGGCTCCGGTGTATTAACTCTAATGCCCTTTACTAGAGATGTAGAATTAAACTTATCTTGAATATTTGTAGACTCTAAATATATTTTATCTGGGACCCTACCCGTGCGAATACCTGTAGCATATACACCTGAGCTCGCTGTGCTAGCTATGCAATTGCTCCATGGGATTGTATTAATTTTACCGTGGTCATCTTTTACACTAAACATGTTAGAAGATTCCCAATATAAATCTAAATTAGAATCATCCCCAGGCTCTGTTTCAAAATCTAAAAACTTTATTGTTTCAACAGTTCCTTCTTCGTCAAGTTCTGTTTGGCCAATAGGTATATTAGGAAAAGAAGTAATATCTGTTTTTCTAGGGACTTTAACAAAAAATGATCCTTGTAATTTTTTTTGACCAGATTCAGATAACCCTAATTTAAAAAATTTAATTACTTCGTTAGAACCACTACCTTCCTCCATATTAAACCCAGAAGGTACGGTAGAAAATCCTGTACTATTAGTAAACTCAAAATTTTCACTTAAACGAGTACTAATTGTTATTTTAAAAGTATTTCTTTGGCCGGTACCTGCGGCTCCTGTATTTTTACTATATACTATTTCATCAACAATAACAATACTAGATTCATTATTTGAAGAATTATCATTAACCAGTTGTATTGCAAGACGCTCATTAAACCCAGTTAAATCAACAGTTTGAACTGTAGCAGCGGGGCTGTCTGTGCTATTAAAAGTTACAGCTCCGTTTTGGCTAGTTATATATTCATTGATTCTTCTTATGAATCCTTGTTGATCCCAAGTTACATTGCCTTGATCTTTTAAGTAGAAAACCGTAGTTCCTGTTGTTATCGCAGCGGTAGAGGTATTTGTAAAGTCTTGAACAATTACTGCACGCTCATGACTTACTGTTAACAGTTTAATTTTAGACCTTTCTAAAACTTGCGCTTTTACAATATCAGGAGCTTCGTTTTCAATATCTAGTACAGGGATTCTAGCAAGCTCAGTCATTACATCACCCTTCCATGGCAATTGTGACAATCCTCCAGACGGTAAAATACCATTTCTTCTTGGAATTAAAAAAGAATCTTCTGTTATTTTATTTCTATCTTTAGAATCAAATTGTAAATAAACATTAGAGCTTTCTGTTTCACCAGGGTCGCCATCAATATAAGTGTTAAAAGCCGTCATATTATAAAAATCCGTAGCAACGTCTTTTACATAATATTTATATGAAGAAGCCCAAACTGGAGCCTTACTATTTATTTTAGCAGTCAGCTTTATTCTTCCGTCGTAAGTAAAATCTGTTTTTATTAAAGAAGAATTTTCAGAATTACTACCTGTAGACTCAGCTAAAATACCACCCTGTCTTCCATACTTATCAACATATACAACACCAATACTATAAGTCCTATTTGTTTTTACCGAAGGCCCAGATTTAGGAGCTGGTATTAATTTTGTACCAACTTCTATTTTAAGGCCATCTCCGCCTAAGTCATTTTTGCCTTGGTTAAATTTGGTAATATAGTTACCATAAACTAATCTATTAGCGGTAAACTCTTGTGCTTTAGATTTTAAAGGTACGGCATCAAACTGCCGACTTAATTCATTATCGGGTAAAGCTATTCCAAAAGATCTTTTAGATATTATGATAGGATCTAAAACCCCGTTACCTCTATCTTCAGGATCTAGTTCAATAGTCTTAAGTATATATACCGTTGAAGATATAGATTCTGTATATAGTATATCAATTGAAACAACATCTTCTCTACCTTTAGGGATATTATTAAGAACAATATTCTCAATGTCATTAACCATTAAAGTATTAAACCCTTTTTCATATCTATCGCTGAGTGAGCTTGCATCTGCTTCTTTTGATACAAACTGTACCTCTGTAAAAGGAGCGTAGGGAGAAAATTCCCCGTCATCGTATTTCCAACGATAACTTAAATATGGAAATATTTTTTCAAAAGGCTTTTGTTGTTCTGCCATATTTTATTTTTTAAAAATTTGGAAATCTATCTGTTATATATATACCCACCTTGTCTAAACATATTTCTTCCAACTTATTTTTTAACTGTATTGATCTTTTTATATTTTTATCAGCAAATATAGCTTCTTTAGGTATATCAGCAGGTATAATATAAACAATTAAATTATCAGACTGAGAATATCTTCCAGCCCCATATTTAGAGGGTGCATAAGACATTATGTAATTCTGTACACGTTTAACTCTAAGAGGGTAGCGGTCTGACATTTGGTCCTGGTACATGACAGCATGCCTTCTTAGAGTACTTAAATTAAACCGCTGTCTAAAGTAAAAAGGATACCAATCTGTGTCAGCAGTAATAAAGCTTGATATTGAACCAGGCTTATAACCACCCGATTTACAAATTGGCTTTAAGCTAGCGTGCAGCACAAACTGTCCTTCCTTAAAAGCGCCGTAGCATCCTGGGGCTTGTTGATTAGCCCACCAAATTCCATCAACTTTAGCTTTTGCAGTTCTTTTTGTACCGTCAGATAATAAAGCTGGGTCTGAAACATATAGTCGTTCAATTTTATCTCCATATTTAAAGTCACCTCCTTGATATTTTACAAAAGGAAGTGCATAATACGTTTTTCCAATATTGCTACTTGGAAAACCTTCAAAAAATGGTAATTTTACTTCAAATTCAGCTATAGAACCATCTTGAAGCATTCTAGGGGAATCATCTATTATTTGTTGAGATTTCCCATAATTATTTAAATTATTATATTCATTTAAAAAATTATCAACGCTTGAAGGCTGTTGCTGCGAAGAACTTACTTTTTGTAGGAAATAAAACCCATATTGTATTATTTCTGGTATACCTGAGGGCGTATTTGCAGCATTAGATTTTCTTTTCCAGCCTACTTGAGCACCTATAGTATGGTTTGTATTTCCAGGAACATTAGCCGCAGGGTTCATTTGAAATAAACTAGGATCGGGATCTTTAATTTTAAAATACTGTATTTCTGCAGGCTCAACCGTAGCATTAATTGAATTGTCAACTAAAACATATTCAGATATAACTGTTGATAAGTTGCCATTAGTGTTAACTTCTGCAAAAGCAGCTGCATAATATGATACCGTGTCTAAGCCAGTTCCTTTATCTAAATGCCTGCTTTCAGCGTTACCTCCTGGAAACGGTATATTAGAGCTATCAGGTGTAACTTGCTCAAATGCTAAACGATTAGTGGCATTGGCCATTGTGGCTGCATTACCGGCTTGATCCGAAAATGGATTTGGAAATGCGCTAGCAGGTTTAAAATACAAACCTCTTTTGCTTATACTATAATCTTTTGATTTAGCTGTAATTTCATATGACACCGACGCAGTTGTTTTTGTTTGTAGCTGCTTTTCATGTCTAATTACCCGGACATCCGGTGGAGTAGGCGGCGTTGTAACATTTTTAGGTGTTACAAATTCGCTTACTGACCCCCACTTTCTTTTATTTATTATATTATTCAGCGTTTCAGAATTATTATAAGACACATCATTAACGCTGTTTGTTGTTTGCACCGGATTAGAAAATGGTACAAAATAATATTGCTTTTCAGGTGTTAATCCAGTAATAACAGATTTAAAATCTAAAAAATCATTCGTAGTTTGATTTAAATGAGTATTTGCTGCAGTAGGTGTTACATCTGTTGAAACGTATTTTGTAGCCGTCGCCGCCCAGTCATCTAAATGAGGATTTCTGCCATCAACTAAAGAAGCTGGTATGCTTGCAGTACTTGTTGCTTTCGCCGGTGGTTTTGTTTGAGAAACATAAAACCCTAATTCTTGTAAATCTTTACCAGCATTATTTAAGCTGCCATGCAGAGTTACCCCGTTATGGGATAGTCCCGTATACATTTTATCTTTATATTGATCACCTGTAAATACAGCAGGAGCACCTACTAATACTTTGTTAAATTTTCCTATTGTATCTGGGTTATAGCCTCCTTTTGTTTTGTGAAATATTTTTGAATAATGCGTTACACCGTCGCTAACCAGAAATGCAACCGCACCCCATCTTTCTCCATAAGGTTTAATAACACTTTCTGTTAAAGCTTTATATTCTGAAGGTGTTAATCCTTTTATTTCTATAGGGGATGTGTTAACATATTTACCAACAGTTGTACTATTACCATTAGGGGTAAACGTTAAATCACTTTTATTTAACTCTATAGTGAAACTATTGGTATCGTTTATTATTTCTTCTAAACTATTCCATCTACCATTTTTAGTATTTTTAATTTCTTCTTCGCTTTGAGGTTGAGAAACTATAATACCTATATCATCTATAGTTTTAGAGCTATCAAATTGAGTTAAATTAATTTGATAATCTACTAATATATCTTTTACACCCGTGCTCGAAGTAGAATTAGGTTTTAAATCCCATTCAGATTGTACAATTCTAAACAATGGCTTCACGTTAGCAGCAGGCTTTGTAAAATAATTTAATTTACCGAGTGCTTCGCCTTGGTTGTGTATAGCATAAGCCGCATAAGCAATTGTTTGGCCATCATTAACTGTTATATGAGGAGCCACATCTAAATTATAAAGACCCCCGTTTTCAAAGTCAAGATTTGCCGCAGAAACTTTTTTAACTTTACCATCTGTTGAGGTATTACCACTAAAAGTTTTACCTATTAAATCTTGAAGTTCAGCGGTTTCTTCAGTAGAAAAATAAAATCCTGCTTCAGAAATTGTCATATCAGGCTTTATCCTAGCCTTGTTTTCTTTGTCTCCACTAAAATCACCTTCTAAAAAAAGTTGCGTAGCGCTAACCTCTTTTACTTTTAAGGTATTTACGCTTGGATCTAAAACAGTTTTTTCTAAATGTTTTTTTGTAGCCTGATCGGTAGCTGCTAACCCATCTGAATACGCTATCCCGTCTTTATTTTGTACATAACCTACATAATATTGGGTAGTATTAGGGGTAAAAGAATGGTTAACAACTATTTTGTTTGGCGCTCCTTCTTTGCCAAGGTCTGTTTTAAACCCATTATCTACTAAGTCTTGTACAGTAGGTGCGGGATCGTTGTCATTTATTCTGGCTTCAGAAATATAAAAACCACTTTCAATTATAGGATTATTATTATCTTTATCATAAGCAAGTATTAACTCGTGTTCTTCGTCGTTAATCTTCTCAGGTGTTTGGGATATTACATTTGTAGGAGCCGTAGTACTAGCATTAGGATCTGGAATGCTTACTTTTTTTACAGAACCATAAAATCTAGTTTTTTGGTAGTTTATAACGCCGAATGGCACTGCATAAAAATCTCCAGCCACTATGCTATTAGCATTTGTGTGTATATGATACGGCGAGGCAGTATCGTTTTTTGACAGCCATAAAAAACTTTGAGCGTGACCTCTTTCTCTTAAATTAATACCGCTTCTTTGAAAATTTGTAGTTGAGCCTTCCCCGGCTATCATGTCTTCAAGAGTTTTATCGGTTTGAGACCATAAAAACCCAGAATCATTAAGCCTTGCTGTAGGTGGAAATTTTAAATCTGATTTGGCAGAGATCCAGTCTAAAGTAGCCTCTTCAAAAGCTAATTCAGCTACTCCCTCAGACGGTTTTTTAACTACTTGGTCTTCTCCTTCACCACCTCCTTCTTTTTCAGGAGTTTCTTCAGCTTGTATTTCTACAATTTCTTCAACTATTTCATCTGGCACTAGATCTTCTTCTTCTACCCCAAAATTTTCTTCTATTTTAGCAGTTTCAAATTTATTGGAAAGAATGCTTGGATGATCTTTTACTACTGTTATATCGCGCTCTTCAAAAGGCCTACCATATATATGTGTAGTCCCTGATGAATGATCAACATCAACGCCTTCAAAATTACCTTTAAATTTTTCAATATTAATTTTTTTAGGCTCCGTTGCTCCGTCTGAATAAAATAACACTCCGTCTATTATATGCGCATTTATAACGTTGTTAGGATCAAATTGCAATATATTACTTGCCATATTATATTTTTGTATATTCTACAATCACAAAACCGTCCTCTTGTCGGACTCCGTTTATTATTTCTAAATCTTCTAAATCCATCCCACTAGTGATAGATATAGACTGCCCTGAACTTATAGTGTCGCTTTCTTCAAAATTAACATTTAAATCATATTTATTTTCAATAGAATCTATAACTATATTATTTTCAGGAGTAAAAACTGTAGCTACAGTGAAAGGTGTAGCCGCGTATAATTTAATTTGTGCCATTATGGAGTGTATGTTATATTAACTGTCGGTGTTGCCCCTAGTTCTTCTGGTTTACCAGAAAAAATTATGCCCGGAAAAACCCCTAAGCACGCTGAAGAGCCGTACTCAACAAAATAGTTCCAATGCTGCCCTAATGTCATCGCCGCTCCCGCTGTGTTATTACAAGTTACCGTTAGTTTAGCTGCATCAAAATTTGTTTTAAAAGTTGAATCAGATGTAGATGTATGATCTGTATTTACATCATTCAAAGGTATTATAGCATGGAAAACTTCTCCCGAAGTAGCTGGCCCTAATTGATAACTAGCGGTTGGCGAAGTTCCTGTATTATATTTTAGTGAACTTACACTCATTTTACCAACAAAACATCCAGTTAAGTTTAATGTTAAAGTTGATGTGTAATAAGTGCCAGAGGGATTGCCAATATTAAGCGTAAACGTTTTTGATGCCATACTGCCGTAGGCTGGTATTGTTATTTGATAACTGGTATTTCCCTGAGACAAACCTCCAGGGTTTGGAATCCAAAAAGCTGCGGTTGACCCGTTATTTACTCCACCGGTAACAGAAAGATTAAGCCCTCCAGGGTTACTACCGCTAGCTATACCATTAGGCGAAACGGCCCACCCAGGATAAAATCCATATGAAGTACCTCCTGATGGTAGGTGATAAGTTAGTTCCTTAATATCAGTTCTGTCTGCATAAACACCCGTCGAGGCGGGGGCTACGATAGTAACCACATAGTCTGTACTTGATTTTTGCCAATCACCATAACCGGGAGATCTATTTACAACCTCGTCGGTATTACCAGTGCCAGTATCTGCTATAGCGGGAATAACAATATATTCTGTACCACTAACTGTGCTTACTGGCGGTATAGCTATTGTTCTAAAAGTTTTTACAGCGCCATCTGTTGTTCCTACCGCGTTTGTTGCAAAAGCAGCATAAGAAATAATTTTATCATCGGGAAGCCCTGTTAAATCAGCATTAAAGTTGTTTCTAATAGTAGAGCTTGTCGTAGAATTATTAGTAATACCAGTTCCGCCATTTTTAATTTCAGACAAAGTTAAAGCTGTATTAGAAGCATTATAACCATAATAAAAACCTTGCGCTGTAACGTTTACACTATTATTTGTTAAAGATCCGGCTAATGTCGCTTTTGTTGTAGTTCTAGAAAGCGGATGTTGTGTTATAACTTCTGGTGCAGTTATTGTTGGTTGTGTTGCGGATACTGTACCTATAAGAATTTCACCGCTATTTTTAAATCCATCTGGAACTTTTAAAGAGGCGGTTATTTTTTGAGATATTGCAGAGCCTGTAGTATTAGCGCTAAAATCTTTAGTTAAAGATTTTAATTTTGATTTTTTCATAAAGTTGAATTTAGCGTTATTGCCCCATCTTGCGCTATAAACCCAGTAACGCCGGCTTCAGGAAAAGTTAAACTTTTGTTTTGCGTTACAGATTTAGCTGAACCATCAAGCACAACTGGTTTACACGGGTTAGAAGTAGCTAATAAATCATATTCAAATATTCCATCTATTTTGTCTCCTGTAACAAAATAATAAATTTTTTGTTCTTCTGGATGGGCAAAGCTTGCAATAACTTTTGCGTTTGGATTTGATGTAGCGCTAAGCCCTACTATGTCTTGGTTAGCTAAAAGTTCATTTCCTTTCAAGTTTTCAACAGCACCTACATTCCCATCTTCTGAAAAGTCAACACTCACATTCAGAGCATCTCTATAATTTCCAGGTTTTAATACTCTATCGTCTACATCTTTGTCCATTTTAGCGGACTGAAATGTTCTTTTACTTTCTGCCATTTAATTTTATTTAATGTTTAATCCACTTAGCCTTGCCTCTTAGTACTTGAGCCATTTCTTCAGACTTATAATTTGAAAGTCTTATTTTTGTATTTCTCATTTTAGAACTAGCTTCTTTCTTATACAAAGGAGCAAGTTGAACGCTTGAGGGTCGTAGTTTAGACAAATTATATAGCATATAAGCGTATAAAGCGTCCTCAGCAAGCTTCGGTATGTAAACTTTAGATAAGTCTCCATTGTCGGCTAAGCCGTCAGAAATATAATCTAAAATAATTAAATTGTCATCTCTGCCACTAAATGTTCCATCAAAAAATATGATACCTTTAGCCGTATCTATAAAAAACACTCCAGCCCCAGACATATCTTCTGGATTGCTACCATATCTTTTGTTAAAATAAGAAAAATTGTCGTCGTTGTAGTTGTTATTGTAATAATCTTGCGCAGATTGAGACCTATTGGCGGGATTATTAGGATCTTGAAACCTAGTAATTGCAGTTGATTTAGTTGCAACTTGCACTTCCCCACCACTATCATATAAAAAGTTATGACTTCCGTCTTGTAATATAGCAGTAGGATTACCAACTGTCCGTACAGGAAGCAACACGTTTTTTCTACCGTCGTCCCCAACGTGGGAAACTTTTACATAATTAACATAGTCTTGAGGCAAAGGAAATTGCAACGCGTTACCTAATTCTATTTCTACGCTTTTCTCACTATGTAATATATCATAACTAAATTCTTGCATCCCTCTTTGGGCCCAAAAATCTACTTCATATCTAGGTACTTTTGTAAGCGCTTTTTCCTCACCAACATAAGCAACAATAAAGTTATTTATAATATCCTCCAAACTAGTCCTACTGTAATAGCCTAACCCCTGAAAATTAGCAGGAGTGTTTCCAGCGTCTCCTTCAAAGTTTGCATAATACTGTTGACTAGTATATATTTTTCTTGATTCTGCCATTATTTTTCAGATTGTATAATTTGTTGTTCTTTTGCTGCGGCCGCTTGAGTTATATCCGCAGCCCTTATAATTACTCCCGCATAAGATAATATTTTAACTACCAGTTCGTGCTCTTCAGACGCGTGTAACTCAAAGTTTTTATAATCACTAGCGCTTGTGTTAGCAACTACTTGGCCTGCCGCAGTACCCCCTACCCATTTTACCTCAGCGGGCTTTCTTATGTAATTTATAAGAATAGAAGATATTCCTGTTGTAGGGTGTATTACTAAGCCTCCCTCGTGCCTAACATATACAGGATTGTTTATTGTAGGCTTTGTCAACGGAGATTTATTTAAATACATTATATCTTGGCTAGAAACTTCTGTAACGTGTAT
>Ga0115011_10003548_pt1 | contig 10619 bp, 5 predicted proteins | sample TroAtlMetagenome_2_FD_88705 | JGI IMG/M metagenome (GOLD analysis project Ga0115011, IMG submission 88705) | Marine eukaryotic phytoplankton communities from Atlantic Ocean - Tropical Atlantic ANT8 Metagenome | ecosystem: Environmental > Aquatic > Marine > Oceanic | place: Tropical Atlantic... | reverse complement strand
GAAAGAGAGAGAATTGGATGCGGTGAGAAACCGCCGCCGAAAAGAAGAGGCATACACCTTTTGTGTGCTTCGCGCCGCGCGGTTTCGAAGAGAGAGAGATGCCTCGATACAACCCGAAAAAAGCGGCGGCGAAAGCCGCGAATAATAATAATAAATCGAAGAACAGCAACCAAAACGAGAGGAGAAAAGAGAAGCGACAATCGACCGGTCTGACGACGTCGTTCAGGAAAGGCACGACGGGAGGCGTCGATTTCGTGAAAACGAAACGAAAAGTTGGGAAGAAAATCAAAAAGTCGGCGAGCGGCGCGGCGACGGAGGCGAAGGTCACATCGAAGAAAGTGAACGTGTTGGAACAATCTGTGGCGACGAATTTATCGAACGATGGGGTTTTGCGAACGCACAGAGGCGTGGCGATGCAAGAGCTCGTGAATCGGACGACACATCACGGAGGGAAGACGAGGAAAGAAGCGTTGGATGGGATGTTGGAGTTGCTTTCGGAGCATCGACAGGAAGCGTTATCGAGCCGAAGGAACGGTAGTAACGTGGATGCGAACGCGGTGTGCGAAGCGGTGTGCTCGAGATTTGTGGATTCAGACGAGGACGTGAGGAAAAGCGCTATCGAGTGTTTAAGAGATGGGTTGTTGCCGGCGTTTCAGGACGAAAACGGCGCATCGCCGTTCGTGGATTCGATTATTTTGAGGTGCGGCGCAGCGTTGACACACGTGGACGCGAGGGTGAGAGAAGACGCACCAAAGGCGTTGAAAGCGGTAATTGATTTCGCGCCGAGAATTGTGGTCACGAGACGCGCGCCGAGGGAGACTTTGAGTCGGTTTAACGCCGCGTTGTTGGACTCCGGAGAGGAAAGGGCAAAGAAAGGATCCGCGGGTGGGAACATCGATACAAAAAGGGACGTAGAAGGAAAGATTACGTCGTTGCAGTGTTGCACGGCGTTTTTAATGGCTTTAGAAAGAGAAAGTGAAGCTGCAAGCAAGACGAAGAGCACATCCACCGCTGCCATTCGAGTAAAATTTCGAAACGATGACGAAAACAACGAACGCCGATACCCGCGAGCATCTGTCTCTTCGAATCGGTTGTATACGAACACGAACGAATCGACCACGTTCAATGCCAACTCAGAAAGTGAGTCTACAGAAACTAGAATCGCGTTTCGTAAACTAAGGGCAAATTGTTTGAAAGTTTGGCGAGATTGCGTGGAGACTCTGAGGGATGAACGCGGCGTGGACGTTTTGCGTGTCGAGTGTATGATTTGCGCGATGAAATGCATTCAATTGTTAACGAACGGCGCATGTTTACAAGATGCGAAGACAAACGACGCGTTTGAAATTGATTTCGCGGAAGAGGTTGAAAAGGCTCTTTTGATATCGCGCGCGTTTCCAGCGTCGGCGCCTGTTGGCGGGAGTGCCAACGCGTCGCACAAACGACAAGTACAAAACAAGAACAACGGAGATGCTAAAAATACTACGAACAACAACGATGAAATCCGAACGAGTTTAGCGAGACATAATGTCGAGGCGTGTAAAGCACTACTTTCCATCACAAAGCGTCGAATAGTTTCGGAAACATACCCAGGTATCGGGTACTCGTCGAGGATGTGGTTGGCGTCGGCTATTACGCCGCCTGGGATTGTCTTGGATGCCGGCGAAGTTGGCGCCAAAGTGGAAACGCCGGACGAGTGGTACGCAGACTTATTGCGCGTTGCGAAAGACGCGTTGTTAGTACAACACGAAGCCAAAGTGGATGTATCGTTCGAACATCTTCGACTTGGCGTCGCGCAAGTATGGAATCAAACGGCTTGCGGGAGCACAACCTCTTCGAGCAATGCGAACAAAAAGAACAGCGGGATAAACGTGAAAGAGATTGGGGCGTTGAAACGCAAAGCGTGCGTGGAAACCTTTTCTGAAATGATTGACCAAAGAACCTCGAACAAAGAGCAAAGAGTAAACGGCGTTGTCGACCCGTCGGTCGAGTGGATTTCTTTCACGTCGAGAGCGCTTTGGACGATGAAACACAAAGAGCCGAAAACGTCGTTTCAATTGCTCAACGCTGCGAGACGATTAGCAAATACTGTATCGATTGAACCTGAAAACGACGGTAACGCCGCGTTACTCCACGCGTTGCAAAAGATAGAATCTGAGATTGCTCCTTTCTTCGCTATTTGCGTCCAAGACCAAAAGCCTGTACCGGGACCCTTCACGAAACTCCCGCGAGATGTTCAATTAGAAGCGTTGGCTTTGCTTGGTGCACTTCCGTCGATATCGGTGATTACTATTAAAGCGCTCGCAGCCGCTGCTTTACACGAGTCGTTCGAAGGCGCAGATGGAGAAGAAAACGATGAGGAAGAAAACGGTCAAACGCTCGTCGGTCGCGTGGTCGATCTCGCTTCGTTTCGATTCAAGAACAATTGCGAGCTCTCTTTGACTGTATCATTGTTAGTCACGTTCCTCGCTGGTCCATCGTTCGCCGATACGCCTGCTGAACAAATGCACGCGCGAAAACTCGCCGCAAAAACTCGAAAGAAAATCTGCGACGCGATTATCGCTTTAGGGGACGATGCGTTCTCTGGCATTCGATTAGCGTCCGCTGCCATCACGAAAACGATCGAAAAGCGCGTGGAAGATGGCGATGAGGATGGCGCAGAGCGTTGTGCGAGAGGTGGCGTTTTGTTAATCGACCGCGCCATGGAACGAAGTGGGAGGGATGTCAATGCTCCTCCGGAAGAGTTTGCGGTGTTTCGACAAAAATGGGCGCGAGCCGTTGAGGGAAAATAGAGAGAGAAAGAGATTGTGTACTACCACGTACGTACCATAGGATAGACGTAGCATTAGGATAAACGTAGCATCAGCCGCATGCGATTTGATTTGTACAATAAAGTGAGGGAACTAAAAATTAAAACGAAAATTTACGGCGCGCTAAAAGAACTATCTACATGAAATCGTACTGATCGTCCACGTCTTCATAATCGTACTTGTAATCGTCCAACCCGGCGTCTCCTTTCGTGCTCCCGGTGTTGATGAACTTCTTCTTATTACTCCCACTCGTCGCCTTCTTACTCTTTTGTTGCATTTCTTTCTCTTTCTTTATCTTTTCGTTCCGAATCGCGGCGACGTGCGACTCGATCTCCTTCACGTCCGGACCGGAGAATTCACTCAGCGCCACTTTCATGAACGTCTTCAATGCCACTTTATAGTGAGGGCTGTTCCTGTGTTCGTAAAAATGCTTCTTCACCGATGCCGTGGCCAACTTTTCAAAATCTTTCGCGTTTTTCGGTTGAAACTCGTCCAATTTGAAGTCCTTGAAATCCTCCTCGCTTCCGAACAACTCGATCGCCGCTTTCAGATCGGCTTCTTCGACTAACTTTTGCTGTCGCAACTTCTCCGCGATCGGGTCTGCCAACGTCTCGTCCACGTACGACGATGGCGCCTCTTTATTCTTCGCCTGGGCCTTCTTTTTCGGCGGCGCGACGACCGCCGGGGGCGCTTCCTCTTCCTCCTCGTCGTCCCATTCCGTTTTGACACCGGTCCCCCCGACCGCCGTCGGCTCGAACTCGTCGTCGTCCCAATCTAAATCGCTCATGAAAACGGAGAACGGGGGCGCGCGCTCGTACAAAGAACAACAACAACAACACCAAGAAGAAGACCAAGAAGACCAACAAGCCTCTCGTCGCCAGAGGGGGGGGGGCGCTTTTCGCTGTGAAAAGAAGAAAAGCAACAAAAGCGCTTCGTGTGAAGCTTTTTTACAATAAAAAGGTCTATCCAAAAAGAGGGGGAGTTTTCAAATGGATGCAAATCAGTAGTGTAGTATTTGCCTGTAAGTCTTCCTCCTTGCGCGCCAAAAACGAGAAGATATGCGTACGACGACAAAGTCAATAAAATGAAGGCAAACGCGCCCCGCGCGAGGAGCGCGCGTCGCACGAAAGAGATCTGTCGATTGGTATCGTCTGCGTCGTTTGCGTCGTTCGAATTGACATCTGTGGGACTATTTTTGCGGCGGGGTATACCCGACGACGAACGTTTCGTCTTTTTCTTCGTCTTCTTTTTCTTCTTCTTCTTGGTGTTGTTCGTGTTCTTCATTTTTGATTCCCTCTTCGCAAAAAGCGCGCTGCTGCTCCAACTGCGCGTCTTCTCCGTCAAACGTTGGTTTGTGGCGATGGAAATTGCTCGCGTCGAAAACGTTCGCGTCGAGCGCGAGGACCGTTCCAGGGTGGTGACCGGTCACATACTCCAACATTACAGCAGGGACGCCACTTTCGTTCGCATCTTCTCCATTGTTATTGTTGGTCTGCTGCTCGTGTTGAGTGATAAGCAAGTCATCCAGGGAAAGCTCTTTCTCTGCCGCCGATTTCTTCGGTTTTTGCCAACAATAACTCGCGATGTTTGTTGCTTCGTCGACGTGTTTCGTCACAACCACGTCGTACTTATACTTGATCCTTTGTTTATCCAAGTTCACATTTTCCGTCGAACCGTCTTGGTAAGCGACGAAGTGTTCCCGCGTCACTTCGTCGTAAGACACAACGCATCCGTCGTACCAACCTCCGTCATCGGACCATAAGATTGAAAAGAATTTATTCACGCACGCCGCACCGAACATGCGTTTCTTCTTCGTAATCTTCGTTTTGTTCAAATCTTTTAAACTCACAAACATCGCGTCTGGTCTGTTGAAAACCGCTTTCGGTTTCTCTTTGCCTTTTTGCGCGACGAACGCATCCACGGGTAAACCCGCCGGCTTCTTCGTTTTCTCTCTCAAACGCAACGGCAAAAACATCCAATTTCGAGCCTCCTCGTTCATGGTAATCAACGCAGCACGCCGTCGTTCGACTTTGTCTGACTCCCACTTTTCCTGTTTAATCTTTTCTAACCGAGCTTGCTCTTGTTCAATCATTTTGACGGCGATTCTTCCAGACCGCTTTCTATTTTCCTGCGCGTGATATTCCGCCTCGCGCTTGTCCCTCGCTTCTTGTTCTTTTCTTTTCGCTTCTTTCCGTTTTTTCGCTTCCAGTTCTGCTGCGCGCTGTTTCGCGTGTAACGGGATGAACGCGTTTTTCAAATAACGCGCTAATTCGCGATCTTTTGTCCCGGAGGATCTCTCTAATACTAAAGCTAAGGCTTCCGTTTCTTCTAACGTACAGCAGATTGTTTGCCACGCTGGCTCAACGCCGTCGTAACTAAAAACCTCTTTCGTATCCGCTTCTTTCAGTTTATCCCACCTCCATATTCTCGGAGAAGCATCGCCCAAAGAAAAATAATATCGACCTTCGCTGTCGATGCCGACGGAGTGTCCGTGAACGTCTCTGTCTCTGAGTACTTCCGCCGTCGCGTCGTCGGTATAATTGTGTTGTTGTTCCAAGTTGTTTTTCACTCCGTTCAAGTGTTTTATGTTCTTTCCGTTCTTTTTCGTTTTCTTTTTCATTTCCGTTCTTTTCTTTTCGTTTTCCAACTCCAAGACTCTCTCGACTTTCCTCGCTCGTTCCGCGCGGTCCTCCATGTTAGCTTTCACAATTTCGCTTTGTACCGCTTTATCTTCGCACAACGCACAAAGAATATCTAATCGAGTCATCGGATCGACCGAAAAAAACGTCTTCAATTCATTCAGTTTCGCCTCGTTCGCGTCGACCAACGCGCTCCTTTCATCCAACGGATTGCCGTGTGGAAACTCATCCGGGTTCTCATCGGCGAGTTCTCCGCACAACCAAATCAGTTGCCCTTCCCAATCGCCGATCGTTAACGTTTCTTTCACGATTTCCTTTTCACCTTCTTTCTCGTTTTCTGCCATCAATCGACACATCAACTCGATCAACTTCGAGCATTCCTCCGGGAAGAGCAGCCCTCTCTCTAACTCGTCCGCGCGGAATACCGGTAACCGCAGCGACGCGCTAAAGTTCACCACGAACGAGACCACGTGAAAAAATCGCCAATCCGAGCGCAAATCCAGCGTCCATCGTTTGTGATCTTTGTGCGACACGTCGCAGATGCCAAAAGTGGACGATCCCGCTTTCGGATCGAACTTCGGGAAGTTCGCCACAGACGCTCGGAACGACCCGAATTTGCTCGAGTTTGGTGGCTTCAAGTCCTCCTCTTTTGACAAAGTCTTCTTCCTTTTCTTGTGGGTGGACCCTCCTCCGCCTCCGCCTCCTTTCGTCGCCGCCGGCGCAAAAGCCGATCTGTTCTTGGACCCTCCTCCTCTTCCTCCTTTCGTCGCCGGCGCCGGCGCTTTTCTCTTCGTCGCGTTCGCCTTTCGAGCAGAAGACATGACGACGTATCTTTTTGGATTCGGATTGTTGACGACGGGGCGTCTTTCCGATGAGATGCACAACGCGGACACGCGCAGAACGCCGCGTGGAACACCAAAAAGAGGTCGTCGCTGTCCTCCTCCTCCTTCGCGTTCTTCCGCGTGCGTCTGTGTACCGGCGTGCGCGAGACCTCCGCAAAAGCGCGATGCAATACTAAAGAGTAAAAACAAAGCGCGAGAGTTTTGTCACATGTTTTCGTCTCGTGCATAACGAGAGACCAACAACAAAAAACACCGCCGCGGCGGCGCGCGTACTCGTACGCTATACATCTTACTCTATTCTATCGTACTAAAGTGTAATTCGTTACAACAACACGCGCGAACGTGCGCGAACCGTCCCCATCGCGTCCGCCGGGTTCATGGCGACGGTTCTTTTTCTATTCGTATTCTCTCTCTTATCCGCCCTCCTTCTCTCGTTCGTATTCCGGCAGTCGCAACGAATCTTCGATGACCGAAGACGCCAAAGATGCCTCTCGGTCGTGTTGCCCGAACGCGTCGAATACCAGAGGGCCTCGGGTGCTACCGCGTGTTCGGCTCGGAGAGAAACTCTTTTTGCTGGTTTGTTCACCTAATAAAGGTTTCCGTTCGCCAGACTCCGCGTTGGAGTTGTTCTTCGTTCTCCCGGAAAAGTCGCTCGCGGAGAGGTTTCTTTGAGCAGTCGCGATCGATGACTTTCCTCCTTTGCGTAGTCTGGACGGCGTGTTCGGGTGTGAACTACTTTTACCGCCATTCAACATTCGATTTGGCGACGGTGGAGGTTCAGACATTAACCAAGGCTGAATGTACTTGGCGTCAAACTTTTCCAGCGCGTGGTAGGAAGAAGATCGGTGGCGCATTGGTTCGACCGCTTTGTTGTTCTTCCCGCTCGATGGATGCAACGATTCTACGTTCGGAATGTCGTCGTCGTCCTCGTCGTCCTCGTCGTCGCCGCCACCTCCTATTTCCTTGTAAATATTATTATTATTATTTCTATTCGGACTTCCATTCTCGTCCTTACTACTAGACCCCTTCTCGCCATCGGCCGAACCAAATCCGAGACACTGCATCACAGGTTGCATAAACGCGCCTTGCAAAATGACCGTCACCAACACCAAGAACGTCGTCGCCGTGAGCATGGCTCCACCGACCGCACCAAACTCTGCCGCTGCTTTCACGCTCAACGCGTACGCGACCGCCCCTCTCAATCCGCAAAACACCAACATGTGCTGCGTGTTGCCTTCGATGTGCCCCGAGGCCTTTGATTTTCTCGTCGTTCTGTTCAACACGTACGACAACGGATAGACGCACATGACTCGACTGACGATGACGACAAGTAACGCGATGATACCGGTGGTGATGTACGAGAACGACGCGCGATACATACTCGCGCCCATGTAAATGAACACAAACGTCTCCGCGACGTAGGCGAAGACTTTGAACAAGCACATGGACACCATCCTCGGCGCGCGTTCCAAATTCTGCCTGGTATATCTCCCCATCACAATCCCGCAAAACAGAACAGATACGATACCACTCATTTCCATCGATTCGCTAATCGAATACGCTAGATATGGAAACAAGAACACCAACGCGGTATCAAACACCCACCCATCTTCGTGTTCGCTCGTGACGGAGACGTATTTAATCAGCAGCGCGGACCCCATGCCGACGACAATGCCTATGGTCATACTCGTTCCGAAAGTTAAGACGAACCCTTTAACGGACTCTAAAATTAAATCGCTCAACTCCATCTCTTGCGCGTAATCGGATTTCTCTCGACTCAACGTGACTTGCTTGGAAAACATTTCATACAAAACGATACAGACGGCGTCGTTCAACACCGATTCGCCTAAAATCATCGCGTTTAAATCCGCGTCTACGTTCCCAATGTCGTGAAAGACGGATAGAACGGTCACTGGATCTGTACTCGTAATTAAACTCCCGAATAACAAAGACGAAATAGGATCCCACTTGTAGGACAGACCAAAGCTTCCGCTCAAATACATCAAACCGCCGACGATGAAGGTATTCATGAAGGATCCCAAAAACGCAAACGTCGCGATGGCATCCGCGTTCCCAAAATACGTCCCCGGATGCAACGTGTACCCGGCCTCAAACACTACCGGCGGTAACAAAACTAAAAAGAAAAACTTGACGTCGAAAAACATCCAATCGACAAACTGAATGATTCTCGATTTTTCCTGCACCGCGACTTGCATGCTCAAATCTGCCCTCGCTTGGTACGTTATCATGCCTAAAACGATCCCTAACATCAGAGACGCTCCAGAGGCGTGGACCCACTTTGCTTTCAACTGTTTCAACGTGATCGATACGACAATCATAAACACAATCATCAAGATCATGACTCCCATACTCAACGCCGCCGTCGTTTCGCCAGATTCAAAGTCTTCCACCGAGACGCGTTTCTTATTCGCGATAACTCTTTGCGTGACGTTCAACACTATGTCTTTCAATTCTTCGTTCGTTTCTCTCTGATGTCGATTCGTCGTCGTGGCACTCCCTCCATCTCTCACGATGCCAACACCGGGCAACGACATCCGCTCCGCGAGCGCCCCTGCCCCCGCGGCGGGAGATGCATTTCCTCCTCCTCTCGAGGACATCATCGTCGCACCACCACTCATCGCGTTGTCAATGCCGTTGTTTTCTCGAGACAACCCCACTTCGAAAGTCCGGCGCGACGCCTCCCCCCCGCGAAAGGAACGCGCGTTCGATGATGATTTCAGTGCGTACGGCGCCGCAAAGTACTCGTCGTCGAAAAACTCTAATTCTGGTGTTCCTTCATCGCGGGTCGTCCCCCACGATCGCTGTTGGTCGTCTCTGTGGGGCGTCGACGACATGAGACGTCGTCGTCGTCGACCACACTATTTCCGCGCCTCGAAGAAAGAGTATCGTCGTCGATGGATTTCTCTCTTCTTATCGACGTCTTTTTGCGTGACGCGTCTCAAAGCCAAAAGCGAAAAGTGTTTTGACGACCAATTTAAAGAAGGAACATGATGCCCCGCGTCTCTCCTTTAGGGTTTAGGAACTTAAGTTTAGGGTTTAGGGTTTCTTTGTCCAAACCCTACAATTTTCTAATATTAATCAATAAAAGAAAGGGAACAAAACGATGTAAACGCAAGGTAATGTTGAGCGAAATAAAATCAAACAAACACTTACAATAGTAGTTGCTGTATATAACATTTCGACTACTACATCATTACTTGATCCATTCGAAGCACGAGTTATCCGCGTCGCAATTCTTCTTCAAATGTTTCTGCCACGGGTGCAACTTTGTCAAGGCATTTGCTTCTGCGATTGCTTCGGCAATGCTGTCTCCTGGCTCTCTAGTAAACGCCGACCCCGTCTGGTCTTCGAGTTTTAAATACTGACCGAAAATTTCCGTTTGTTGATCGCATAGTATCGGTTCCTTGGTCGCTGTCCTTCTCTTGTCGCTCTCGCCGTTTTGCAACAACGCGCACAGGCCGTACTTACTGTCCTCGGTATTCTGCCTGACGGCTTTTTGGTACGGTTTTGGCCACGTCTTTGGGTCTTCGTATCTCCACTTGTGCATCTTTTCCCACTCCTCATCGCTTTCGGCGATTTCTCTCAATCTATTCGCCAACTGTTGCGGCGTTGCATAATTTCTCAAATCGATCCAACTGTCTTGACCCGGTAACAACTCATTCACACCTTCCCAACCGATGTAAATCGGGATCGATCCTCGACTCAGCGCATAATAAATTTTCTCTGTAACGTATTCTGGACACGATACGCCGGAGTTTTCTTCCGCATAGTAAAACATAAAGTTACTCATAGGCTCTTGCATTGAAGTCTCGTCCTTTCTCGGCAGTTCCATCACGCTTTCCGGAAACGAGCCCTCCTCCACGTTTCTCGCGCACTTACCTACCGAAAACACCGGAAACTCGTCGCTGATCTTTTTCAGCGTTTGTGCTCGATTGCTCGTACAATCATTCGCCAACCAGCCGATACCTGGGATCCTCTCCTTCCTCGTCATTCTAAATAACGGGAAATCTGACTTCATCATAGACACGGAAACCGCGAACGGGAACCACAAGCCACTCGTTCTCTCGTAATTCGCGACGTAATCGAACGACTTTCGGAAATCCTCGTCCAGGAGGTCCGCGTCATACATGGACGGACTTTCGTGCGTGAAATAAATATCCACCTGCTTCGGGTTCGTCTTCGGCCACACCTCCGGCAAGTGTCCGTTCCGAAACATTCTCACGTCGCACGACGGATCGTCAATATTCGCGTTCACTATAACGTCTTTCACGCACATCCCAACTTCCTGCAACCCATCGTGTATGAAAATG
>Ga0115011_10003546_pt1 | contig 10620 bp, 4 predicted proteins | sample TroAtlMetagenome_2_FD_88705 | JGI IMG/M metagenome (GOLD analysis project Ga0115011, IMG submission 88705) | Marine eukaryotic phytoplankton communities from Atlantic Ocean - Tropical Atlantic ANT8 Metagenome | ecosystem: Environmental > Aquatic > Marine > Oceanic | place: Tropical Atlantic... | reverse complement strand
TCCAAAAAGTATTTAAAACTATAGAGTATGAAGGTAGTAATGGGTGGGAAATAGAATCTTTTATTTCAGATTATACTGGATATGATTTAAAGGAAGCTCCATTACCTGCAGTTTGGGATATAACTCGAGACACAGCTGGCGCATTACCAACTAATATAGGAACTGCCCCTCAAGTAGCAAGCTGGACAGAGGGAGAATATATTGAAGATGGCGTAAGATATTATGCTGGGTTTAATAGAAAAGAAAATAAATATTATGCAAATCTTATTAATACATCTAATCCCGCTGAAGGAGAAGTAAATTGGGGAACTAATATGACTGGTATTAAAGGATATATTGCTACAGTAAAAATAACAAATGATGATACAACATTCCCGGGAGGTGTTAAAGAATTATTTAGCGCATCGTCGACTGTTGTAAGATCATCTTAAATTATATAAAATGGAATTAAATACACGGGCTTTAGAAACCCAAGACTGGGAAACCTTAGAATCGTGGTGGGCTGATTGGAAAGATTGGACACCGCCACCAAAAGATTTCTTACCAAACCATGGAACTGGAGGTTTTATGGTAGAGAAAAAGACTACACCAATAGTTGCTGGATTTGTTTATTTAAGCAATTCTAAGACAGCTTGGTTAGAGTTAATTATATCTAATCCAGAGTATAGAGAAAAGGACCGTAAGGACGCTATAAAGCTTTTAATTGAAGAGTTAGAGGAGTTTGCGCGAAGCTTGGGGTATAAGTATATGCTAACAATGGGTAGAAATAAACATTTAATAGAAACACATAAAAGTATGGGATGGGAAACTGATAATAAATCATCCTTAGAATTAATAAAAAAATTATAAATTATGGCTGGAGGAACTGTAGGTTTAATTACCGCTGGGGTTGGTGCCGCAACTCAAGCAATCGCTGCTGGTAAACAAAGAAAAATGGCGCACAATATTCGTAGTGATGCGCAGTCAGCTATTGATGGTATGACTGCACCTGATTTAACAAATCCTTATGCCGGAGTAACTAATTTAAGTGATTTAGCACAAGATTTAACAGGTCAAATGTCTAATCCTTATTCTAATTTAGGTGTGGCTACACAGGCCGCAGAAATGCAAACTCAACAAGCTGATATAGCTTTAGCTAATACATTAGATACTTTAAGAGCCACTGGGGCAAGTGCTGGTGGGGCTACTGCTTTGGCACAAGCAGCTTTACAGTCTAAGCAGGGTGTTGCAGCTTCAATTGAAAAACAAGAAGCAGAAAATATGAGATTAAGGGCTCAAGGTGAAGCATACTTACAAGAAGCCCAAATAAAAGAACAACAAAGATTACAGGGTATTCAATTAACAGAAGGTCAACGAGTGCAAGAATCGACTGCAAAAGGACTTGCTTTCCAACAACAAATGGAAGAAGACAGATATCAAGATCAATTAGCTTATCAACAAAGTTTATCAAATTTTGGGATGCAGGTAGGTATGGGATCAATGAACCAACAATGGGGAGCATTAGGTAATTTTGCCACTACTGTTGGAGGTATGAGTGCAGAAGGCGTGTTTGATGATTGGGGTGTTATGGGTCTAGACAAAGAAGGCTAAAATTAAAAAATAAATTATGGGATATACAGTTTCAGCAGATTCAAGTTTATTAAACTTAGGAGCAGCTAACACAAGCGCAGGATTAAAAGGTATTGTAGATGCCTATAAAAATAATAATAGTGCTGCTAATTTACAAAGAAACGCTTTACAGCAAGCTTTAATAGATAAGCAGAATAATTCCGAGCAAGACATGTATAATAAAATTAATACATTGCCTGGAACACCGCATAACACATTAGATTCTAATATTCATAATTTTTTTATGAATGAAATAGATTATGCTTATGATATTAAAAGTTTAGCTAAAAATGGGCAAATGAGTAATAGAGATGCTAATGCTATATTGGCTAAATTAGATAGTGATATGAATTCTTATACTACATTGGCACCCCAGATTTTAGCACAAGCAGAAATAATGAAAGCAGCTATTGCTGATGGGAGCATTTCTAGAGCTAATGCTAATGAAATGCAAATGATGTTTATGGGAATTGCTAATAATGCTGGAGATATACATTTAGATAGAGGAGAAGATGGGGAAATGTATTTAAGCGGATCTGGAACAATAGACGGAGAAGCTTGGGAAGGTAAAGTAAATATAAAAGAAATTCAGCAATATTTAAGCACCGAGGGTAATCAAATAGCTAGGACTATACCTACTTCTGAAGAAATGGGGCTTGGAACTACTTTTGAAGAATTAAAAAAGAAAGGTAAATTAAATGCTTATATGAAAACTACTTTTGAACCTGACCCTGACAATCCTGGATATCAACGCCAAAAGCAAGAGTTTACTCCAGAATTAGTTGCAAAATTAAGAGTAGATTTAATGAACAACCCAGGGTTATTTGAAAAACTAATGAAATCTGAAGCAGGTGTTAGTGCTTGGACTGATGTGGCTAATGCTAATTTAAGTACTGAACAATTGAATGGCACATCTACTGTAAATATTAATGGAGTTGATGTTGAAAAAGAAGATTGGGGCAAATGGGATGTTAATGATGCAGATAAAAAAGATTATATGAAGGGTGCGCTTATTGATAGGATGCTTGCTGAAAATTTACCAACGGCATTATTAGGTAAACTTGAAGTTGATAAATTTGAATTAGAAAGAACGAAGGCTAAGCTTAGTAATAAAAGTAATTTGAGTACACCAACTAAAAAGGCCGCTAGTTATTTAGGATTTGTTAATGAGGCTTTTAAAGCCAATGATATTAGTCTCTTAAGTAAAATTGACCCTAATATAACTTTTGCTGAAGATAAAAATACAGGAAATTGGACAGCAATAACTACGACAGTAAAAGATGGCGAAACTATAAAAGATGAAGTTCTTCTTGGTAAAATTAATTTTAATGATAAAAATAGTTATTTAGATGTATTAAATGTTTTAAAAATTACTCCTAGTTTATATGAATTAAACGAGGCTGGTTTTGTAGCATTTGATGGTACTCCATTGAATCCAGATGAATTAGGTGGGGCTAGATCAGAGGTTAGAGAATATAGCAATATATTAGGGGGGAAGCAAGGAGACGAAGGCTTAGGTTTTAAAGTATATTCCGCTATAAATGAAGGTAAGGATCTTAAAGAAATTTTAAATACATCAGGAAGAGTAGATGGGAAAACAACCCAAATTTTGAAGGGGCTGCTGAGAATGGAGGGGGTTAAGATAGAGCCTAAGAGTACTTGGGGAGCTGTAGGAAAAAATACCAAGAAGCAATATAAAATTGATATCAGTAAAGACTCCAGTCTTTTTGGCACTAAATTAGATGGTAAGGATTTAACATTGGAGAATTTAGAAACATTATTAGATATTATTAATCACCAGGGGATTGGGGATCAAAGGAGAGTAGCTGATGAGAATAAAATGGTACATGACAATATATTAAAACGCAGATAATTATGGAGGAGGAAATAATAGATTACGCATCTTTATCTGATGCAGAATTATCTCCAATAATTTATGATTTAATAGACCAAGGGTTAAGTGAAAATGAAATTAATCAAAAATTATGGGGATCTGAAATAGATGATCCAAATGAAGTTGATACTTTTGCTTGGGATAATTTTTTAGCCTCAACAGACGAAAAAATTCAAAATTTAGAAGAGGGCACTACAAGAGTGGGTGATTTTATTTATGGTAAAGAAGATATTTTTAACCCTACTCATCAAGTAGATAGGTCTATAACATTGCCTGGTTATAGAAAGAAAACTAATACCATGATTTATTACCCTAATAATCCTGAGAGAAATAAAGCTATTGAAAAGCAATTAATAGATAGTGGTAAAATATCAGGCGATGAAACTATGCTTGATTTTTTTGATAAAAATGGATATGAATTAGCTTTTGAAAAAGGAGAAGGAGGGGAATTGTATGAAACATGGAAGCAATGGGACCGTGTAGATCCACAAAATATAACCGAAGATGAATATAATAGGACTCAAGCTTTATATGATGGTGTAAATATTAGAGGATATAAAAATGGTTTATCTTTTGAAGAGTATGCAGCAGCATGGGATACTAAAATAGGGGAAACTACTAGTATATGGGATCCTAAACTAAGCTCGAGAGAAAAAGAATTAAAATTGAAAATCCAAAATGAATTAAAAACTATTGGCGATATCACTGAAAATAATGAAGGATTTTTAAATGACTTAACGAATAACAGCCCTAAGCAACTACAAAACGAATTTTTTAATGTTATAAAAACTACCGGAGAATTATTAGAGTTAAATAAAGACGAAAGAAATGAAATAGTAGATGGTGGTAAAAGATTGATTGAGACAGCTGATTTTACCGAAAGAGATAAAATGCTTAAAGCCATGTTTGGGTCTATAAAAGGTGATCAAATCATTGACTACTTAAATGCTAATCCACAGGAATATTTAGATATGATAGATGCTGGATGGCAATTTGGGGAAACTATACAAAATATATCTTCAGCATTTGGGAGTGATGGCGAAGGGCCAAAAATTGGGGGTTTTAAGTTAGGGCCTGATAGTATTGAACGCAATAATACAGATAATTTTTTAGAAAAGATAGGTATTATTGCCCAAGGAGATGAGCCTTCATTAACACCAGAATATGCTGAATGGTTAAACTCTGAAGAAGGGGCGATGGAAAAATTCCGTTTATTACAAAATTATAAAAGTCGTAAAATAAATAAATTTTTAAGAGATAATGCAGGGGGTTACTTTTTCGGTACAGATGAAGGGGAGTTTTTCCCCACAAGTGTACGTGATAAGGATGGGTCTGAAGTATATGGATTTGGTAGCGAAGCTCTTAGATTCACATCGCCTGAAAATGAAAAAATATATCAAAATAATAAAAAGACTCAACAAGAATTTATGAAACATGCCCAGGAGATAGGCTATACTGGTTCTGGATTAAATTTTGCGGGTAACTTAAATTTAAAAATTGGGCAACCAGTAACTTTAGGAAGCGGAGCTACTGCTCACACTTATGAATTACAACCTTTTATTAAACCCTCAGTTCAACAAGAATATATAAATAATGTAGGGACTATTATTAAAGATGTTTCTGAAGAGCAATTTAAAAAATATGAAATAATAAACGAGAAAGCTGCACCGTATTTTGAAGAAATTCAAAAAGCTACAGATGGATTAGAGTTTTTTGATTTCCATGATGAATGGTACAGGGGCGGTATGCCACTAGAACAACAAGCAGATTATAAAGAAGCTTTAAAGAAAAGAGAGGTAGCAATAGATGCGTTTTTAGAGTCTGGAGTAATGCAAGAACTAAATGATCAATATAGTATATTAACAGGATTAGAAGAAGTAAATGATACTTTTTATAAGCAAGGAGAAGCTTTAGATAATTTAGGCATGATGACTGAGTCTGCTTTCTATAATCAATCCAATATCACTAGGACCATGAATGCATTTGCTCGAACAGGTGGGGAAATAATGTTGGCTATGGGTATGTTATGGAATGAAGGGCGTGCAGTATTTAATGATGATTTAGAAGCAGGAATTTTAAATAAACCTTGGCTTAATGCTTATGAAATGATGAGCAAAGCTTCTTCAGAGGAATTCGCGCCAAAATTAGATTATGATACACTCTTACCAGGCGAAGGAGGAGATTATATAATGCAAACTTTAGCAGAAAGCGCACCTACCTTAGCTATGGTTATGGGGCCTAGCGCATTAGCAAGAATGGGTACAAAATCTTATGTTAAAGCCTATATGAATAAAGCTACGGAAAAACTTATTCAGAAAGGGGTAAGCAGATCCCTTGCAAGAAGGTACGCGGCTTCACCAAGATTACGAAATAAATTAGCACAAAGAATCCTTGATAAAGCTAGTGCCGCAAGTATGGGTATGTTTATGGTTACAAGTTATAGTGGGAGAAAATTACAAATGGAATATGAATATGCTAAAGCTCCAGAAAAAATAATTCAAATTGAAAAAATGTTAGAAAATTTACCCGATGCTAATGTAAGTCAAAGATTAGAATTATTAAATCAATTAAATACTTCTCAAACTATAGTTAATTCTAGTAAAGCATCTAGAGAGGTTGATGCTGTGATGTATGGATTAATTGATGGGTTAAGTGAAAGATTAGGTACCTTGACTATACTTAACAAAGTAAGAGGTCCAATGAAGAGTTGGAAAAACTTAAATAGAATAGAGAAATGGAAAAGAGCGGGATCAGGTGGATTAATGGCTGGTAAAGCAATGTCGGTAGAAGTTTTTGAAGAAGTAGCAGCCCAATATTTACATAATTTTACTGATAAAGTTGTTTTAGGACAAGATAAGTCTATTTTTGAAGGCATCGATTCTAATTTAGTAATGGATAGTGTTATTAATATACTTGCAATGCAAACCCCTAGCTATATGGGTAATGTAGGTAGAGTAATAAGGGATGAAGTTACTACATTTAAAGATAAGCAGGCCCAAGCTAAAAGAGGTAAAGAAATTAGAGAATTTAAAGCCAAGCTTCAAACAGTTAAAGACCCTAAAGAGCGCATGAGTATTATAAATAAAATTGGTAATTTAATGCAGGAAGCTAATATTGCTGAGTTCAGTAGTTATCAAAGATTTAGACATTTAACTAATGAACAAATAGATGAATTAGTGGAATTAGGAGGGAAAAGAGCTAAAGTTAATTCTAGGTATTTAGAACATATGTCTCTAATGCCTGATGGTAAAAATGTGAGCCAAATGAGTAAATGGCAAAAAGAAACAAAAGCTCTTGAAGCACAATTAACCAATTTAAGAAATCAGCAAGGAGAAATATTAAATACAGCTCAGTGGAAAAGATATCAAAATTTTACTAAAATTGCTAATGAATATACTCAATTAAAAGAGACTACAGAAGAACAAGATTTAGAATATATAGGAGCAAAATTGCAAGTTAAAAAAGATTTAGGCAAAGGGTTCACCGGAGAAAAATTGAAAGACGATACTGATATTGTAAGTGTTTTACCTAAAGAAATTAGACACGGATCGTATCAAGCTTACCAAGCTTTTAAAGATTTAACTATAAATTTTGGAGATGTTGTAACACAAAATAAGACGGATTATTTAGAAAATGCTCAAGATGTTATGGATTTCCAAGCACAAGAAAATTGTTAAGATATGGCTACATGTAAACTAGACGGATTTGACAAGACCAAGAAATTTGAAGACCAGTATGGCTGGATTAATAGGGATACCCAAGATATAACTATTAATGAGCCTCGAATTCTTGAGACATTAACTCATAATGTAGACCCTATTGCTCGACAAATAGCGGCTATGACACCATTGCATGAAATAACCCATAGAGAAATAAATACTAAAAAAATATTTGTAGGTACGCAAGAAGAAGTTAGAAATGTTAATTTAGCAGCTCAAGGTTTATTAGCAGAAGTAGAAATGTTGACTGCTAACGGAACTATTAAAAAAGAAATAGGAGATCTTGTAATCAAAAGAATGAAACAGTATGCTGAGGAACTTAAAAAAGGCGGGACCTATGATGAATTCCTTACGACTTATACAGAACTTATGGCATTAACTGGGATTAATTCTAAAAAATGGACTAATCTAGCTGGTATGCGTCAAGTAATGAGTGATATATTTAAAAAAATGGGTAAAGGCGAATGGGCTAAAATTGTTAATCCATTTAATAGTACATCTCTTATTAAATCATTTTTAGCAAACTTTTTAGATAGAGTTAAAACTTATAAAAAAGTAATAATTGGTGATGAAGAAAAAGAAGAAAAGAAAGACGTAATTGAAGATACTATAACCAAGGGATTAAAAGAAGCCCAATTTTCATTTTCTACAGCATTGGATAATTCCTTAACTCAACCTGATAAAGTTAAACTACAGCAAGCGGGAGATCAAATAAATCAAAATATTACAGAAAAGCTAGCAGGAAGTTTAGATAAAGATGTAAGTGAACTTACGAAGGATGATTGGCAAAAACAAGGACTAGCTGATGCTTATATGTATCTAATTGCTGAACAAGGCGAGGGAAGAGCGATGTTGGATAATTTAATTAGAATGGGATTAAGGACAGGCAAAAAAATGCGTGGCCCGGATGGATTAGTAAAATATGGAAAAAATATTACTGGTAATGATGTATATGGTGTACCAATAGCTCCTCTATTTTTAGAAGATGTAGGGCAACAATTATATAGACGAACTATTCAAAGATTTGATCCTGCTCAAAATGATGACTTAGGTGGATTTGTGGTAAGTGAATTAATGAATTTTAGAATCGGTGAAGTAGTAAATCAATATGCTAAGCGATATGGCGAAGGTAAGGAGGTTTCTCAAGACAAAGTATTAACTCAAGCAGGGGATTTAACATTAGCCGATACTTTAGCGTCAGATGAATTAACACCTGAAGAATACACTGATCAGCAATTAGCTTTAGAAAGAGAAAAGAAAGCTATTAAGGTAAGACAAAAAGGTAAAGTAAAAGAAGAATTACCTAAACGTAGTGCGGTACGTCAAGACTTAAGCACTATAAAAAGCATTGATAATAAAGTTAAAGAAGAAATACAAAAATCTCTTCCCGGTATTATAGAAGAAATATTAGCTTCTCCAAAAGATATTACTTCAGTAGATAAATTAGTGGCAGCTATAGAAAAAAAATTAGGCGATCAAATAATAAAAAAATTAGGCGGCACTATTGGAATGAAAAAAGGGGAATTTGTAGTTCCTCAAGAATGGAAAGAATTTGTAAAAAATGAATATGATACATTAGTAAAGGGAATACCTGGAAAATTAATTAAGAAAAGTTATCAAGATCTTTATAATATTACACCAACAGGAGATAAAGTAAATATTACAACACCCGCAGGAACACACCAAATAGATAGATTTACAATTGATCAACCTACAAAAGATGAATGGTTGGATTATTTTACTCGTCCACAAACAGCTAAAGGCAAACCTGTTTCAGTTAAAAATAAATATATAGCGCGACAAAGAGGGTTAGCTGGGATTGTAGTAAGAGAAATGGTGAAAAATCAAATGAATGATTTCCTTAATAATCCTCAAAATGTAGAAAAATTAGCAGAAAAATTAAATAAGCTTCCTGGTGAAGTAATGCTAGCGGCATTAAAAGATCAAATACTTAATCAATTTGATTATGGTGTTGATGAGCAAAAAGATAATTTGGCTTCCGCTTACTCTTTTTCAACCGCGCTTGATAAACAGACCCCTTGGGTAAGCGCCATTGGTAAATTATCTGATGTAAAGAGGATTCTATTTGATCAATATTCTATACCATTTTTAGATAAATTAGCGGAAAAATATAAAGAATTAGAAGAAGAATTTGCTTATCCTCTTGAAATAGAGTTAGGGCTCCTTGATTTGGAAAAAGCCTGGGATAATGTATTCCCAGAAGGATTTCTAACTAATAAACAAAGAGAGCCGTTATTAGAATCTTTAAAAAATCATTTAAATTATTTTAATAAGAAATTTAATAATCCTATTAGTGGTAAACAACAAACTCAAGAGATCCAAGATTTTCTTTATAATGAGTTTTTGAAGGTTGACTCTAAAGAAGTAGTTTCCAAGCTAATGAAATTAGCACCAAGGGATTTAAATTTCCAAAATCAAAAACAGATAACTTGGACTATTAATTATCTAGGCAATATAGTTAGGGACTTAGTGAGCAAAGGTAAACAAGATGATGCGCTTAAGGTTGCATGGTTTATAAATAATACTTTTAACTTCACAGGAATAGTTGGAAAAGGCGGCTTGAAGCTGGAACAATATAGCACTCTGATAAAAAATAAGAAAACAGGAAAAAAGGAAAGGATTACAAAATTTAAATATGTAAAATCAAGTGGCCGTATTTCTGAGAAACGTCTAAGCTATAGCTTATTCGAAGGAACTAAAAACTTTGGTGAAGCATTTTTAAAACCATTATTTAGAAACTCAGGAATTAAAATAGAGGTTTATAGAAAAAGTAAAGAGGGGAAAAAGCCGATATGGTCTATTAGATATATAAAAGATGGGATTGAAAATCAATTTAGTAAAGTTATAGAAGAAGTTGACCAATCCATAATTCCATATATAGAGGGCACGATTAATGGATATTTAACTCATAACAAATTAAAAAAATCAAAAGATTATGCTAAATTAAATGAAGATTTTGTTTTAAATATAGTTACTGATTATTTCAAAAAAGCTTTACAAAAAGAGGATATAACCGATCATGCGAATTATAAATTAAGAAATTCTTATGGAATGTTTTTAATGTCTGCAAACGGGGATATGAGAGCTCCTATTAGAGCAGCGTTTAGAGTAGATAGTATTGCTACTAATCTACCACAAGATTTTAAAGATAAATATACGCGTGCTGTAGGGGCAAAAAACAAATCAATAGTGGCTAAAGACTATTTAAGATATGAACATAATCCACCGGCTCGAACTACTCAAGTAGGCTTAGCTAATTATGTAATGGGGTATGATGGTTGGACTAAAGATAGGGTTAAACAAATGTTTAAAAATGGAACCGTTTCTATTATCCCTAAGCTAATGGATGATATGATTAATATATTTAATCAAGATACT
>Ga0115011_10003545_pt1 | contig 10621 bp, 12 predicted proteins | sample TroAtlMetagenome_2_FD_88705 | JGI IMG/M metagenome (GOLD analysis project Ga0115011, IMG submission 88705) | Marine eukaryotic phytoplankton communities from Atlantic Ocean - Tropical Atlantic ANT8 Metagenome | ecosystem: Environmental > Aquatic > Marine > Oceanic | place: Tropical Atlantic... | reverse complement strand
GCAGATAACACATTTGTTTAAACTATGTGTTCTAGTCCCTATAGCGTGCACTTCCTTTTCGTCTGGTTTCATTTCGTCGTAATAACTGTCCATAGAATCCTGGACCTGCGACTGTTCAATGAGAACCACGGGAACATGAATCGAAAAATTCGCCGGTTTGTCGCCTGCGCAGTTCGACTCAACCCAGTTGTTCATCTCTTGCATCGTAGGGAAAACCCCTTGTTTCACCATATGTTCGTATCGTTGGCGTACAAGTCTGTGGTTTTTAAAGAAGGGATTTGAAATCCTATGAGAACGCGTGATCCACATGTTTTATTTACGACACTTCTCTCTATATAGTCCCGCGACACATCGGACAGGTTGACTTGCCCCATTGTTTTAAACAACGTTTATGGAAAAAATGTCCACATCGGGTTTGGTACTCACACGAGGTGTAACATATCGCACATGTGGTATCGATAATCCCCCATGATTTATCCACGTGCACGGGTGTATGCACAAACGACGGGAACCTAGAATTAATCAAATCCTGCACGCGTTGACTGAAAGAGGTTTCTGGCAAATCCCGTATTAACGCCAGAACACGGGATTTCGACACATGACTGGGAAAAAAAAGCTTCATTAATTCACCACGACTCAATATTTATACGTCGCGACACCCTGGAATGATTTGGTTAATCATGTTGTATTTTATCATATTAGACGCGCCGCACGGGGTCGTAGAGACGTCTTTTGCGAACGGGTTCCTGACCGTTGGTGACGAAACGTTTTGGACGGGCGCGGACACGATGGACTGTGTAAGAAAACGTCAGGGAAAACTTATATTTACTTTTACAGAGTCACCAAGGGAAATCATTTCATTTTGATTTATACGGAAATTTTGACAAACCATGTGGACAGAAACCAACATGGAAAAGGTTCGCCAATCTATCTTGCAAGTCAATGTGCTCTGCACGGAGCTCGACGATCAAGATCATCGTCCCGTCGGCGAAGAAGAATACACCGGAACGTGCTTCTGTGTGAACGCCGATTTTTTGAAGCACTTACCCTTTTACGACGAGAACAAGAAATTTTTCATTACGAATTTTCACGTCGTCGACGACGCGGACGATCGCATGGGGTTTCTCCGTACGGCGCCGATGGGGAAGTCCATGTTTGACATGTTCGTCGAGGCGGTCGTGCCCAAACTCGACATTGCAATCCTTTCTGTGGATATCGGCAAAAAACACGAGCGGTGGTTCAGAACGAAGAGCTCCGACGCGTTTTTGGACGACGTCGAAGAGATCACGCTCCACACGGGGCGCATATCTAACCGGTCTCAAAAAGTGACGACGATAGGGTTCCCACAAGGACTCGAAGAGCACGAATCGCAGGGTTTTCTCGCCGGGCGTGGCGCCGACGACGAAGAAATGCTGCAGCTCAACATGTCTATCAATTCGGGTAATTCCGGAGGTCCCCTGGTGGACGTGGAGGGCAGAGTGATAGGGGTGTGCACGTCTACGCTGATGGCGTCCGAGGCGATTGCCTTCGCCGTCCCCGCGTACTCTATCGTGCAGTATTTCAAGAAGTACTACACTTCCCCGTACGGTCTGTTCCCTGCCTGGGGCATCGAGACAGTGCCGATGACACAGGCGTACGCGAAGCGTTACGGCATTTCCGGTGTGGGTTGCGTCGTGCACGACATTCACCCTCTATCTGTGGCGAACGGCAAGTTCAAGAAAGGTGACGTGATTCATTCTGTCGGCGGTGTTGACCTGGACCGTTTTGGCATGCTCGTGGACCCCACGCGCGGGTCTAAAATCTCGTTCGACAACACGGAGTTTATTCTCGGCATTGAAGATTACACCATGTCTGTATCTACCAAGTCACAGAAACGCACCGTGAACATCGTGCCCGCTCCTATTCTTTACAAAGTCACGGATAACTATAAGGAGTGGAATCCTGTGAAGATGCATCAGTTCGGACCGTTTACGTTCATGTCGCTTTCCAAGACGCACCTGGAGTCGTCTGTCCCTGCGGAAAAAGCGGTGCTGCTACTGGCTGCTGCACGGAGCACGAAATGCGCTCAGGAAATCACGTACATCACGAAAATCAAAGACTCTGCGGTGTCCTCTTACGAGGTGCCCGAAGAGTACGACCAGGTGTTGAAAATCGGTCGCAAGAACATTAAGAGCATGAAGGATCTCGTCTCGGCGTGCAACACGGCGCGCCAGATGCACGCGAACGGCGAAAAAGACATTGAAATCGAAACCACTTCTGGGTCGATGGTTTTTTTTCTGAACAACATTCTGACGAAAAAATTTACGAAAAAAAGGAAGCGCCTATAAACAACTGAACATTTTTTACAAATGTGGACAAAGGAACGCGTCTACAGACTCTGTATGATGCGCGATGTGGACCAATTGATACAGTGGAGAATGACGGGGGGAACGTGTATGAACGGGTTTGAGTACGCTTTATTCCATGATATGGCGAGCGTGGTAAAACCTGTCATGCTGTACGCCGGAAAAACATATTCCGACGTAATAAGTCCACATATACAAGTTAGCTGCCCCCCAGAGTCTCTTCACCAATTAAAGCGTTTTGCATGGACCCCACAGCTGGTACATACATTTTCCTACACTAAAAATATACAAGCATTACTAGACCAGACTCCAAATGCATTCGCCTACTCTCTTATAAATTGCGAGAGGCTCTCACGTATTGTTGGTGACGTCGTGCGACACCACGAACTGTTGCTGTGCCACGTGTTGCCACATCACCACCTCAAAGACGTCCCGCCGCAGCACCTGCGCGCGTTCTACGCATGTCAACGTGCAACTGCGAGGAAGACAGGAAGGAGTGCCGCTGCTGCACGTGCAAGCCGCGCGGGCACGCCGACGCGGTAGACTGGGACATGTGCGGGTGCGAGAACCCGAAACCGTGGTTCGAGATCCCCCCTCCCGAGGTTCCCCCCGAGGTCCCCCCCGCGCCCCCCATGGCGCCCGCCCCTGTGGCGCCCGTCCCCATGGCGCCCGCCCCCATGGCGCCCGCCCCTGTGGCGCCCGCCCCTGTGGCGCCCGCCCCTGTGGCGCCCGTCCCTGTGGCGCCCGTCCATGAGGCGCCCATGGCGCCCCCGGCACCCCCCTCGAAAAAACAAAGAACCGAGGGGGGACCCACACCCGCGCCCGTCCAGAGTGCGCCCGCCGTGCCCGTTGCGTACGCGCGGTCTTGTGCCTATTGCTATAAGAGGAGGCTCAAATGCGTTCGCGGACCACAAGGGGCTTGCCTGCGTTGCAGGAGGCTTGGGATCCCGTGTGAGAGTCACAAAAAAAAAACCCCTCGAAAAAACAAAGAACCGAGGGGGGGAGGTAAACGAAAAAGAAACATCCCCACCCGGACCAACTCTGAAATCTATGAACATATAGAACGGCTACGCGAACATATACGCTTGAAAATGAATTATTTGGACGGGACTCAGTCCCAGTGGGACGCGTTGAAGGAGAAGGCAGGGTACCAACCGGATCACGAATTGGCGATAAAACGGAAAAAGTGTTATAATGACATCCATTCTTCGAAAAAGATGCTGGAGGGACTTAAGAAAGTACTTAACACGGGGGGCGACATTGTGCGGGCTTGCGACGGTGATATGAATGGGTATGCGGGGGCTTGCGACGGTGGCGGGTCCCCCGCAAAGAAGCCGGGCGATTATCGCCCGTGGAAGTCGAAGGTGCCGAAGAACACCCGCGGTGCGAGTCGCCTCACGTTTCGCCCGTCCAATATGACTGAAGCACGGAGATTGGCAAACCCAGAACATAAGAACAAGTACGTTGCTGGCAACAAGCGCAAGCCCACCGTGTTAGAGAGGGAGCTCGCAAGCGCACCCCAACATGGGCTCCTCCGAGGGGTGAACCAGATAGAGGGCGAGAGTCTACGGGCAAAAGGGAACGAGAGCGGTTCTGACGAGAGGGCTCATGTCAGAGAAGAAGTCAGTGATTCCTCGCATATACGGATATCCCCGCATGCGCTTCAGGCTGCCCCGCATGCGCCCCTTAGTGGGGCACCCGCGCCCGTCCAGGTTGCACCCGCGCCCGTCCAGATTGCACAAGCACGGGCACGAGCTGCGTCTATGGTCGAGGCTGCCAAGTCTTTTGCGATTTCTTCGGCAACCGGCTTGCCTTTACAGGGACCCCCGCTCCCCGGACCACCGTCGGCGTCCGTACCCCCGGCTCCGCCTCCATGGGCACCCCCGACGGGGTGGACCAGGCAGTGGGACCCCGCCAAGAGGTGTTATATACTGGTGCATAACACTTTGAGGCGATCTCGACCTGAGTTGGCACCGCCACCCGCGGGGTGGTTCAGGAGGTGGGAACCCGACATGGAGTCTTACGTTTTATACCACGACGAGACGGGAGAATCTAAACTCGAACTGCCGCCACCTCCACCAGGGTGGAGTAGATGCTGGGAAGCGACCATGGGATGCTATATTCTGGTAAATGACGTTTCTGGGGAAGCGAAACAAGAGCACGAGTCCAAGCCCAAGAAATCTCGCAAGCTCCCGAGATATGATGACATAAACAGTTTGCGGAAAATGCCATATCCGGGAGAAACCAAAAGGAAAGACTACGGCATGTTGCTAGATGTCGTTTATAACATTCCCATGAAACATCACACGGATATACCCATGTGGACAAGATTTTTCGTCGAGAAATACCAGCAACTAGGCATGACATTCAACAAGGACATCGTGAACGAAGTGTACGCGGAATACGCCAAACAAAAACCCGTGTTGAATGAACTCTACACAAACATGTTTCAAATCTTTCGAGAGGTTTACTACGACAAAACGGAAAGCATTAATCAAGTATGCAAGATGACATATGGTATCTTCTTTCACACCGTTGGGCTTCTCAACAGGGATATTGCGAACGTTCTCCAGTACATTGAGACGGAAGAACCAAACAACGAGCAGTTTTTAGCCCAAAAACACACCGTTGAGAAAAATTACAAAAAAATAATGAGAGATCGCATCGTAAAGAGTTTATACTAAAAATATACGGAAAAAATGAACACTATATTGTTTAAAAAGATGAACGTGTCTGAAGTGGCGAAACTGCCTTTAGAGGGAGAAGACCGCCGGGTAATGGACAAACTGATGCAAATCATCCGTGGTCATCTCCCACCGCCGCCTCTCGGAGCTTACATCCTTTCGGACTTCGAAATGCGTTGTATTCTCGTCGAAAAAAAACCCATCAGGGTCGCCGGAATGTCTATCGCACCGATCATGCTGAGTCCCGACATGCCGGCGCGGATTCTGCCGCCACGGTTGACCCGCAGCGGGTGTGACCTATATTTGCAGTGTCAACAGGCGGTTGTAAGTCTCTATAACGAGATCAACGCCATGTTGGAGGTAGCACAGGACATCGCGCGCGTTTATACGGAAAAAAACTAAAGTAGAGATGTCAAACCATGTCGCTCGCATCGTTGCACGAGGAGATTTCTGCCAAATCGAAGGCGTTGACCGCAGCCCGCGCCGAATTGAAACGCAAGTTCGACGAGATTCAAGATGACATGGAATCCCTCGGTGAAACCGAACGCGTTGTCGACGGGCTGGAATTTTCACTCGTCGAACAAAAGAAACTCCGTTGGTCGTATACGGCGCTCAAAGAGTACGCCGTCGACGGTAAGGTGGATATAGAACGCTATAAAACTAACGCCGAAATTAGAACTGTTATGAAAGTAAAAAAAATTTGATTTTTAATACTATAACATACTATAGACAGATGGACTTTTTTATAGCCCTTTGCTCTTTTTTGCCTTTTTTGCCTTTTTCGGAGCTTTCTTGCGCTTTTTCTTAGCCAGTTCTGCCTGTTTTTGGGCGTTTATGCGCTGTTTTTGGAGAAACATACCGCGTTCTTGCGCATAACGGTCGCGTTCTCGCTTCTCTAGAGCCCGATCGCGTCCATTTTTTGCTTCTTTCTTACGTTTGGTTTTGTTTCTTCCTTTAACAGACTGTCGCGCTTTTGATCTTTTTTTCGTGCTCCTAGGATCGTTACGCTTAGACGGCTTTGGCATGTTTAACTTAACTTGACTCATTGATATACACCACATTGAAAAAATTAAAACCGTAAAGTTTGTTTTAACCCTTGACGGAAAAGGAGGTATCGCAGCCGCACACAGTATCCGCATTAGGATTTCGAAATCGAAAGCTTTTTCCCATCATGTCTTCGCGTCAGTCAATCGTGGTGCCCAGCACGTGCAAAATACCGTATCTGCATTTACACCCGGGAGTGCTATTATCTCCTTTGTCTCGGGGTCGGGCTCGCTTAAGGGACGTAAATAGTATTTGAATCCGTTGCAGCCCCCTCCTTTCACGTAAAATAACACATTGTTCACATTATGTTTACGTGCTAACTTTTCTAGTTGTTTTCGCGCAGCAGAGGTCACGTTGGGGTTACTATATCTTAATATATACCTAAAAACCATAATACGGGTCAAAGCCGTCTTCAGGGTCGGGGTTTTCGAAAGATGGTCCAGCTGCCATAGCTTCGCGCTCCTGCCTCTGCTTTTCACGCTGTTCCTTTCTTTGTTTCAACGTCGCGTGGAGCTCTTTCACCTTATCGCTTGGGTTTTCACAGTACTGAAACGCGTCTACATCGTTCTCCACGGCGGCGATGGCACACTCCTCGTTTGCACGGATGGACACGTGTGCGTATTGCAGCAGCATGCCGGCTTTTTTTACGACAGCCAGCACGTACTGCCTGTCGCTCGTCGCGCGAAGTTTTTTCGTCTTGATCGCCTTCTGCACCGCCGCTGCCCGCGCCTTCGCCATCATGCCCGCAAAGCGCCTCCTGCGCGGTCTTGGGCGTTTTGTACGCAATTCCTTGGGCGAGGGCGAGGGCGTGTCGCGACTTTTCCATGCCTTTAGTAGGGCAGCCCTGTCGCCCTTCACCATGGCGTGTTTGAATTCAAAAGAAGTGTGATATTTCCGTATAAACCATTTCAATGCATGTCGTCGAACCCACACCTTCTCCGACGCGATGTGACTCTAGTCATTTTTTTTTCAAAAAATAAATTTGTCATCAGGCTCCAAAAAAACCACTTTTACGTGCCGCCGGCACTTGCAACCCTGAGGTTTGGATGCACACGATTTGAACCCCCGAGTATAAGATCTTGAAAAAAAGTTCACAATGCTCGCGGTCACGAAAAAAAATATCGTTTCGATGTTGTCGCATTCCGGTGCTTCCCCCGATACGAGCCAATCACTCGCCGACAAAATCGTCAAAGCGCTGCCCGATTCTATGACAGAAAAAAGTCTTTGTGATTATGTCGCGGCGACCGCACAGAGCGAAGAGCACGGCATGCTCGCCGGCAACATCGTGATGACCTATTTGCACGTTAGATCCAAACCGTTTACTGAAACGATGTTAAAATTACCTCTTTCGCCCGCGTTTCAGGAGAAAATAAAGCGCCTGCAACTGGACGAGCACCTGATGTTACAAAACGATTTCACTTACGATCTCTTCGCGCTGCGCACGTTGCAAAAGGGGTATCTTCTGTCCGCGAACGGCGTCACGGAACGACCGCAACACATGCTCATGCGAGTTGCAGCCTCGCTGCACGACGACAAGGAATCCATTCTCAGATGCTACCGAGCTCTCTCTAACAAACAGTACACACATGCGACTCCCACCTTGTACAATTCCGGGTGCCAAAAGGGGCAGCTCGCTAGCTGTTTTTTGGGGGTGATGCAGGACGACAGCATTCTGGGAATTTTCAACACAATCCGACAATGCGCGCTCATTTCTAAAGGCGCAGGTGGCATAGGGTTATCGATATCTAATATCCGCGCGAAGGGTTCAGTTATCCAAAGCGCCATGGGCGAGTCAAGCGGGATTGTGCCCATGTTGCGCGTGTTTAACGAGACGGCGCGATACGTCGACCAGGGGCGGCGTCGCAAGGGTGCTTTTGCGGTGTTTTTAGAACCATGGCATCGAGACATACAGTCTTTTCTGGATCTCCGTCGCAACACAGGGGACGAAAACGCAAAGGCACGTGATCTTTTCACGGCACTATGGGTCCCCGACCTATTTATGGAACGTGTCGAGAAGGATCAAGACTGGACGCTGTTTTGCCCGACGGAAATAAATTTGCAAGACGTTCATTCGGAGGAATTTAACGCGAGCTACATCGAGGCGGAAAAGACCGGTGGGGTGAAAATCCGCGCGAGAAAGCTCTGGGAACAAATCCTGAGAACGCAGATCGAAACAGGCACACCGTACATTATGTTTAAGGATCAAATTAACAGGACATCTAACCAATCTAATTTGGGAACGATCAAAGGGTCTAATTTATGTGCTGAAATCGCACTGTTCACTTCACCCGAGGAAATCGCCGTGTGCACGCTGGCAAGCGTCGCGTTGCCTCGGTTCGTCACGCACGTGTTTCAGTTCGAACAGTTCGGAAAAGCCGTCGAAGAAGTGGTTAAAAATTTAGACCGCGTGATCGATACGACGTTTTACCCGCAACCCGAAGCACGGCGTTCCAACCTGCGACACCGCCCACTCGGAATCGGCGTTCAGGGGTTGTCCGACGTGTTTCAAAAATTAAATGTGCCTTACGATTCCGAAGAAGCGCTTGATCTCGACGCTGAGATTTTTGAAACGATGTATTTTCACGCACTGAAAGCTTCCGTCGAACTGGCGAAACAACACGGACCTTACGAGTCGTTTGCGGGTTCACCGGCGAGCCGTGGGATTTTGCAGTTCGATCATTACGGAATCACGCCTACGCGGTACGACTGGGCAAAAATGAAACAGGATATCATGACACACGGGCTGCGAAACTCCCAGTTGCTCGCCCTGATGCCCACGGCGTCGTCGGCGCAGTTGCTAGGGAATTCCGAAGGCACTGACCCACGAACGTCTAATATGTACACACGGCGCGTGTTGTCCGGCGAGTTCGTGGTCACGAATAGATATTTGAAACAAAAGGTGGACAACTGGCAACAAGTGAAACGAGTGATGGAAAAGCACAGTGGCAGTGTCCAAAACGCCCCCGTTTCGGACGAGACCAAAAAAGTATTTAAAACCGTCTGGGAAATTAGTCAGAAATGGGTCATTGATCACGCCGCAAGACGTCAGCCTTTTGTGTGCCAGTCCCAGTCTATGAACCTGTTTCTCGCCGAACCTACGGTCAACAAGGTGAGCGCGATGTTGTTTTACGCTTGGAAGAAAAAGCTGAAGACGGGCATGTACTATTTGCGATCGCAGCCCAAATTACAAGCCGTTCAGTGCGACGCGTGTTCCGCGTAGCCGTTCTCCCATGCGAGCCAACACGCGGCTATTTGTTCCACGTCCATTGAAAAAAGGCAACTCATGGTTTCCGCGACATTCAGAGCAGCGTAGACGGCGTGATCGGGGATTTTACACCGATCGATCACCTCTTCCAGTGTGAGACCCCAGTCGTGCCACGACGCGAGCTCAAACCCGTCCGGGTAGCCACACAGGGGGTTGTACGGAAGGCGAATTTCAGATAATAATTTGTCCCGGTCCTGCTGCATTTGCACGCGTTCTAGCTGTTCCTCTAGGTATTTTTCGTCTTCGACGTCATCGTCCGAATCCGATTCCACCGATTCAAACTCAATATCTGACATTTCATAGCGTGTACGACATTTTTATAGTCACTTTTTTCCGTATAAACACCGGCACCGACCGGCATATATATATTCTATCATAGTATATAATGGACGAAGAGCTGTTGCGCCGTATCAGAATACATGCTCACAGGTCGAATAATCTTATAGATCACATCGCGTTGGCTCTGCGCGTCGGCACATACAACTTACGCGATTTACGGGAACCAGTGCTGCGCGAAATGAACGTCGAGGGAGATATAGGAGACTGCGCAATATGTTTGGAAAAATTTGATATCGGGGACGTTATGGTGCCTTTACCCTGCAACGACACGCATCCACACCGATTTCACAAAGATTGCATTGCGCCCTGGGTGCGCACGCACGGCACGTGCCCCGTATGCAGAGGAAAAATTTGAAAATTCTCACTATATATGAACCCACTATTCCCTAAAATGGCGGGCGAAAGCAAAGAGCAATGGGAGGTAATGTACAAATTGGAGGGGCATACAAGTTTGGTGAACAGCGTGGCGGTGTTCCCTGACGGCAGGGTGGTCTCCGGATCAGACGACAAGACGGTGCACGTCTGGGATCTGACCACGGGGGCTGTGCAGACGTTGCAGGGGCATACAGATCCGGTGTTCAGCGTGGCGGTGCTTGGCGATAGGGTGGTCTCCGGATCAGACACAACTGTGCGTATCTGGGACTTGGAGACGGGGCAGTCACAGGTTCTGCAGGGGCATACCAGCACGGTGCTCAGCGTGGCGGTGCTTCCAGACGGCAGGGTGGTCTCCGGATCGGGCGACAAGACGGTGAAAGTGTGGGCAGAAGGAGGCACCTGGTCATGTACAGACACGTTGCAGGGGCATACAAGTTATGTGATCAGCGTGGCAGTGCTTCGCGACGGCAGGGTGGTCTCCGGATCACGCGACAATACGGTGAAAGTGTGGGCAGAGTCAGGAGGCACCTGGTCATGTACAGACACGTTGCAGGGGCATACAGATGGGG
>Ga0115011_10003544_pt1 | contig 10622 bp, 9 predicted proteins | sample TroAtlMetagenome_2_FD_88705 | JGI IMG/M metagenome (GOLD analysis project Ga0115011, IMG submission 88705) | Marine eukaryotic phytoplankton communities from Atlantic Ocean - Tropical Atlantic ANT8 Metagenome | ecosystem: Environmental > Aquatic > Marine > Oceanic | place: Tropical Atlantic... | reverse complement strand
TATTATCAACTTCTAATCTTTAATTTTAAACACCTAAAAAACTATATAATTTTTTATGATCTTTTTGGACTTCATTTGCATTTGCTGAAAAGACAATAGATCCGTTTTCAATAACTAAAATTTCATCCGCTATAGATAAAATAGCTTCTACTCTTTGTTCAACTAAAAGTATAGCAACCCCTTGTTTTTTTAATTCTAAAATACTCTTTCTTATTAGAGAGATCATTGAAGGTTGCAAGCCTTCAGTCGGTTCATCTAAGAGTAATAAAGAAGGCTCAATACAAAGTGCTCTTGCCAAAGCTAACATTTGCTGTTCACCTCCAGATAGTGTCCCAGAAATTTGATCCAGTCTTTCCCTAAGCCTAGGAAACATAGTTAAAACGTTATTTTTTGTAATTTCACTCTTTTTCCGAGTTAGAAGGCCTATTTCCAAATTTTCTTCTACAGTTAATTCTGAGAAAAGTCTTCTACCTTGAGGTACGTAACCGATCCCTTTTTTGGGTATAGAATGAGCTGAAATTCCTGATATTTTTTCATTATTAAAGGTTATCATGCCTTCAGTTTTATCAACCAATCCCATTAAAGATTTTAGTGTTGTAGTTTTGCCAGCACCATTTCTACCAAGAAGGCATAGCACTTTGCCTTTTTCTAAACTAAATGAGAGGTCTTTAAGAATTTTTATATTAGAATAATACGATGTTAAATTTTCAACAGTTAGCATCAATCCCCCAGATAAGCTTTTTGAACAATAGGATCATTCTGAATAGTATTTTTATCACCATCAGCAATGATTTCACCAAAATGGAGTACCGAAATATTATCAGCTATAGACATTACTACATCCATATTATGTTCTATTAATAGAATAGTTGTTGATGATGAAATATCTTTTATTAATTTTTTAAAATTTTCAATTTCTGAATCCGATAGTCCTTGTGTTGGTTCATCTAAAATTAACAATTTAGGTTTTTGAGCCATTCCCATCGCTAATTCAAGAAGTCTCTGATGTCCATAACTTAAGTCACCACTTCGCTGGTCAATCCTATCTAAAAGACCAACTTTTTTAAGAACTTCAGAAACTGAATTCACTTTTTCATTTAAACTATCTTTCTTAATTGCCAAGGCTACATTTTCATAAACAGTTAAATTAAAAAAAATCGAAGTGATTTGAAATGTATAGCCAATTCCATTTGAAATTCTTTTGTAGACAGGAAAGTCAGAGATGTCTTCTCCACAAAAAACAACTTTTCCTTTAGAAGCTTTTATCCTTCCACATAGCAGAGAAACAAAAGTTGTTTTTCCTGCACCATTTGGACCAATTAATGCCCTTATTTCATTCTTGTAAATTTTAAAGTTAACATTATTTACAGCTTGAATACCTTGAAAATTCTTACTAATTTTTTCTGTATAAAGAAGTATATTATCTACGGTATCCATTTAAAATACCTATACCTTAATTCACCTAATAGACCTCTTCTAGCATACAAAGTTACTATTAAAAGAGTAATGCCGACTATAATCATATAAGCATCAGTAATATCACTTGCATAATCAATTAGATAAAACATAAAAATTGCACCTACGAGGGGACCTAAAACAGTTCCAGCTCCCCCAATCAAAACCCACAGTAGAGGAAATATGGAGTATGGTACTGCAGCAAAACTTGCTCCAACATAACCAAATAAAATACCGTAACAAGCTCCTGCTATGCCTGAAATAGTTCCTGAAATAATAACTGCAAATAGTTTATATAAATGGACATTATACCCTAGCATAAGTGCTCTATCACTATTCTCCCTAATTGCTATTAAAACCCTTCCAAATGAACTTTTTGCTATCCAAAGATTGAAAATCAAACATAAAGAAAATATTATTAGAGCTGAATAGTAACGTATAGTAGGGTTTGATAAATCTAAGGAAAGAAACACTCTGCTTGATTGTTGTATTACAATTCCTTCGTCTCCTCTTGTAATGCCACCAAAATATAAAATACATAGATAAGCAACTTGAGAAAACATTAGGGTTACTATCATAAAAGACACTCCTACAGTTCTTAAAGCAAGATAACCAATTGCCAGTGAGACAAAAGCTGAAATAAAAATTGCAAGTATTAATGATTGCCCTACATTATAATCCAAGTGATAAATTGATAAGCCCGATGCATAAAGACCCGCAGAGAAAAAGAGTGCGTGGCCTAAACTCAAAAGGCCAGTGTAACCAAATAAAACATTATAGCCAATACCATAAGCTGCCAAGACTAATATTCTGGCAAAATTACCTTGATGATAATCTGAAAAAATTCCTAAAAGCTCAAGCAATAGTAGAATAGCTAATGCTCCTAAATGAAGAGTTATATCTTTTCTCATGCCTTAGCTGTTCCAAATAACCCATTGGGCTTTATTAATAAAACAAATACAACTAATAAAGTTGCTAATATTTTTGCCAAATTTGGTGAGAAAAAAACTGATATTATACCATCACTCATACCTATTAGAACTGCTGCGGCAACTGTACCTCGCAGACTCCCTAAACCTCCAATAATTACAACAATAAAGGCTAGGAGTAATGGCTCACCTCCCATTAAGTAATGTGCTTGCTGTATCGGAACTATAAGAACAGCTCCAACCGCTGCAATCGCTGCACCCGCTCCAAAAACAAGACTATATACAGTTGAAATGGGTATACCAAAAGCTTGTGCTGTTTCACTATCTAACTGTGTTGCTCTCAACAGTAGGCCAAATTTAGTTTTAGCCATTACAAGCCAAACTCCTAATAACAATATTATAGCAGCAAAAATAACAAAAAATTTATACGCTGAAAATCCAAACCAATACAAATCTAATCTTATATTAAAAGGTTGTTCAACTGGTCTTGCATCTGGGCCAAATGTCATTAAAGCAGCTTGTTGAATAATATATAAAATACCAATTGTTGCTATAATAGTAGCTTCAGGATCGTATTTTAAATGTTTCAAAATCAACCAATCTGAAAACATTGCAATTATACCTGCTATCAGAGGTGCAATAAATAATGCTAATAAAAACCCTATTGCTGGATTGCCAAAGGCAAAGCTTGATACCCACCACGCCAATATAGCACCAAGCATAAAAAACTCACCGTGCGCAACATTAACTATCCTCATTACTCCAAAGACTAAACTTAATCCTAGAGCAATGAGGGATAATACAGCTGCATGGACTAGGCCTTCTAATGAAGCAAAAAGTAGATAAGGCCCTAAATCCATATTATTCTAAGTCAATTTTAACTAAAATGATTGTTTAGTATAATCAACTTCATCAGGATAAAAGGTATCCTCAATTGATGTTGTATGAGCTAAAACTAACTTTCCATTAGTCATTTTAGTTATATACTGATGACCAAATGTTTGGTGAGTTTTTCCATTGAATATCTTTGCACCTTGAGGGTGAGCTTGAGATAATGGCATATTACTCATACTTTCAACTGCCTCAATTAATTTAGTTCTGTCACCAATTCCTGAGTAACCTGACTCCTCCATACCTTTTTTAATAATATGCAATGTTTCCCAGCAACCAAACATATGCGCATAAGTTGATACGTCTTTAGGGTCTGAAACAGAGGCACCATTTGCATCTACACCAATAGCAGCTCTATAAAATTTATCATGATCACTTTGGTTAGCTTGAGCGTATCGTGGATTGCCTTCCCAAAAGTAACTACCATCAAGAAACTCTAATCCAGGAGTGCTTAAGTCGACAGCTTCAACGCTATCAATAAATCCAAATAGTTTTGGACTTTTTGATCCATAGAATTCCCCAAGTTCTTTCACAAAAGTTAAGACAGCTGGTCCAACCATTACGTGATATATAACTTCTGTATCTCTTGGTATTTTTGGAAAATATTTTGAGAAACTAGACTCTGTTGGTGGGATTGGAACTTTGGCAATGATTTGTCCGCCTTGTGCTTCAAAAGCAGCAGAAAAATAATCTCTGTGGTCATGGCCAAATGCAAAGTCTGGATACACCATAGTAACTTTCTTGCCTAAATTTTCTTTTACAAAAGGAGCCATTGCTTGTACTTGGCTTTTAACGTCTGTAATGCCAGGTTGTAAAGTATATCTATTCAGCATTCCAGAGGCTACGTGGTGTCCCTCAGACACTACAAAATATGGAAGTTTTAATTCACCTGCTCTTGGAGCAGAACCAATTACAACATGGGAGAAAAGAGTTCCAAAGCCTACATCACAGTTATGCTGGTTTGCAAATTTTTCAAGTGCTTCTGCTCCTCTTTTTGGATCAGTTCCATCATCTTCAGCAACAACTTCAACTGGTCGGCCATTAATACCACCTGCATCATTAATAACTTTTACTGCTGCTTGAGTTGTTCTGTCATACCATCTTCCATAAGCTGCTCCTATTCCAGTTCTATGAACTTGAAATCCAATTTTAATTGGCGCTGAACTTGCAGCTTGACTATATCTAACAAATCCTGGCATTGAAGCAACACTACCTGCAGCAGCGACACCTTTCATCAATTTTCTTCTAGAAATATTATTTATTATTTTTTTCATTTACCTGCCCCATAATTATAATTACGTTTATCAGTTATAAATAGAATTAATGGTACAAATTTATTGTAATGTCTAGTGATAATAAAATTTGAATTTATCCTACTGTTGGTGTGGATAGTATCCACAATCCAAGAAAAGTATATCCAATCATAAATAAACTAATTGGAAATTGACTTATTAATATAGACGACTTTGTTTTAAGATATCCCTCACATATTGAATGGGCTAACAAAACAGCAATCACATGGCCTATGACAATCGCTGATGCTTGAATTAACCAAATTAATTTAACTGTTTCAATAGTGTTAAAAAAACTGGTTGTAACATTCAAATCACCTATATTAAACAAATCCATACCATTGTTTAAAGGGTCAGAAGCTACTTTATATGAATACTGTATATTCACCAAAAATGACGTTAAATAATGAGCGATATGATATGCAAGTGCGATTGGTAAAAGTGCTATGGAATTAATTCCTATAATTTTGTTAAAAGATACTCTTTCATTAGTAAATTTATGACCTAGAAATATAGTTGTTGAAAAAATAAAGAATAATAGTATTGCAAAGGTAATCAAGCCCAGAGAATTTTCTATAACTACCGATGAACGACCATAAAATTCTAATGGATTTACATCGATTACTTTAAACCAAAGAAATGTTTCGTTTAGCCCATCAAAAGATAAAGTTGCTAATATAATTGATAGAAATAGTACGGACATAGGAGGAAAAGTATGTATTTTTTTTAATTGAGAACCAAAAAAACCTATATAAATTTTGCCATCTACTATCCAAATCCAAGACAATTTGGATAATAATCCATAGAAGGCAGTGAAACATTCTCCCCTTTCAAGCCAATTAACTCCAAAGAATCTCATAAAAATAAAGTTTAATAATAAATATAGAGTTACAATATTTGCAAGCCTGTCTGGATCATCAGGAGCAATATCAACTAACATAAATAATGAAAATAATAAAAATCCAACTGACGAAAATATTAGAGAAAAATTTTGGTTTAATTCAAACATTATTTTATTTTTAAAAAACAATCTTCCGATACCGTACCAAGGATTTAAAAATGCCCAAACGTTACCAAAAATAATTTGAATTACAGGCATTACCATAAACCATACTGACCATATAAAAAGTGATAATGGATTGGCCAAGGGGTCCCTTGAACCATTAAAACCTAGCATTATTAAGGTTAAGAGGAATACTAAACTTATACAGCTTGTTATAATTTTAAGATTTTCTAATGCCTTCAAAGAGATATAATTGTAGATATTTATTTTTAATTTATAGGACGAAAACAAAGATGTTATAAATGATACTGGTGTTAAATAAGCTATAAGTATCGTTAGTATTAAAACTGAAATCCCAGCAGGTATATAAAATTCAGTGGGAAGTAGTAGGATTAAGGCTCTTTCTGAGACATGAGCAAAAGTAATAATCGGTAAAAAGATACCAATTAAGAAAAATAGAAGATGTTTTGAAATCATTTATTTTTCCAAATAATTCCGTCTACTGCTACATTATCTCTTTCAAACACAAATAATGGATTTATTTCTAATTGTTGAATTTTATTTTTTGGATCAATTACAAAATCAGCTAGTTTTATTAAGTTACTTAAAAGCAAACTTCTATTGATCTTCTTTCTGCCTCTATAACCAGAAAATAATTTATTTATTTTTAATTTTTGAAGTGAATTTGCAATGTCAAAGATCGTTGTTGGAAGTAATATTGAAACTGAGTCTTCTATTAAATTAGCTAATATTCCACCAGCTGCAATTGTCATAATGTAACCAAATTGTTTATCATGAAATATTCCCACTAAAAGTTCACCAATTGGTTCGGTTTGCATTTCTTCAATAAGAAAATGATTTGAAAATTTTGTGTCGGAACCTAAAACATTTGATCGGATTTCAGTGAGGGCTTTATCAAGTTCATTATAATTATTAATATTTAGTTTGATGGCACCTAAATCTGTTTTATGTTGAATTTTATCACTAACCATCTTTACGCAAACTGGAAAATTTAATTTACTTTTATGGGTTTTCAATTTCTTCTGATCAAAATAATTTTTTTCACTCGAAAAATTAGGTATTTTCAAACCAATTTTTTTGAGAATGGATTTGGACTCAATTTCATTCAACATTTTGGGTTTCTGGTTAACATTGTTAATAGAACTTTTTATTGATACTTTGCCTTTAATAAACTCATGATAACGTTGATAAAATTTATAACTTCTTTTTACGGCATTGAGTGCTTCTTCTAACCCTTGAATTGGCGTTACGTGATTGTTTACAAAATAATCGCCTATTTTTTGATCATTATTTTCTGGAACTGTGCTACAAATAATTGTTGGCAAGTTAAGTTTTCTGGAAGCTTTAAAAAAAGCTTCGGCATCCTTTAAATAATATTTGTTTAGTTCATTGATGTTTGGTGGTAAATAATCTTGCACTAATATTGCGCAATCATAATCATCTTCAAAGAATGTATTAAATACTGGTCCAGTTTTTTCAGGTATACCCCAAATAGGCGTTGTATAATCTAATGGATTAGAAACAGTAGCGGTTAATGGTAGTAATTTCTTCAGTTTTTTATCAACTTTTTGGGATGGTTGGTTAAAATCCAAGTTAATTTTTTCAGCGTAATCCGCTAACATTGTTGCTCCTCCGCCAGAGCAAGTAAAAGCAGCTAATTTTTTTCCAGAAACTGGGCCAGAAATACATAAAAATTTTAAAGTTTCCAAAAATTCGTGAGGATTTGTAACTCTAATTATTCCTAAATGATCAAATAAAGAATTATATATTTCATCAGTTCCTGACAACGATCCAGTATGACTGCTTACAAGGCTATTCCCAATAGCAGATGACCCGGTTTTTATTGCTACAATCGGAACCTTTCTTTCCAAGGCCATTAGGCACCCTTTTTGGAATCTTTCTATATCTTGAAGACCTTCAATATGAAGGCCTATTGCTTTAACTTCTTCTTTTTGAGAAAAGTATTCTATATAGTCTTCTATTGACAAAACTGATTGGTTGCCTGCTGATACCATATAAGCAAAAGGCATAGATCTGCGGCTAGTCGAAAGATCATTTGATAACATTCCACTTTGAGTAATTATAGCTGCTCCAAAGCCTGGAAATTCTCCTCCGTGGTCAAAAGGCCAAAGGGCGATTTTATTTACATAGTTTATCATCCCATAACAATTAGGGCCTATTAACGCAAAGTCACCAACGCTTGCTAATAAGTCTTTTTCAAGTTTTGAACCTTCTTTCCCAACTTCTCTAAACCCTGCAGTGTAGCATACTCCACCTCCAGAATTCATTTCATTTAACTTTTTGACTATTGCAATTGCAGGTAATCTAGGAACCGCTATAAATGATGCATCAGGACCTTTTGGAAGATCGTCTACAGATGGAAAGCATTTGATACCATTAATTTTCTCTCTCTTTGGGTTAACAGGCCAGATATCACCTTTGAAACCCATTTTCTTGCATTGTGAAACTACAATCTCAGCGTCATTTCCTCCAAAGACAGCAATGTTTTTAGGATTAAATAAACGATTAAGGTTTTTCAGTAGATTACTTTTCATGCACCTAGAGGTCTTAGAATAGACCTTGTAATTATATGTCTCTGAATTTCTGAGGTGCCATCCCAAATTCTTTCAAGGCGTGCATCTCTCCAAAGTCTTTGAATGGGTAGCTCTTCCATTAAACCCATTCCACCATAAAGTTGAACTGTATTATCAGCAGCCTTATTTAGCATTTCAGAACAAAAAACTTTCACTATTGCTGCATCAGCATCTGACATTTCACCATTATTCGCTCGTTTAACAGCATCTTTCACTAAAAGATCTGCTGCTCTTAATTCTATGGCAATGTCAGCCAACTTAAATCCTGTTGCTTGAAATTTTCCTATAGGTTGGCCAAATTGCTTTCTTGATGAAGCCCAATCTTTTGCAAGTTCAAATAGCCTCTCAGCTTTACCACAACATGACGCACCAACCCATATTCTACCCATTCCTAACCACTTGCCAGATAGCTCTAGTCCTTTTCCCTCTTCACCTAAAATTTGATTGGGTCCAAGTCTCACGTCTGAAAAGTTAAGTCTAAAAGCATGGTATCCTCTGTAGCTAACACATTTTGTTCCTATGCCTATATCAAATCCCTTTAAACCTACATCTACTAAAAATGCAGTTATTCTTTTTCTTTTTCCTCTTGGAGTATCATCTTCACCAGTTGAAGCAAATACAATAGCAAAATCTGGCATTACTGGACCTGAAATAAAATGCTTAGATCCATTGAGGATCCAGTCCTCTCCATCTTTTTTGGCGTTGCTTTTCATGGACATAATGTCAGATCCTGCATCTGGCTCTGTTAGAGCAAACAACTCTCTTTTCTGACCAGTTACACACGGTGTCAAATATTTTTTAATTTGATCTCCTTCACATGCTAATAGAATTTCAGTTGGTCTTGCAGCCCATGCGTGAAGTGCGTGACTGGTTTTTCCATATTCTCTCTCTATTATAAGCATGCTCTCATAATCAAGGCCACCTCCACCAACTTCCACGGGAAGGTTTGAAGAAAACAACCCTAATTCTTTAGATTTTTTTTCTATTTGCCTTCCAAGGTCAATCGGTACTTCGCCATTTTTATCTACCATATCTTCGTGAGGGTATAGTTCTTCTTCAACAAATCTCTTAACTGTTTTTTCTAATAATTCTTGTTCGTGATTTTGTGTCATTAGCATTTTCTCAATCCGTAAATCCGTTAATTTAGAAAGCGGGCATTACTTCATTAATGAATAATTCCATTGATTTAATTTGTTCTTTATGACCTAATCCAAAAGTTGCATAATATATAAATTCATCAACTCCTAATTCTTCATATAATTTTAATTTTTTTATAATTTCGTCAGGAGTACCAAACATTAAATTTTCATTTAACATTTCAGGATTATATTGTTCTCTATTTTCAAGTTCATCCAATGGGATAACTTTTGTAAAGCCATTCTCAACGTCACCAAGATTTTTAAATAAGTTCTCGAATTGACCAAGCACTTTTGTAAGTGCTTTTACCGGTGTTTCCCATTCCTTTCTATTATTATAAACAGCAGTATGCCTCATCATGGAAAAAATAGGTTTTGGTTTTTCAGGAAATTTTTGCATTGCTTCATCAAGCCTTGATTTATAAAGCTCTGCTTCAGACATAGGTCTAGTAAGAGGCCAAGACATTATATTACATTCATTTTTTACTGCAAAGTCAAAAGTAATAGGTGCTCTTGCCGCAACCCAAATTGGTGGATGAGGATATTGAATTGGTTTTGGAACAGAAGTAGAAGTTGGAAAGGACCAATATTCACCTTTGTGCTCATAATCACCTTTCCATAATGCCTTAATAGCTGGTAAAGATTCTTGCATATACTTCCAAGCATCTGACTGCTTTAAGCCAGGGTACATTCTATCAAACTCTCTTTGATATGCGCCTGAACCAATCCCAAACTCAAGTCTGCCATTTGAAATCAAATCAGTCATTGCCGCTTCACCAGCTAATTTTATTGGATGCCAATATGGAGCAGCTGCAACAGCAGTTCCCAATCTTATTTTTTCAGTATGACCCGCCCACCATGTCAGAAGTTGAAATGGATCTGGGGCAATAGTCATTTCTAAAGCATGGTGCTCAGCTGACCAGACAATATTAAATCCACCTTTATCAGCCATTTTAACCATTTCTAATGTATGGTTAGCAACCTCTTTCATATTTTCTCGAGAAGACTGACGTTCAAGATTTACCGCTAGCTGAAATTTCATATAATTATTCCCTACAAATGATAATCATTAATTAAAGCATATATCTAAAAAATAAACATATTTTTGTAATTTTCTATTGTATTATTTATATAATATATAATTAAACTCATTTTAGAGATTATTATGACGAGCTATTCTATCACAGACCATGAGTATGATGTTTTGGTTATTGGCGCTGGTGGGGCAGGTCTGCGAGCCACACTTGGCATGACAGCTGAAGGCTTTAAAACAGCCTGTATTACCAAAGTCTTTCCAACAC
>Ga0115011_10003543_pt1 | contig 10627 bp, 16 predicted proteins | sample TroAtlMetagenome_2_FD_88705 | JGI IMG/M metagenome (GOLD analysis project Ga0115011, IMG submission 88705) | Marine eukaryotic phytoplankton communities from Atlantic Ocean - Tropical Atlantic ANT8 Metagenome | ecosystem: Environmental > Aquatic > Marine > Oceanic | place: Tropical Atlantic... | reverse complement strand
TCGAGCCTTGCTATGTCATATAATTAATACAATGGACAAGAGTGGAGACACTATCAAACTTGTCTGAGTATGCCAGTTATGGTATGAGTATGGATTGGTTGTGGACGTATGGTTAGACTCCATACAAACCACTAGGTAAAATCAACAGCATTGTGAGTATACTCAAGTCTCACACGAACACATTAGTATTAGTGCTTAGGTTGTCAGAATATCTAGGCACTAATTACTAAACATATTAGAAGAACAATACAACCAACGGAGAATTATGCCAAATATACTAGAGTTAATACTAACCGTAGAAGATTCTGATGGTTTAGGAAGTAATAAATTCTCTGTGAGAGAGTTTAAGAAGACACTGAAGGATATGGACGTAGATTATGTAATAGATAGAGAAGAAATAACTCAACTATGGCATGCTCACTACGAACGATATAGATGTAATCAGTGTTGGCTTGAACTAAAAACACTTCAATGGTTTAATGTCACAGCTAATTACAATGTAATAGTAGAGTTAATAAATAACTCAGACGCTACAATTGAGCTAAGACCAAGACATAAATACTTTGAAGTGACCTTACAACAAGGGGAGCAAGAGAACGATGAAATACAAACCACAGAAGAAAGTAGACTACCGTTCACTTAGTAAAATACAACTTATCAAATTAGTCAAGCAGCTAACTAGTAAAGTAAATGAGTTGCAACTAGAAGAAAGTTTGTACTATGAAGACAAGTATGTAGATTTACAAGAAAGACGTTAGTTGTTATCTTCTAAGATCGGTAACAAAGCAGATGGGCAGCATTGTGCTGCCTACTGCGATAATAAAAAGGAAAAGAAATGAGTAAAGAAGATAAAGCATGGAGTATAGAACATGAAGGCCCACTAAACAAGAATAATTTAATATTCAGAGAAGGTTTAGCAAAAGAGCCTACGACTAACAATAATGATTTAATACTTAATCTAATAAGTAAAGAACTATTTTATATTGCCAATGATTCACGTGTCAGAGACATGTGGAAATATGAAATTGGTGACTTAGTAAACAATTGCTTAATTGTTACTATAGACAATAAAGATTATCCAACTAATCTAAATAATTTGATAAGATGGATATGTAATAAAGAAAGGGACAGACTTGACATAGGTGCTAATACCTATGGTGAGTTTGTACCTATTACAGAGTGTGAGTGTAAACCCACATCACGTGATAATCTAGCAGAAGCATTAGATGAACTGCTAGACAATAACGTATACTTAGCAGCCGCTATATTAGGTGATAAGTATACAGAGATACAACCACTGTTAGAGAAACAGCTAGTTTCGTTGTTAACTAGCACTATGAACTTAGCAGTATTGTATAAATCAACACAACAACGACTAACATTAAAAGGAGATAACAATGAATAATGTTGTTATTAAAGTAATGTTGCCAGGTGCTCAGCACTTCTCAACATTAGATCTACCTAGTGAAGTTGTGAATCTTAGAACTCTTAAGAGTCACTTATCTTCACAGGGAAACGACAGAATTACTAACTCAGTAGTTTATGTCGGTGAAGTACAAGCCCTAGATGATGCTAAGGCATTTACTGATTACGAACTAACAGACGGTACGCTGTTTGTTACCTTCGTTAACGAGAACAAAACTGGTGGACTCGTAAGACTCTACCAAGAACTGTTGTCGTAAAACAGTAATAGTAAGGTGGTAAGTTGATGAGGGGCATTGCTTACCACCCTACTTCCAAACAAGTTTAATTAAAAAAAAGATAGTAGGAGAAAACAAAATATGAACTTAATGAATAAGTTTAAAGACAGTGCAATTGATATCTATGAGTACACTGCTGAGAAAGGAAGAGAGATGTTTAAAGGTGAACAAATATCTAAAAACATACTTGAAGGTCCTTACAAAATACTTATGGAAAAGATTAATCAGTTCAATAATGATTACATACGTACACGCTATATGAATAGAAATAGAAGTATGTTAGAACCATTAGATGATATAGGATTAACAGAAAAGTTATCATGGAAACGTGGTGTAACTAAAACACTAGAAAAGCTATTTATTGAAAGAATACTTCAGTTCAATAAAGGTGGTAGTGTTGGTCTTAAGTTTGTTAGAAGACCAGAAAGTAGTCAGCATATGGCAGACAGAGCACGCAATGACTTAAGGGGTATAGACAATAGCCTAACAAGAGTCAAAGAACATAAAGGTGCTTGGAATGATGATAAGTCAAGAGAGAAGATAGAGTCATTTATGGATCTAGCCTTGTCAGTATTCTTTGACAATATAGATGGAGCAATAGAATACTTTAATAGTTTAAAAAGTATGAAAATGCTAACATATGTTGTCAACCTAAGAACAGGTAACAAAGAGAATATGGTAGAAACACCTACTGGTTACAGAACTGGTAAGTACTGGAGTGCATTAGATGTATACAGTGCTTTACATAGAGAGTTTATTGTTGCAATACACATAGAAAATCCAAGTGTTAAATACTTTAACAAAGAGGGTGATCACGTAGCAAACATAGATTCTCAACCTGTAACTCTTTTATTCAGATATCACATGTCTTCTATAGTACAAGCATGGGTAAATAGATACTATACTATGTATAAAGAAGATGGTAGTAACAATGAAAGAATAAAAGATGAAATGTTAAGTAGCACAATGAGTTTACCTAGTATGTTAATGGGAGAACCTTCAGTACTTTGGGAAGGACTTATGTACAGTATTGACGAGGAAGAAGTCAATAATTACTATGGAGGTAGACGATGTGTAGATATATCTAGTATATATCATAATTACACTGATACTACATTATATCCTTACGTAGGTACTAGTGAAAGCGGTAATTCTAAGTGGGCTTCTTTGTCAAATAAAGGATTTATGGCAAAGTTATTTAAAGACATAGGACTAGACTACCGTAAGGCTAGTGACTTAGTGTTAAAGAAAGAGAATTTTGGTAGCACTAGGAACAGGTATAGATATGAACAGCAAGCAATAAATGAATTACCACGTAATCAATGCTTTGGTGATTTAAATAGTGACATAAAATATACTGCTCAGTCAGGTAACTTTATAGGAATGGTACCTTTATTAGTTAAATGGCAACATTACATACAAGGTAGATCTAATCCACTAAATGGATTAAATAACTTACCTTACATGGTTGGTTCTGACTGGAACTCAGAAATGATCACAAAGGTAGTTGGAAGTGTAGATATAATGCACAAAAACCATTTACTAAAGAATGGACTTTGCTACCAACTAAATAGTGGAGTATACTACAATGACTTTATTAGGAATGAAATGCCAATGAATGATATTGTAGATATGTTAAACTTTAGAACTAACAACAGTAGTCCAGAAGACCCTATGTTACTTTGGGATGCTAGGGATTCTCTAAGAATGATAGAAAATTCCTACAAAAAGTATGCTACAGGACAGTGTGACACACAAATAGGTCACCACATGTTTAGTTATAATATTACAAGAGATTACAGATACAACAGTGATCCAGTATATGCAGAAAATGTAGAAACATTTACTACTAGTGAAAACTTTGAAGAAGTGTTTCTTACTGAACTTTGCTTAGAAATGTTAGATAGTAAGTATTTTGAACGTAAAAGAGAAAAATACCGAGAATGGCAAAACAAGTTGTATGATGAAATAGTTTCTAACTATCCCGAGTATACTGAAGAAGCTCAGTACAAAGAATTCTTCACTCAGGTTAGAATAAGAATGAACCCTAGTATTAAACCTATTTGTGAAAGGTTTAGTAATCTAGCAGTTAGTTCTATAAGAGATTACTACAATAGCTGTAAACTTACACTAGATACTATTCACGAAGAAGGAATAGTTACAGAAGATCAAACAGGAAGTTATTTATCAATTAATAAGTTCCATGATACAAACTATGAAAAATACTCATCTTTCGAGTTATTCATGAAAGAAGTATTTGACAAGTATGTATATTGTGAGTATGTAGATGAAAATACAGACTATATACAAAGTGAAGTAAGTGATATACTAGATTCTATAGTAGAAAGTGTACCACTAACAGAAGTAACAGCTCAATTTGATGATAATCAAACAGAAACAGAACCAGAACCAGCGTCTTTCGACTTCTCTACAGAAGAAGGAAGATTGCAGTGGATTCAGCACATTAGAAATAGGAGGAATAGATGAGTGAGTTCAACATGAGTGGAAAAGACTGGGACAAAATCATTAACTATGCACATATTGCATGGGAAGAGGATAAATCAGAAATTGGTGGCATGATGATTGCAACTAAAGAAAATGGTGAGTTCTTATTAAGTGATCCAGTTATACTAAAACAAAAAGTAAGTATGGGAAATACCATACTAGACAAAGAAGCACTTGCAAAGTATTATGCAAAAACAGCCATATCACATGGAAATAAAGACATAATATTTGTTTGGTGGCATAGTCACCATACTATGTCTGCTTTCTGGTCAGGTACTGATTTGGCAACTATTGACACTACTAAATCTGGTAGTGTCAGTATGTCGTTAGTAGTTAACTTGAAAGAAGAGTACTTATTTAGAGTGAATTTGTGGGAACCTATCGAGGCACATAAGGATGTAGAAATTAACATAATTAGGCCTGAAAGAAAGATACCCAAAGCACTTTACAATGATTACGAAAAACTAGTAAGTGACATAGTAGTTTCTAAACCAAAAATCAAGGATAGTAAGTATCGTATAAGCAACAATAACCCTTATGTAAATAAGTGGATGAATGGATACGATAATACAGCTTGGAGCAATTGGGAAACAGTACCTGAATTAATTACAGACGATAATGAATTTGTTCAGTTAGAAGCTGACTTAGATAACAGGCTACAAGAGTTCTATACTGGTGAAATAACCTATAAACAACTTAAGAAAAAAGTAAAATCAACAAACAAAAAGTTGATGAACCGAAAAAGTGAGTTGCGTGTAGATCTACCAGAAGAGGAAGTATTAGATACTGTAATGTCATCTGGATACTTTGATAGAAACGATGCTTCTAAGTTAATAGTATGTAATAATCAAGGTAAGCTAGATCTATGAAGATGTTAAAAGAGAAAGCATACTACGATAAAAATCGTAATCCAATAAAAACAAAGTACAAAGCTAGAGAATGGCCATTTAAAACTAAGAAAGCTGCAAAAGAAGCATTTGCAAAGTTTGAAGAGTTCTATGGTCGTAGCTGGTACTACTACGAAGGATGGACTGTTAGTAATTCCAAGAACTTACCTTGGATAACACAGTTTCACCCTGATTACAAACAGTATAAGTTAACCAATTTAAGGAGAAAACGTGAAAGACAGGTACGAAGGGATAGTAAATAACTATCACAAATATACCTATCATATACTAGGTTGCGGTGCTATAGGTAGTGCCGCAGCAACTCAACTAGTTAGGATGGGTGCAACCAACTTAGTCATCTATGATATGGACAGAGTTGGATCAGAGAATATTGGTGTATCACAGTATAATACAAACGATGTTGGATTATACAAAACAGAAGCACTAGCAAAACACTTAGAATCTATTAATACAGAAGTGAGTGTGGAACAAAAATGTGGAATGTTTGATACAAACATGTGGTCACCAAGAAAAAGTGCTACTAACGATGTAGTAGTATTAGGTTTTGATAGTATGGCAGCTAGAAAAGAAGCTGCTGAAATAATACTAAAGAATGATAATCCAGCATACATAATAGATGGTAGAATGGGAGCTGAACATTATCACCAAATAGTTCGTGAAAAACCAACTTTAAGTAAGTATATTAAGCACTGGTATAGTGATGAAGAAGGTGATCCAGAACCATGTAATGCAAAAGCTACAAGTTATTGCAGTAACATGTCTGGCAGTTTTATCTCAGATACTATAAAGAAAATACTTACAGATAGTGTCTATTATAAGGAATTATCATTCCACTTTCCTAGTCTAACAATGCGTAGATCAGGAGTAATAGACAGAAGTTAAACTAGTTGCGGTAGTAGGTATCCATATCCACACTCATGTTCTACTATCATCTAGACTACTACCGCAGCAAATCACTATAGAGGATAAAGATGAAAAGTAAAAGTGAAAAAGCATTAGACTTACAAGAAGCAATACAAAAGAAAATTGATAAACTAAGTAAACTTGGTTTTGAATTTATGTATTACAACAACATAACGTCTATAAGAAGGAAAAGGTAATGGAAGCAGAGGCAGCAGTTAAAGCAATACTTAACTATCTATGGCAAGATGAAAGAAAACACTTTAACGGTGAAGCTGACCACATATTTTATAGCCTAATTCAACTTGTACTATCCTACAGAATAGAATCTATGTATGTAGATATACTTAGAACATTGTCTAATGGTTATGAAGACAACAAAAAGTATCTAGATCAAGAAAGCAAAGATAAGATATTTAGATGGATAGAGAAATACAAAAACGATAAGTTATTCACGGCGATTGACGATGAAACGTTAGTTTGTAATGAATGTCTATCACCAAGTGTTTATGTACAACAGTTTATAAACCCTAATGATAGCACTCAACCAAACTACGAAAATTACGAAATGATATCAATATGCGAGTATTGTAATTTCGAAGAGACAGAGCTAGTACCTTTGTCTAAAGCCGATAAATAACTTGCATACCTGAATATAATTTCGTATATTACATGAGTTAGTTAAACTTGTGTTAGTGTTACAAACAGATAATCAAGGATAGTTTCATATGCAGTTCACATTCTTCCGAGTGTGTTACAGACGTGAAACTACTTTGATTATGAATTTAACCTACTTTTAAAATATAAAGGAAAATAATATGAAATTTAAAGGTAAACAGTATACTGAAGTAAAAGATAGATTGTTTGGATTCTTATCTGAATACCCACAAGCAACTATCAGTAATGACCTTATTTCAGTATCTCAAATAACGGATTCACCAAGCGGAGAACAATGCAACGAATACATTGTACGTGCAACAGTGATTCCAAACCCATTACAAGAACCAGAGATCTATTTCACAGGCTATGCAGCCGAACGTGATAATACTGGTTTTGTAAATAAGACATCAGCATTAGAAAATTGTGAGACATCAGCCGTAGGAAGAGCATTAGCTTTTGCTGGCTTTGGTGGTGACTTTGCTATCGCTTCTAAAGAAGAAGTTGATAATGCACAGACAGCTGCTAAAAAGTCAGCCGTTACAGTTGATATGCTTTCAAAGCTAGATGCGTTGTCTAAGAAAGTTAAACCACATATAGGTGAAGAACATTATCGTGTCTATTTAGAACGTAGAGGTGAAGGCTTCTATGATACAAAAGTTAGATACAATAAAACTATGGATTTCTTTACGAAGTCTATACCAGCAGAAAGTGAGGATACAAATGTCAAAAAAGGATAGTATGTATACTTACACAGTTGAAGGTTCTAAACCTGGAAAGTGTGAATCTTTCTACAACAGTCAAAATCACTTCGTACTTATGAATATACCACTTACAGAAGATGGTACTATTGATATGGATCTTAGCTTAGAAGAATTTGAAAAGTTCTTAGAAGAAATGAACGAAGATATGACTGAAGCTGCAAATGAGATTAACAACGATCATGCAATGGCTAATATGGATGCAGATGTTAGTGCAGATCAAAACATGTTAGGAGAATAACATGGCAATAAGTGGTACAAAAGTTGCATCAGACAAAGCAATAAAAAATTACTTTGTTAATGAATGCACAATCACAGATGCGGAAGTCATGGATAGTCAATACACAGACATGAGCTTGAAGTTACAATTAGAAGATAAAAGCAACGGATACACATATACCTGCTTTGTAAACCAAAACTTCGAGAAAGATCATGCTGGCGTAGTTACAGATATGAAATTCCCAACTGACTTAAACACTCTATTCTTAGCAGCAGGAGCAGATTTAAATGTTTCTGACGCTGGTTCTTTAGCACCTAAATCTTTAGAAGGTTTGGTAAATAAAGAAGTAGCATGTATTACATACAGTTCTACTGGTAAATACAAACGTAATACATGGGGTGTTGTATCTAGTCTTAATAAAAAAGATGATCTAGAATCTATGTTCTTAAAACAAATAGAGAAAGGTTATCCAAAAGACTACCATAAACCTACAGTTCAAGCAAAAGGATCTGATACAGTTGTAGTATCAGGTGAAAAAGTTTCTGTAGATGACTTACCCTTCTAATGACTATTGAAAATATAGTAGTTAATTGGATTAAAAGTAGAAACAGATCCAATCCTAGCTTCTATAGTTACGAGTTTGAAGAAAGTATACCAGCCTATGGAAGACTTACTGAACAGAAAATACATACTGCAAGTTCTTATTCTAGAGCTTTTAGGAAGATACGTGAAAGTAATTCTTTAGATAGGCATGGTATTAAGTTAACGGAAATACAACACAATAAGAATGGCAAGGTAAAAGGATGGAAAATAGAAACACTGTAATAGAAGTAATTCAAGGTGATCTAAGTAATAGAAATAAAGTCGCTACACTAGATGTGTATAATAAGATTGAAGAAAAGAATATGTTTGGTAAAGAAATGTACCGATCATACTACTCTTTTGACTCAACTTTTAGTGACTATGTATTAACTAACAAAACAGTTAAAGGTTTTGACGGTTTAGCTTACGCAGATACTATTACTATTGATTTAGATAAATCAGATCACAGTGATGATAAGTTCCAAGAATACCTTAGGTATTGCTTAAATGAGTTGTTTGATTTTGATATTAGAAATGAAGATATAAACTTGTGGTTCAGTGGTAAAGGTTATCACATTGAACTACAAAATGTATTTGGTTTTCAACCAAGTAAAAATCTTCATACTAAAGTAAAATCTACAATGCAAGAATACTTTACGTTTGGTGATAACATTTATGACAAAACTAGAATTATACGTTCTAAGTGGTCAATAAATCCAAAAACTAAACTACATAAAGTATTTATACCATTACAACACATTTGGGACTTGTCGTATGGTGAGATATGTAAAATAGCAAAGTCTAAAAAGGCTTACGATGCTTATGCAAAATCTCACGAAGGGTTCTATAACACTTTAAATCACAAGAAAGAAGTAGAACCTTACTTACAAAAATACATTATTACCTCGCCTCAGGTTGTTCAATCCAACATAAGCAGGAAAGGGGATACTACCTCTGTTGTTACTTGTGTACAGCATATCTTTAATGAAGGGCCTACTAAAGGTTCCAGAAATACAAAGTTAATGCGTATGTCAAGTAGCTACAAAAGAGCTGGTATTCCCTATCTTGTTACTTTAAATGGAATGATAACTTGGGCAGATGGACAACTTGATCCAGCTGAAGTAACGAGAACAGTTAATAATATATACGAAGAAAATTACATGTATGGATGTCAAGATGTTATTATGGCAGAATACTGTGATCCAAAATGTATTCACTACAAAAGGAAAGATTACATGATGGACATTAAAGACGTCATAGCATTAGAAGACTTCTTTAAAGAGTATATAGAAAACGACATGTCTAAGAAATCTATTGACATGAAGGATGTATTTAATTGTAATAGTTTCGTATTTAAACCAGGTGAATTAATAATCGTTAGTGGTGATACGGGTATGGGTAAATCAGCTTTTGTGCAAAATATAGTTACTAAAGCACAAAAAGATTGCTTGTTCTTATCACTGGAAATGAATGAAATACTAACATTTCGAAGATTTGTACAAATAGCTAAAAGACAAAATGCACAATGGGTGATTAATCAATATAAAAGTAATCCAAGTGTATCATTTCAAGAGCTATTAGGACATATTAAGATTGTTAGTATAGCACCAGATATCGAAGCTGTTAAAAAGATAGTAGCACAACATGAACCTAATGTTCTAGTTGTAGATACTACAGATGAATTGCAATCAAGTGGCAATAGATCATCAGACTTAGAAAAGCAAAACAATATTATAGATGGATTAAAAGCTATTGCTCAAAGAAATCATACTATTGTAATTGCTGTGCATCACGTTAATAAAGTTAGTGCTAGTCAAGGTATAATTGGTTTGCATTCATTAAAAGGCTCTACTAATGTTGTACAAAAAGCGGATAAAGTACTTGTAGTTAAAGGAAATCGTAACGAAATTCATAGAGTCATAACTTCTGAGAAATCAAGAGATGAAGGCAGATTTGAATTGATTGCAGATTTTGACTATAATACTTTTACATTTAATAAACAAGAAATAGTATAGGAGAAGAATATGAAATTCTTAGAATACGTAATTAGTTTTACAAACTTTCATACTAAAGTAGATGGATTTGAAGCACATCATTATGGCTTTACTTTGTTTACTGTATTTAGTTTTGGAGTAAACTACATGCCATTAAAGCATGCAACTAGATTCACTTTCTATGTTAGACTGTTCAATAAATTAGAGTTCGAAGGGGCTATAGTTTTGTGGGGCAATCCAACATTAGACAGAGAAATGGTACACATGTATGACGCATAAAAATAAAATACGTGGAAATAACTTAGAGCGTGAAATCGTCAATATCGCCAAAGAGGAGGGGCTCTCTGCAAAGAGGGCCTACGCCTCAGATGGAAGATCATTGGGCAAATCAGAAGTTGTA
>Ga0115011_10003542_pt1 | contig 10632 bp, 24 predicted proteins | sample TroAtlMetagenome_2_FD_88705 | JGI IMG/M metagenome (GOLD analysis project Ga0115011, IMG submission 88705) | Marine eukaryotic phytoplankton communities from Atlantic Ocean - Tropical Atlantic ANT8 Metagenome | ecosystem: Environmental > Aquatic > Marine > Oceanic | place: Tropical Atlantic... | reverse complement strand
CTTCCTCTTTCTTTTCGGGAGTAGGTATTTTAAGCATAACACAATGAGTATCAATGTCAAGAAATATCTGCCGATCTAGTAATTCTTTTTTTATTACAGGAGAAGAAACGGTTTTACAATGTTCAAAAGTTTCACCTACTGGGGCCTTTAACCATTGAAATCCAATAGTTCCGTCATGCATGATAAAAGTAATTACCATTAGAAGTGCCTTCATAATCAATCCTCCTAATTAATAGGTGTTATATTATCCTGATACTTAGGTTTATGTATCTTAGAGAACTTAAGATCACAACTTTCCAATAAAAGAAGTATAGCTTGTTTTAAAAATATCTTTTGATCTTCATTAGCTTTATCTAAGTCTCTGTTTAAACGCCTTACTTGTTCCATTCTTGCTACTAACACATCAGGAACCATAAACATCATACCGTCTTCGTTTTCTTTTTCAGAATCATCCATCTTCTTGCCCTTCCTCTTCAAAGTTAGTATTTACATCATAAACTTCCCTTAAGACATCCATTTTAGTCTCTACTAAATCATTAAATCTCTCTAATAAATCTTCAGTAGTTAGCTCTAAAACTTCACAAATATAAACAGGATCAGCTAGTTCAGACACACGATTGAGTAATTTTTTAGTTGTTAAAGGCATCGATTATATTCTCTAAAGTGTACCACTTAAGTCCTTCTTTGTCACACCATTCTGCCATATTCATTTTACTTCCCTTCCTTATTTTTTTATTGGGGTTATAAAGTAGAAAAACTAGCTGTTTCTTTTTAGGAAGACTGTCTCTAATAGCTTTGTACTTCTGTACATCCCCCACTCTAAAGAAACCTTTAGCCTCTATTAGAATTTCAAATCTACCCTTCATCCCTACAAAATCAGGTATGTAGTTACGATGAACTGTATAAGGTATCTTTTTAGTCTCATAACCACAGAGGTCTCCTAAAACCTCTGCGGCTTGAGCTTCAAACTTATTCCTATATTTAGGAGCTTTCATTATTTTTTGACTAAAGACTTCTTAGATACCTCTGCTTTAGAGGGTGCTTTAACTTCCCTTATTAAAGCTTGTGTCATACCCCCTGTTTGGGATATAAAGGGACTACCATGTAGCTCCCATTTATCATTTAGCAGTTTAGTGACCATTTCTTCAAAACGATCATGTCGTGGTGTGTTAATAACTTTAAATTCTTTAGTAGCCATATTGACCTCCTATAGTGGGTAATGTTTAAACAGGGTTAAGGTTAACTTCGGGATAAGGCCTACCCCAACGATTCTTAGGAACATTTACTACGTTAGTTAAATATTTTGGTCCTGATCCAGTTTTGAATAGCCTTACTTCTGGGTAACAATGTAGCTTGTATTGGCAGTAACCACACATAGTAGATAGTTTTACATTTCCTGATTTGCCATCTGGCACTGGATATGAACATGGAGAAGGTCGGTCTGCCAGCCCTACGCACTTTTTTACATGAGAAACACGCTCTTCAATATCACCTGAGTAGTGTTCATACATAGGATGCTCTGTGTCATCCAGATCGTATTCAAGTACCGCTAGAGTACCGTTTTGTTTGTCCATAGCTAACCATGCCCACTTACGATCACCTTCTGCATGAGCGTATGCTTTGATTTGATCCACATAACCATAGTCATCGTCTTTTGCTAAGGTTCCGTCTTGAAATTTCTTTATTCCAAAATTAGTAGTGGACTTAACGTCAACCACAGTACCATCTATTTTACAGTCCATATGGCCTTTTACGCCTCCCACAGAGACTTCTTTTTGTTCATCAGTAACTTTATGTCCCGTCATACGAACAAGCATGAGAAGGAACTCTTCAATCATATGACCGTACATAAATTTAATTAATGTCTGGGGTAATAACTTTTCCCCTACATATTTATTAGATGAATACCATTGTTGAAGATCAGGTTTCCCTACAGCAGATAACCTAAGATTACGGCTATCGTATCTTTTAGTAGAGGGAAGGAACTCTTTCTTCATAAGGTCCTTCATAGCTTCTCCGAACTTCTCTATCTCTGCTTCGGGGTCAACACCTTTAGCTGAGTTCTTATTCTTCATCAACGTATAGATGTCTTCTACCAGTGTGTCTAATGTTTTACTCATATTAATCTCCTAGTGGGTCTCAGCCCAATTATTGCCTGTTTTATATTCACCATCTAAGGGGCATCTTAAGTTAAACTTTAGACCTGCTGACTTAATACACTCTACAGCCAACCATCCAAAATTATCTACTTGGTCTTCCCGAACTTCAGCTTGAAATTCATCGTGAATGTTACCTACAAATTTATAGTCTATATTATGTAGTATCGCATATTGATCTAACAATGTCAAGGCTTTCTTCATAATAACTGCACCAGCAGATTGTAAGAGAGTGTTTAAACTAGCGTGTGTAGATCGTATAATTAATTTCCTACCGTCAATACCTTTGAGATAACCTCTTTGTGAACTAAGTTCTACCTTCTCTCTAAGATGTCGTAAGGCAGGGGTATTTGATAAAAACTTCTCCTTAAGCCTAGCACCTTCCTTCTTAGAACCGCCTACGATGCTACCGCACTTAACGTCACCAGCACCATATAGGAAAGCATAGATAAATGTCTTAGCCTGATCGCGGTCTGTAAGACCAGCCGCCTTCATATTAGCTGTATGTATATCACCATGTATTACTTCATTGGTGTAGTCTGCATCATTCATGTAATGAGCTAACATACGTAGCTCTAGCCCTGAAGCATCTACACCTACAAGCTTATAACCTTTAGGTGTTATCCAGCAACTTCTACATTCACCACCATAAGGTGAGTAACTAGCTGGAACCTGAGCCATATTAGGACTGCTGTGGGTCATACGTCCCGTTACAGCACCTATAGGATTAACGTAACCATGAACTCTACCGTCCTCCTCTACTCCTTCTAGCCATGAATCTATCTGTGCCATCCGCTTTTGAACTAATAAATACTCAGCTATTAGCGAAGCTTCTGGTATATTCTTGACTTTACTAAGGACTGCTTCATCCACAATTACGTTACCCTTCTCAGTATGTTGCTTAGGGACCCATCCGAAGAACTGTAAGTATCTCCCGATCTGTTGTCTAGAACCTAAGTTAAACTCAGGCCAATCTATGCGACTAAAAGAACCCCCAATACAAGGCCTGTTATCACCGAAAAACCTAAGACCAACGTTGCTAAGTCTACCGTCTTTGTTGTACTTAGGCGTGATCTCTTTAACAAAAACAGGTAACGCTTTAAACCTTTCGTGTACTTCATCTTCAATCTCCATCTTTCGTTGTTTAAGTTCAGCTAATAGATCGTAACATTTACGTTGATCTAATAACCACCCATGTTGTATCTGCTTAGTAATTACATTCTGAACTTCATGTTCTAGTTTAATACTGGTATCACCGAAGGTATCTAGCTTTTCAGTAAGTACCTCGTAGACCTTATGTGTAACGTCACAATCCTGCTCACAATACTCTATCATCTCAGGTGTTATCTTAGTCCAATCATCATAATCACCTTTAGGAAACTTAAGACGCTCTCCCCATGCCCTTAACGAATGTCCATCTTCTAACTGAGGATTAAACAGGCGAGAAAGAATCAACGTATCTATAATCTTGTGCTGTTTAAACGATGTCTTTAGAAATCTTTCCAGAATAGGAATATCAAAATCAATAATATTATGACCAATAATGACATCATATCCATCTATAAAATCCTGTAGTTCGTTAAATTGGGCCGCAAGGAAATTCTTCTTCTTCTTCGTCTGTAGGTCCTTTGTCCCGATCATCCAGACCTTTGTAACTGGAAAAGCGGTGGTTTCTATATCTACTATAAGCTTCTTTGTCATTGATTAAAGTCTCACCTTTTTTTAAAGCTATATGTTCAAGTCTATGACAGTTACTACATAATACTATACAATCATCAGCCTCGTCAAGAACTTTCTGCTTCGGCTGTAACACACCTCTAAAAGAATGACTACTTAACTGTGTCTCTTTTAAAGAAGAATCAGGGTGATGAAACTCTAAAACTTCTTCAGGGTAATGCTCTAGACAGACTTCACAAGAGTAGTTATTTCTTTTACGTAAATAAACTGATCTGTTTAAACGCCCTGACATATCATGTCGTATTTGGTATTTAGAACTCATGGTCTTCTACCGCCTTTAATTTAGGTTCTGTACCTGCCACCATACGTCCTGTGTCCTGCTCATAGTACAACCAACCAGCATGACCAGTACGGCCTGTCCTACGACACTTCACTAGCTGTACTTTAGTTGAGTTCCTAGTGTACTCATCATCAGACATCTTGTCACGGCTTAGTAATATCGTGTTGAAGGCTATCTGATTGATTGATCCCGACCCCTTCATGTCGTACTCGTTGACATCATGTGGGTCTTTGACGTTGGGCTTCCTCATGTGTGACACGATAACAATAGATACTCCTGTCTCTTTAGCTAACTTAAGACACCTATCCATAAACTCATCTATCTGCCCATTCTCATTTGACCTCACAGCCGCATGAAGAGGGTCTAAGATAATAACATCACAGTCATCACCCACAGCCATCCACCGCATTTTAGAGAATAGGGCATCTACATCCGAAAAACCTAGGTGCTTTAAAATATGCACATTAGATTTACTTTTGAAGTCATCGTAAAAATCACGGTACACTGAATTGTCTCTAGTCTCATTAGGAACTAAAGATATATTCTCGCCACTATGTAGGGACACTATCTTTTCTATAGTCTCGCCTAGGTCTGATTCCAGTAATACAGCACCGATCTTTTTAGAGTTCTGTAGTACCATGTCGTAAAGTAAATTAAAGACCATTGTAGTCTTACCTATGGATGTCAATGCACCTATGACAGTTACTTCTCCTGCGGCTAGACCACCATTCATCATGGCATTAAGTGAACCATAAGCATCGGGTAGAGGTATAATCTCCTCAGTACCACGTTTAACAAACGCATCCCAACACTCCTCATCACCGAAGGACACCACACCTACTGGTCTGTAGGGTTTAGCGTCCCACCATGCAGAGATAAATTCTTTTACCTTTCCTGCCTTAAGCATCTCCCCTGCGTCCTTAAGCGGAAGAGATACTACTTTAGCCTTATCATGGGAGAATAATGGAAGTATGTTATCCACTGCTTGCTTCCCTGCATCATCCATATCAAAACATATTACTACATTCTCAAAGGTCTCTAACCACTCTAAGGACGCTTTAATGTCCTTAACTGCTCCCGCTGATCCTGTCTTAATTGACACGCAAGGCCACTTACCGTCAAACATCTCTGCCACAGCCATTGCATCTAACTCGCCTTCTGTGATAGTGACGTACTTACCACCCTCGCGCCATATCTGTTGCCCGAACAAACCAGTGTTGTCTAGAGTACCTGTAGTTAAAAAGGTTTTCTGACTAACTGACCTGACCTTAGTACCTACTGCATTGCCTGTATCTTTATCAAAGTATGGGTAGTGATGTTTTGATAGTGTATTATCTACCTCGTTTCTCTCTACTGTAACTCCGAACTTCTTAACAATCGTATCTGAAATACGTCTGTCCTTAATCGCTCCATGAAAACCTACCATCTCAAAATCCTTCGTTGGTTTAACTACATAAGGTTCTGTGTTAGGGGAACCATCTGAGAACTCTGTATATGTACAGGCATAACAATACTTATGTCCATCATCATATGAAACTAAGTTATCCCCTTTAGTATCGTTACCCTTCTCTCGACACTTAGGACAAGGGCCTTTACCTGTAACCTTGGAAACTTTTTGTAACACTTTATTCCCCTTCCATACACGGCCTAGCTGTAGTAATGTGACCTATTGTCCCATCTTTATTTACAGCTTTAAAATATATCTTACTTCCCACCTCTAACTTACCTGATACATCAAAAGCGTAGTTGTTTTTACTGGGATTGTCCGTTACTATGTGACACCCTATCCACTCATAAGCCTGATTATCAGAACCATAACTAGTACACCCTGCTATTAAACCAATAGCTAAAATTAATGAAAGTCTTTTCAAAACATATTTCCTTTTTCAAAAATGTTAAAAAAATGTAGAAACACCCACCTCAGTCAAAACTCCGCAGTTGACCTTACCTACCTACCATCCATATCAGTGTGGATGTCTCTACACATAACAGCCTATCTCCTAAGAAAGCGTTTAAACAGTACCAAAGTGGGGCCTAAGTTTCCCTAGGCCCCTATTGATTAGAACTCTTCGTCACCTTCTGACATAGTTCCTTCGTGTTGTGCCATCTCAAGAACTTTAATCTTCTTGAAATAGGGAGCTACCCCATGAGTAGGGTGGGGTTTGCCCGGTTCCCAAAGGACACGCACCTTGGAACCGTAGGGGATATGTTTAGCGATTGTATCGCCTTCCGCATCCATCACTGGAAAGTCTGGAAACTTAGTCACAAACTTACGCTGTGGTTGGTTCTTGTACTCTTTAACATTAACACCAGCATCCGAAAGCTTCTCTGCTTCCTGCTCCTCTAGAGTCAACACAATGGAAAACTTACCTGTGTCCTGACCATTGTACTTCTCTGTCTCAGCTAAATTGCTGAAAGCTACTACACCTTCTGTAATCATGTCATTCTCCATATTAATTAAAAATTTAACTTACTACCTTAGTCTACTTGATGTAAAAACTTATGTCAAGAATTAAAATGACTATAAATTCTTTTTTCTACATCAAATTCTTTTACGAAATACGAATAGAACATTCCTTCTTCGGCTTCGTTTTTCGTATAAATATCTCTAGCTTTGTTAGCTATAGCTCTGCTGTCGAAGACACCCTTAACTCCACAGTAGTCATAACTATCATGCTCAAACACAATATATACTTTCTGTTCATCAATCCTCATGGGAATAACTTCTCCTTCTTAGGCAACTTATCCCACACTTTAGAAAGTATCTTGCTGTGTATGGGACGCTCGAATATAGGGGAGCCGTTTAAACCCATTGGACGGTATTTTATTTTAGTCCACTTCCAACCCTCAGAAACTAACTCAACTCTTCTCCAACCTGAGCCTATTCTGGGTGCGTAGTCATATAAATTTACATACATTGAACTATACCTTTACATCTAAAATTTTCTTATCCTTAATACAGTAATTGTTTTCGTACGTCAAGATATTTTTATCTAGCGGTTTATTCCAACACTTAAGATGCGGTAAGACTTTTTTAATTGTCTCAACATTTTTCGTGTTACTAGGATATAACCAACTTGTCATATTAAAAACTTAAGTAGCATCAGAAGTAAATATTCCATGTTACACCTCCCCTTCATAAAAATCTTTTACTTGTTGATCGGCATCTCTCGCTTTAAGACCAACCCTTTTAGACCTAAAAACTTTAGGATGATAATATCTATCCATAAGAAACTTTTCAGGGTTCCTTAGTTTTTTCGGTTTATATTTCTTACTATGTTTTCTAACCATTTTACACCTTCTTAAGTATTCTTAAGTATCTTAAGTGACCTAAATTAATAACTAAAAATAAAACTTAAAGTATAATTTCAGGCCACATAAGTATCCTAATGGAAAACAAATAGTATGTCAAGTGGTAAATATGTCACACTATCACTTTTTATCTTTAATTTCGGGTAAATCAAACTCTCGTAATGTTTTATAAATTGAACTTGAACAATCATTACAAGTATCTATATATTTTCCCCTATGATCTTTTCGGAATAAATCGTTATCTTTTAACCTAACGTCACAAATTCTACATCTCATTATTTTTCCCCTTTTTGAAAAATTTCATTGTACTTATCTACAATTTCATCCGCAGTGTTTAAACAGTGTTTGTCCTTAAACTGTTGTTTTGCAAGGATAATTAGCTCTATAACTGGGAGGTTATAAAAGTGATGCTCCCACATTTCCTCGATCATTTTTAACTTTCGTTGTTCAACGTACTGGAACTTTTCATCCTCAGACGCTTCAAACAAATTTTGTTGCAACTCATCATTATTTAAATGACTCATTTTAGTCTCCTATATATTCGTTGTTAAGATATTTTACCCACATAACTTCTCGTTGCTTATCACTAGCATTTTTATACCAATCAGGCAAAACGTTATATTGGCACTCAATGGATTTTTTCCAATGTGCAAAATTTAACTTGCTGTTACCCATTACAACCACCCTACCGTGGATAATGCCCATAAAGCACCCGCTAAAAATAAGGCAAAAATTAAGTAATCACCAAAATTATTCATCTTAGAACTCCCTCAATAAATTTAAATTGTCAACCATAATAGCTATATTTATTAAAAATACAATAGCGTTAAATATAAACATATACATTATAGCCACTCTCCATCGTATTTAATGCCAGTACAGCCAGCGTTAGGCATACCAAAATCGTCTAACGGCTCAAAGCCGTCATAATCTCCGACAATGATGCCTTTATAATACAACACCTCATCATCATCATATAAAGCAAAAGTTTCCGATTTACCCGACCAATCACCGGACCAATCATCGCTAACTGAAACGCCTATTTCATCTTCTAGGCCTTCCATTGCCCATGTGATTTTCCATGCATAAGCCATGTTTAAACACTCCCTTTTTTTACAAACTGTAAATAATTATAACCAAATTTAACACGGCCTTCGTGAGAGCCAATGTTAACCTTATCAAGTTTTTTTATCCTACGTGCTATCGCAGGGTTAGGTCTCCACCCACTACGGTCTACTTTATACTTCCACATTTTCTAGTTCCTCCCTATATTATTTCTTAAGCTATCTTTTGAATCAACATAAATAGCATCACCATCAACTATCATTTTTAATACTTCTCTTAATAAATCATTATTTGGATGTTCTGCATAATAAAGAATATCTTTTTTTTCTAAAACTTTCATAACTTAACCTTCCTAATTAATTTCTAACTGTAACTAAAGTAAACTATAAAAATCTAAATTGCAACACCTAAATAAAAAAAAAATGGGGAACGTGTTTAAACGCTCCCCTAGTTTAGAAAGGTAATTAATTTAGATCGGCATTAGTTAACTGGTCCATAAAATCAGCACGTTTAATGCGTTTTGATTTGTCCGGATCGATAGAGTTCAAATGTTTCCCTGTAGTAGGTCCCCAATCGTTCTCACTAATAACTAAACCCGTTGTAAATGTATAGAACGCAATCGGTGTTTTATACGAAAACCACACATCACCGCGATTGGTCCTAACTAAAGTATTGTTACCTTGTTTATTGTAGTAGTTCGAAACTTCCATTTTTAATCCCCTTTAATATCTATTAAAATCGTTGGAATATATAACGACATTCCGATTAGCCATATAGTAACCATAAAAATTGTAATTACAATCATTTTCATTATTTGCCCTCCATTATCTTGCGACGAGCTTCTGTTATAATAGACGGTAACCAATTGACATTATTCCCAGCGTGTCGTTTAGCAACACCAAGAGCTTCTGCTTCTGTACGACAGTATGTCTTCCGAACACTCCAGCGTGAGACTTGGTGAACTATCCATTCGTCTTTTTTCAAAGAAAAGTTTTTTTGAATTTGTGCTTCTTTATACATTGTTTTACCCCTTAAAAATCGTGATCTATTTCTTGATCACTGGACCAGATATGTTCATTTTTAACGATTAACTGATTATAAATATCTTTACCGTTATCTGTTAAACTTTCGTAGCCTTCCCAAACCATACTAGGTCTAAAATACTTTCTAATTTTACATTGTCTAACATAGAAATCTGACCATTGCCCAGAATGGTAATCTACATAAAAAGCATAATGGGCCTCTATTATATCAAATTTATTATAATACATTATTTTATACCTTCCTAAATTAATTTCTAGTTTCACCCCTAAAGGCCGTGCCTAGTTCTCACACTAGATCACAGCCTATAGAGGGTGTTTAAACGCTACTCTATTTATACATATAACCTGTATTAATCATATTAGCAGGTTGTGAGTTTCGCGTAGCGTGTTCGTATGCTTCCGCGAGTAGCGCAAGCATTGCGCCAGTACCGTCATAATCTGTATAGTCAGTTTGTTCTGTTTCTGAAACATCATTAAAAGCTTCCATGTCTACTAGATTACCTTCGTCATCAAAAGCAGTTAAGATATGATCTATCTTATGTAGACCTGAGCAGGGCCATGTCTTCATAAAATTATCAATGGCGGTTTTTTCGATAGATATTATTTTCATTATTTTACCTTTCTAAAAATTGTTTCTACTACTGCCTCAGGCCCTGAGTGTTTCCACAGCAGGGCCTATTAGACGTTGTTTAAACGGTGTTAGTCATCAGTATACATATAACCACCGCATCCACAAGTAGGGTTTCCTGCTCTATCTATTGCAGACCGTGAGGCCCTAGCGATAAAACCACAATCCTCGCAGGTTAATTTCACCATTCTAGTCGTTTGTTTCTTTTTACCGATGGTAAATTCTGCGTGTGGATATTCGCCTATCTTCTCAATTATTTTAGCCGCTACTTTTTTAAACTCCTCTCCTGCGACCGTAGCGGTCATTTTACCCTCTAGACCTATTTTAGTAGCTAATGCTCTAAATTTAGGACCATGTCCGGCTTCCAGACCTACGACAGCATGGGTTATTTCGTGAGCGAGAATATCCATT
>Ga0115011_10003539_pt1 | contig 10637 bp, 10 predicted proteins | sample TroAtlMetagenome_2_FD_88705 | JGI IMG/M metagenome (GOLD analysis project Ga0115011, IMG submission 88705) | Marine eukaryotic phytoplankton communities from Atlantic Ocean - Tropical Atlantic ANT8 Metagenome | ecosystem: Environmental > Aquatic > Marine > Oceanic | place: Tropical Atlantic... | reverse complement strand
TGCAATACGGAGGTTTTGAATTTCAATGATCTGTCCAATTTGTCCAGTTTTACTAATAACTACAAAGTCATAATCTGCATTATAACCATACTCCCATTTTTTTAATCTATTTTGTTTAGATAATACTTTAGGGTTTATTACATCTTTTACTTCCTTCCAAAGCGTTTGGTTATATATCACTTGCTACGCCTTTCTGCAAAACCTTTAAAAGATCTTTGTTCTTTAATCTCTTTAGGTTTTTCACTTAATAATTCTTCTTCTTCTTGTATTCGAGTTAATATTTCAAAAGCATCCATTATAGCTAGCTTTTTAGTAGCGGCAGCATTCTTAAGTCTGTCAGCGCTTACATCGTCGTCTGAGTCTACAATCTTTTCTTTTGCCACCTTAATTAACTCTTCAATTGCTTTTTGCCCAGCTAGGATTATTTTCTTCTTCGTTTCCTTCGTATTCATGTGTTACGGCTATATCATTAGATTTCATACAATAAAGGCGTTCGCCTTCTATAATAAACTCAAACTCTGAGTTAGGAGTAAATATAACAAGATCACCAGGTTTAACTCCTACAGCTTCTAAGGAACTATTAGAATATTTAAGTATACCAAAGTATTCTTTCTCTTTTCTGTTGTGTAGGTCTTCTATTTCTTTTATAGGCTTAACAAAACAATAATCTAAATGACATTTACTGTTATACATATATATCTGATCCAATGAGCAAAAGTATAAATCATCTTTAAAATAACTACCGCTATTCTTTTCGTTTCCTCTAATGTCATAGTATCTTCTAAATATATTGTGATGTATATAAACTATATCACCACATTTAACATCTGTATCAAAAGCTGCAGGAGTATAAACTACTACAGCTTTTTTACTTATAAACTCATGGTTTTCTATATTAGAATTAACAATAAGTTCTTCTCCTTCTACACTTATTTTATTGTTATATCTATCATCATGTGGTTTAACAATAAAATTATATAAACTTTTCATTAATACTTTAAGTCAAATTCTACAGCTATAGCCATATTACTATTAAACCTTTTCCATGGTAGTACTTCATTGTTTTTTTTAATATAAATAGAATACTCACCACTAATCTCGTTGTTTAATATGTCACATATAGTATGACCACCATAAACCTCTTGACCAACAGAATAATGCATTGCGTCATTTTTATAATCAGAACCTATACTAATTTTTCTTATATTAGACATGTTCTACTTCTTCAACTTCTGCTTCTTCTTTAATTTCAGTATAAGTTCCATCTTCAACATTTACGTTTATGGAACCATATTTATCTTCTAATTGTTTTTTAGTTTTTTCTACCTCTTCGTTGACTAAAGCTATTTCATGAAGTAAATGGTGTTTTTGAGTTTCTAACACACCTATACGGTTTATAGTTTCATTCATTTTACCTTGTTGTTCTTGAATAGTTTTCAATTCTTCAGTCGTTACTTTGTTTTCTATTTTTTTCATTTTATTAAATTTAATTATTATTAATTGGTTTTGTTATTATTAATATCACTTGTTTTTTATATTATTCACTTGGTGGATCTGGCTCTGGTTGCGTCCAAGCTGAAGTTGCTAGCAAAGCTAAAGCTTCTTCGTGATCCAGCGTGTCTATTGGTACAACTGTACCATTGGTAATAAAACTAGGAGTTACTTGATAAGATAACATAGCCTGTGTGTTAGCTATATTTCTTCTCATTGTTTGTGAACTCGTAGTGTTTATCTGACTGAAATCGATTAACTTAGTCTGCGTATCTATATCTATCACTATATATGTCGTCATTTTTACTTATTTAAGGTACATTTGTTGATCGGCCTGAGTTTGCTGGGTTAGTTACACCGTCTGCATAATCAGCCATATTAATACTATATGCATTTCTACTGCTATTTTTCATCTCACCTTTTAAATCTTCTATTGTAAAGTTAGCTCCTATCCCACTAGAGTTAGAACCAGAAGCATTACCTACTATGTTTTCTTGGATTAGATTTACTCCAGTTCCATCATTAGCACTTATAACATCTCTCGCTACTAAAACAGATCCATTAAAATAAGTGTAAGATTGATCCATTGGATACCAAGCTGTAGGTGTTATTCTAAAATTACTTAAATCCTGAGGCACACCATTATTATATAAATTTAATATATCGTCTTCTAATAGACCAGCATTAAATACAGATATATTTGAAAGGGCTCCATTAAAAAGATATTGAGTCGAATAAGAAGTCGATTGTATCCCTATAGTAAATGCTTGTGTAGGTGTTTTTAATGCTCCGGTAAAAGCTGCTGTATCAGTTTGTTTAACTCCATTTATATAAATATAAACATTTGAACCATCATAAGTGCCAGCCACGTGTGTCCAAGTAGCATCTGGTACGGCATCATTACTTTCTACATTTACATAAGTAGTACTACCATCACTAACTCTAAACAACACTTTGTTTCCACTAGCAGAAAAATTCATATCATAACTAATACCATAATGAGGAGCTCCACCATTATCTCGTGCTCCACAAATACCATTATAACCAGATTGATTCCCATTTCTTTTAATCCAAGCTGATAACGAAACGTTAGTTAATGTAGGAGCGTTATTTAAAGTGTAAAAATAATCAAGTCCATCAAACTGCGCGCTATAACTACTAAACGGTTGCGTTCTAGTTAAATTACTTTGAACTAAATTAGTGGAATCCATACCTGAACTTTCGCCGTTTAGTGTAGAAACATTGTTGTTAACTAAATTAGATTCTGTCATTCCTGAACTTGTAACTGCTTCTGCACTTACAAAATTATTTGATTTAGTTGTTCCATTATTAGCAGCGTTGTCACTTCCTATACTATCTTGTATACCAGTAGTTGTGTTAGTTAGTTTCCACCAGTTTGTAGGTGAGAAAGATGGAATCAACTCAGGCGTGCCGTTATTATATAGTGTATTAACCTCAGTAGATGTTAATTCTTTACCATCAAACATAACTAGATTTGAAACTTGCCCAACCCACGTACTGTAACGGCCAAGAGTTAACCTAAAATATCTACCTGCGTTTGGGGCTAAAGTAGTAGTCATTTCTGCGCCAGTATTGTCAATTGCTATAGAACCATCTATGTAATATTTTACATCACCACTAGAATAATTATAAGTCATAACGTAATGATGCCATTTGCCATCATTTACTTTAGCTTCACTATATTTATTGTTAAGTGAATTTAGATTCATTAAAGTAGCATTAGATGGGTATCCATTTTTAAACTTAAACATATCATCATTGCCATATGGACCATAGAAACCAACAGGATATCTATTAACATAAACTGTACCAGATTCAGTAGTTCTAATCCAAACAGAAAGAGATATATCTTTTTCTTTTCCAAAGTGGGGAATAGTTGGATAAGTAGGGCTAGATACATCAACTGATGTTCCGTTAGTAAAATCTAATGAACTTTTCCAATTAGCAGGATATTTTTGATTTTGTATACTCCAATTAGCCCCGTCAAATAATTCTGTATTATCAAGTTTATACCAGGCTTTTATGTTAGAACTTGCTATTGTTGTTGTTAGTGGGTTTCCATTGTTATAAAGAGTTGCTACTTCGCCTCCAGCTACATCTCCTTTAGTAGAAGCGCTGCCATAAGTTAAAGCAGTATTCCAAATTTGTTGATTAGACTGCTCTCCTATAAACTCAAAATTAGTATCTGCACTACCAGCTGTTATGGGTACACTAGAATCTGTATTTATAGCAGTTGTACTTGCTGTTCCTAAACCTTCTAACACACCGTTTACAAAAACTTTTATACCACCAGTGTTAGTTGTTCCATCCCAAATAGCTAATATATGATTCCACTCACCGTTGTATAATGAAGGATCAGAGCTTGATTGACCTGTGTTTACACCTTGACCTGTAGCTCCTAAGTCATTATTAAAAATTACAGTTCCACTAGAATTATAAGCAATAAATCTTGCTGTTCTATTCCATCTAGTTAAAACCCAGTTTCTATTTAAGTTTCCGCCTCCACTCCATTGGTTGCTATTTGATAATAAATTTCCATAAGTAGTAGTATCTGTCGTTTTAGCCCAAGTTGAAACAGTGAAAGCTCCTGGAAGACTTACGTAAGGATACTGAATATAATCTTGCGTGTCAAAATTAAAACTCTGTGGATATGACGACACAGCGTTAGGGATCTGCCAGTTACCAACTGTATCTGCTTCCCAGTTTGCTGATTGATTTAGTTTATACCAAGCTCCAAGATTAGCTTCTTTAGGTTGCGTACCTGTCATTAATGGTTGACCGTTGTTATAAATAACAACTGAATCAGAAAGATCAAGATCCGTATCCCATTGTTGCACATTTGACATTTCACCAGTAAAACTATAGGAAAAACTTCCATTCCCTAATTGTAGTTGACCTAAGTAAATATTTCTATTACTTGCTCCATTTCCAGTAGGCAATGTAGCTGGGAAACTACTTCCGTTTACATAACTTCCTACAGCCGCTGCTCCATTGTGATAAACTTTTATTCTATCATCACCAGAAGTAAGTGTACCATCAAAAACTACAACTACGTTTTGCCATTCCCCTATTGGTAAATCAATTGCGGCTATTTGAAAATAACCAAAGCCGGTTGTTTCTCCATCTTTTCCAACTGCTATTCTTAAAGCACCCGCATTAAGCCAAAAATAATATCCACTTCCATTTGCATCTCCATAATTATAACCCCACAAACACGAACTTCCATTAGAATCTTTTTTAAACCATAAACTAGTAGAATATTTTGATGTACCACCTAAACTAAAATTGCTTTCAAGTCCTAAATCTATGTTATTAGAATTAAAGCTAAAAACACTATCTGCTCCAACTGAAATGTTAGGATAACCAGCAGTTGTTGTTAGATTAGCATTATCACCTAGCGGCCAATATGCTATAGGGTCTGCACCTGATATAGCCATAGGGTTGTTTAAGTTGTATAAGTCTGTTCTTTGACCAGTAGATAAAGCGTAATCAAAAATACAAGCTTGACTTAGATAACCAGCCCATCTGCCTCCAGCAAGATCCCATTTTTTACCTATATAAAAATCACCATTAGTAGCTATTTTTTTAGTGATACTAGTGCCAGTGTTTACTTGTTGATTATTTATGTAGTAATATGCATTATTATTAATAGTATCAAAAACTACACAATGATGTTGCCATTCACCCCTACCTAACTCTCCATCACTAGTTATTGCAGCGCTTTCTATAAATTGAAAACCAGCTCCATCTCCTACTAAAAACCGCCATTTGTCGTCTACTATTTGATAATATAAAAGCACAGCATTATTTCCTGAAGCAAAGTTACCAAAGAAGGTTTGATAAGTACCAGTATTGTAAGCAAATTCAGGTTTAACCCAAATGGAATAACTAGTGTTATAGGTGACTGAAGCAGTTCCAAATAAATCAGCCATTGATCCACAGTTTATACCAACTGATAATAAATTATTTAGCTCTGTATCGATACTATAATCACTTAACTTATCAACTGGTGTGTTGTTAGTGTTTTCTGGCATTCGCCATGTTGGCGCAATATAATTTGTTCCCATAGTTAATCTCCCATTCTATACCAACCAGCAGGCGCGCCTTCAGGTGTTTCACTTAGATCAGCAACCTTACCAGGATTATTTGCTGTAGTATCATATATAGCTTTTACTGTTGACTCTGGTAATTCTGAATTAAAAAAAGCTACTTCATCTAATGTTACGTCAATAGCTTGTGTTCCACCTGATCTTTGCCCAAGATAAATAGGGAAAGATTGAGGACCCCCGTAATTAATTGGGAGCCAAGTTGGATCAAATGTGTTTTCAACTGTTAAAGTTCCGTTTTGATATCCCTTGTAACCTGTTGCAGATACAACGTAGCATATGTGTTGCCATGAATTTAAAACAACTGGTATTTTATTGGTGTTAGCACTTTTACCTCCAAAGTAAGTCCATAGAGCATTACCATTTTGATGCATGTATATTTCAAAATTTTGAGCACCTTTTGAAATAACTTGATTACCAACACCTGGAGCATTTGTTTTGTAATACCAGAAACATATAGAAAAGCCTGAGTTAGTACCTGTAAACGTGGTGGCTGGTATAAAATAAGAACTAGTAGCAGCTGCATCAAATTTCATTGAAAAACTATTATCAATAGCTGTGTATTCAAAAGCACCGCCATGTGTGACTGGAAAACCTATACAAGATTCCCATGGTATTGCATTAGCTATTCCTATTAAACTCATATCTATGCTTTTTCAGTTGCGTTTATCTTTATTAATACAGAACCGGTAGTACCTGATTGATTAGCAATACTAGTTATCCAACCAAAAGTATTAGAACTCCTACCACGTGTGTTACCAAATGATGCAGCTGAGTCACACTTACCATCTCCACCCGATGCTCCTTCTTCTACAAAAGAACCTATAGGTGGATTAACTTGACCAAAATAATCACAATCAGTTATACCAGATGTTTTAAATGATACAAAATCACCTATGGTTTTTCCTCCAGTTTGCACTGCAGCTCCGAATAATGTGTTATATGTTACCCCGATCATTTGTTCAGCATCACTTGAATCACCAGCTGCTCCTTCTCCTGTTTCTAAATCTTGATTCATTGTGTCGTTTGTATACCACTTATTTTCAAAACCCCCACTATTAGCATACCATTGTGAAAATTCAGCACTTAAAAAACATCCATTGTAGTAGGTTGATCCGGTAGATATATCTGGATTTTTTGCCCATCTCATCACTCCCTCTAAACCTCTGTCTATAACACCTTGCCCATCTTGTAGCAATCTAGGATTTGTATTTTTATAAGCAGTTCCATAATCAACAGCAGATTGAAGTCTCTGTATCTGGTCATGTGTTCTTACTCCCCAATGATTAAAGTGTGTATAACTCATATTATGATAATTCTATTGTTTGTAATGCGATCCATAATAAATCTCCTTCATTACCAGCTTCCATAGCTAAACCTATTCCTCCTCCTCCAGCTGACGTAGCAGCGTCGAATGTTCCAGCAGTAGAATCTATTTTTGCTAATCTTCCTAAATCTACATCGTCTCCACATATTGCTTGAACTCTACCACAATGAGCAACTGGAACAAATCCATTAACAGACGCCCGTGTAGCAACCCCTACAAATCTTTCTCTATAAGTTGTAGTAGCTAAACCAACTTCCCCATTTGCGTCGTTTGTTGCTATTAAATTTCCTTTTAAAACCGAACCTGGTTCAGCTGCTACTTTATAACATATACACCTTTCATCCATCCAAACTCTTCCATTGTATATTTCTAACATTTTTGTGTCAGTATTAAACACTGTGGATCCTTCAGGAATTTTTGGAGAAGATGTTGGAATTGCATCTATTTGAGCTTCTGTTAAAGCTCCGTATGTATAAGGTAATGCTTGATAACTCATATTAGTAAGATTCTGCAGCAGTTCCCCAAATGCAAATTAACGCTCCATTTGCAGTTGTGGGTGTTGCGGCTGTTGAGGTAATTATGTCATAATCAAGGTCTATAGCTTTTCCCATAGCACCTGCTTTGTATTGTGGCGTAACTACTGGCGCAACATTAGTTACTTCACCAGATGAATTAGATGTAGAATATATAGCCTGTTGTCTTGTAAGTGTTACACTTCTTTTTATTGGCCAAGCGCCGGCTAAGGCAACTGTAGCAAAACTACCTTTTCCATCAGCTGGTTCTAAAGCTACACCCATAGGTGTTCGTGCTTCATCACTAGTTGAAGCTATTTCAACTATTGGTCTTGCACCTGGACTTGGTGTTGGTTCTTCTTCTAGTAGTGGCATGCATACAAATTCACCTATATCCCACCCATTAGCATCGTTACAATAACACAAGTATATACCTGTACCTATCCAATGAGCTCCATAAACAACAGATCCGCCTTGATCAAAGTCATACCATGTTAGCAATTTGTAGTTACTAATATTAGTATTATTATGATTATATGTTATTTTACATAACACAGTGTCACCACTAACTAGGGTTGGATTCCAATAATTAGAAGCTCCCGCTGTGGTTCTGTTCATAGCAAATATCTGGTTATATGTTTTAATACCGTGATTAGTACCTCCTGTATTATTAAATGTATAACTCATAATTACTTAATCCACCAGTTTGAGCCATCTGAAATAACTTCATAATAAGTACCGACAGAAGCTAATGGTAACCCATTTGTGGTTCTATTAGTTCCATCAATTGTTTGACTACTTACCGTTTTAATAAGAACAGTGTCATCAACACTGTTTTGTGCAGCATATTTAACACCTATTATCTTACCACTATTACTAGCAGCTGTAGGTAGAGTTATTACAATATCGGCTGTAGCTGCAGATGTTGTAACTGTATAAAAAGTATCAACAGCAGCTGGAGAAAGAGTAGCACTTGTTTGAGCTGTAACGGATGATGGAAAACCACCACCAGCAGATCCACTTGCTGCAGCTGTAATTCTACCTTGACCGTCTACAGTTATATCAGCAGCTGTGTATGATCCACTTACTCCAGCAATGTTGTCTAAGCTTATTGTTACATTTTTTGTATTTGCAGGAGCAAAACCTACATTACTTGTAAGACCAGTGCCACCATATATTTGTAACGTATTATCCGTTGAGGTTATATCTTGATCACTACCTGTGCCGTCAACAGAAACAGTCCAACTAGCTAAACCACTACCAGCTGGAACAGCCCAAGTACCATCATTTTTTAAGAAAGTAGTAGCTGCAGCCTCAGCAGCAGAAGGAACGTGCCCTACGTTTCCACCACCAGCAAATGCCATTGATTTCCAAGTTGCAGCACCTGATGTTGGACCTGCAACAACTAATGGATCTCCTGAAGATGTTCCTGGGGTTATAGCGCTAACTGCATTAACAGCGTTTGCCCATTGTCCATTATAAGCTAGAAATTGTCCTGTTACACCACCTGTTACACCAACAGTTAAATTACCTGAACCAGTAACTGGAGTATTAGTAACAACAAAAGCGGGTGGCATTACTAAACCTACACTAGTAACTGTACCTGATCCAGAAGGAACAGCCCAAGTACCATCATTCTTTAAGAATGAACCTGCAGCAGCGGTAGCAGCTGTAGGTACACTACCTATATTAGCCCCGCCCGTGAAAGCTGGAATACTCCAAGTTATTGTGTCATCATCATTTCTAGTCACAGTAACTACTTCCCCAATAAATTGAACGTTGTCGGTTGAGCTAGGATTACTACCTGTTAATGTTAAATATGGATTTGAATTTGTACCACTGGTTTGAGTAGAACTTATAGCGTATGTAGTATTATTGTCAGTATCTGTCCAAGGAACGTTAACGTAAGCTTTTTCACTTGCTAACTCAACTGGGTAATTTTTTCCAGATTCTAAAAAACCTATTTGTATACCACCTCTAGTACCGTTAGCAGCTAAAGGTAAAGAATATGTACCAGCAGGCGTGTCCCACGTACCATCTGATTTTAAATATTCATTAGTACCTCCACCTGTTGTAGTAACAGCTAAAGTACCAGTACCTGTAACAGGTGAGTCAGCGACAGCGAATGCAGGAGGCATTGTTAAACCAACAGATGAAACACTACCTCCACCATCAGCGGTTATCGTTATCGTATTATCATTAGTTCTTGTTACGTTAGCGTTAGTACCTCCCACTAATCTTATTTGACCAGTAGTTACAGGAACACCCGCAGTTTCTCCAACGTTTACAGATAATATAGGATCTGCATCTGCACCACTAAAGGGAAATTGTTTTGCTGTAAAGGTAGGTGATTGCCACGAACCGTCACCAGCTAAAAGTTTTTGTGCTGTACCACCTGTAGGTACAAAACCTACGTTTGTAGTGCCAGCGTATACAAAAGGGTTTAATGTGTAGTTGTCTGCACCATCATCTGTTATTGTTAATGGAACTGAACTAGATGTTCCAATCGTAGTATTAATAGTAAGTGTACCAACAGTTGCTGGTAAATCCGCCCAATTAGCTTCTCCAGTTGCGGTTATAGATTTTAAGAACTTACCAACTCCTTGAGTACCGTCACTAAGTTTTATAGCGTAGTTAGCAGTAGCACCTGATGCCTCTCCTACCAAACCTATATTTTTAGCACCAGTTCCACTAGCCAAACCTACAGCACCAACTTTATTATCTATACCTGTTCCTTGAACTTTACCTTCTACACCTATTCTAGTTTCCCCACTTCCAAGAGAAGTATTAACCGCAACCCAAAATTGTGCTCCACCAGAAGCTGCACCTACACTATCGTAAGAAGAAACTGACCATTTTGAGCTAGAAGTTACGTTTTGCACAAACATTTTACTTGAAGAGCTGCTCGGGGCTCCTCCTATACCTATAGTTGTTCCATCGTCTTGGATTTGAGAATTACCTAACGAGTTTGTACTAGTGAATTTAGCTACATAATTATTTGTACCACTAGCGGTAGCGAAACTTAAATTATTTTGTAAGTAAGTTTCTAATTGAGACCCGCTTATTCTAGCATTGGTATAACTTCCTACACTACCTTCGTAACCTGCTAGTCCTTGTATTAGACTTAAGTCTGGTTGGTTGCCAAATGCACTTATTTTAACATTTCCCATTTCTTGTATA
>Ga0115011_10003538_pt1 | contig 10639 bp, 14 predicted proteins | sample TroAtlMetagenome_2_FD_88705 | JGI IMG/M metagenome (GOLD analysis project Ga0115011, IMG submission 88705) | Marine eukaryotic phytoplankton communities from Atlantic Ocean - Tropical Atlantic ANT8 Metagenome | ecosystem: Environmental > Aquatic > Marine > Oceanic | place: Tropical Atlantic... | reverse complement strand
TAGCTCAAATGCTGTACTTCACCTACTTGCTATCGCACACGAGTCAAAAATGGATTTAAGCTTAGAATCTTTTGATCATTTAAGTCGTAATGTACCACATCTTGCTGATATGAAACCATTTGGAAAATTTCATATGGTTGATTTAGATAAAATTGGTGGTGTTCCAGTTGTTTCGAAAATACTTTTAGAAAACGAACTCATTAATCCTAACTGTATGACTGTTACTGGAAAAACAGTTGGAGAAAATTTAGAAAAAGTAGAAATACCAAAAAACCAAGATGTGATAAGTTTCCCAAATAACCCAATATCAACTGAAGGAGGAATAGCTGTCCTAAAAGGTAGTTTGTCACCAAATGGGTCTGTGGTTAAAACAGCGGGAATTGATGTCAATAATTTCTCTGGACCAGCAAATGTATTTGATAGTGAACAAGATGCATTAGATGCTCTTTTTAACGGAGACATTAAAAAAGGGGAAGTAGTTGTTATCAGAAATGAGGGACCAAAAGGAGGTCCAGGCATGAGAGAAATGCTTCAGATAACTGCAGCAATCAAAGGTGCTGGCCTTGGGAAAGATGTTTTACTAATTACTGATGGTAGATTCTCTGGAGGCACAACTGGTTTATGTATTGGCCATGTTGCTCCCGAGAGTTTTGATAAGGGCCCCATATCAATATGTAAAGATGGAGATATTATTAGCCTTGATATTTCAAATAGAACCATTGATTTAGATATATCTGAAGAGGAAAAGAAAAAACGCTTTGGTTTACTCACTCTTCCAGAACCTCGATATAAATCTGGAGTGCTTTTCAAGTATTCTAAACTAGTAAGCGGCTCTGATACCGGAGCAGTTACAAATTAAATAAATGATTTTCATATCGGATGTCCACTATCAATTAGAACATCTTAACTCTTTGCCTAAAAACAAAGGTCCAATTGTTATATTGGGCGATTTAATTAACTGGATAGATTACAGAGATGGCCAGGGAATCGCCAAGGATGTATTTGGTAGTGAAAATGTTAGAAAATTAATTAATTTGAGAAAAGAACATAGGTTCAATGAAAGAAAAAGCTTATGGAAAGAACTTTACCAAAATGACCCAGATGAAATATCAAAAAAAATGCAGGAGGCAATTTTAAAACAATATGAAGATGTTTTCGATGTGCTTAAAAATTATGAAGTTTGGTTTATTCCTGGAAATGTTGATGATGTAAAAATTATGAATTCATACATAAGCGATACAGTAAAAAATGTTGATGGTTTAATCATAGAATACAATAATAAAAAAATTGGCTTTGCAGGTGGTGGAGTGCCAACACCTATAAATGCTAGAGGTGAAATTGATGAAGAAACTTTCTCTGAAAAATTGTATAGCTTAAGAGAAGTAGATATTGTTTGTACTCACGCTCCACCTCTGGTGAAAGAGCTTGTGACAGATGTTATAACAAATAAAATTGAACAAGGATGGGTAAGTCTGAATGCTTTTATAGAGAAGTATCAACCCCAGTTATCTTTATTTGGAGACGTACATCAGCCACAAGCATCAAATTGGCAAATAAAGTCAACAAAGTGTATTAATGTAGGCTATTTTCGAGCAACTAATCAATATTTAGAATTATCATCAATAATATAGTGAATTGCTTATCTTTTGACGTAGGAGGTACAACCGTAAAATATGGTGTTGTAAATGAAAAATACGAAATCATATTGAAGGATAAAATACCAACTCCAGAGAATGAAGAAAAATTTATTGAATCATTGTCGGCAATTATTAGACAAAATAGCAGTATTATTTCAAAAATTTCAATTGCAATGCCAGGATTCGTCGATGTTCAAAAGAGCAAATATTTATATGGTCCACATTTACAATTTGATATAAATTTTTCAAAGTTATCAAATTTTTCAGATTACGAATTTTATCTAGATAACGATGGGAATGTGGCAGCTTATTGTGAATATTTACTAAATTATAAAAACAAATATTCAAATTTAATAATGTTAACTTTTGGTACAGGAGTCGGCGGTGGAATAATCTCAGAAGGTAAATTATTACGAGGACGAGGAAACGCTGGAGAGGTTGGACATATGCTTACCTCAAATGATAGAGAAGTTGAAGGCGATGGTGGAAAAAAAGGTAGTTTTGAGTCATCAGTTGCTGCTTCAGTGTGGACAAAGAAATGTATAGAGCTAACTGAGGAAAATCCTGATTCAGAATTTGCAAAAGCATTTGCTAACAAAAATGTTGGTTCAGTTCTGTTTGACAACACACTGAGTTTAACAAACCATGAATCCGCTGCTAGAGATGAAATAATTCAAAATATCTCAAACGGACTTTTATCTTTATTCGAAATATTCGATAATGAAGCTTTTGTTCTTGGTGGAACAATGTCTTCTGAACCTTATGATCTAATTAAGTTTATACAATCAGATATAAATAATAGATACAAATTTCCATCAAGAAATTTTCCTGAAATATATATTGCTTCACAAGGAGAAGATTCTGGAATTGTTGGTGCAGCAGCTATCGCATTTAATGAATCAAATTAAATCTGTATTACTCCCGGGCTCTTTTTTTGAAGATGATTATGTAAATAAAACAAAATATTTATTATCTAACGAGATTGATACTATCTATTTGTTTGATCACTCAATTAACCCAGTCAGTAGAAACTTGGGTATTTATGACTTAGTAGATGGGGTGGCTAAATTAAATCATATTGTCAATGGAGAAAAGAATTTGGGCGTATGTGTTCTAAATGTTAACGCAAGAAAGTTTTCTACTTTGTTTAGCAATTACATTTGTAATTTTCTAGAAATAAAAAAATTTAAATTAGGTATTGGCTCGGGTGATGATAAATATGAAACAAGAAATAATTACTCTAATAATTTTGAAGAAGTTATTAATGATATAAAATCAAACAAAAACTTTAAAAAGAATAATGTTCAACTTTTTGTCGGAGGAAATTCAAAAGAAAAAATTGATTTAGTTTTAAAACATTCACTTGGAATAAATCAATGGCTAGGAACAATGGAAGATTTTCAATCAAAGTTTTCATATTACAAGCAAATTAAAAATCCATTCGGTGAGCTAAGTGTGTGTTTAAGAGAAAATCATTTTAAAAATTTAGATAATGATATGTTTTATGAAAAAATATACATTTTAAAAGATTCAAATAGTGAGATTTTTTATAAAACAATAGATAATATTTTAAAATGAATAAGTTCAGTAATGAATTAATAAATAATTTTCCTGAATATTTATTTAATGAAATAAATCAAAAAAAAGTTTCTGCCCGTCATTCAGGAAAAGACATAATAGATTTAGGATATGGAAATCCTGATCTTCCAACACATAACAAAGTAGTAGAAAAGTTAATCGAAGCTGCTCAAGTTAAAAAAAATCATAAATATTCAGTATCAAAAGGAATTCACGGTTTAAGGAAAGCTATGGCAAATAAATATCATGAGAATTATCAAGTCGCACTTGATCCAAATTTAAATGTTGTAAACACTATAGGAAGCAAAGAAGGACTGACACACCTGTTAATGTCTGTACTAGACCCAGGTGATAAAGTAGTAGTTCAAGATCCAAGTTATCCTATCCATCATTTCGCACCATTAATTGCTAAGGCTGAAACAATCAAAATAAATTGCTTAAATGTGTCTATCTTTTTGGAAAAATTAAAGCAGGTTTTAGAAAGTACAAAAATAAAAGTACTGCTTGTTTCTTTTCCTCACAATCCAACAACTTTGACAGTAGATCAAAGTTTTTATGACACCCTTGTTGATTTAGCTTCAAAATATAATTTCTTAATAATTAACGATTTTGCATATTCAGATATTTATTTCAATGACAATAAACCTCCTTCTTTATTGAGTTCAGACAAAAATTTAGATTATAGTGTTGAGCTTTATTCACTAACAAAAGGTTACTCTATGGCAGGGTGGAGAGTCGGGTTTGCCGTTGGGAATAGAGATGCAATTTCTTCGGTTACAAAATTAAAGTCATACATAGACTATGGAACTTTCCAACCAATTCAAATTGCTTCAACAGTTGCTTTAAATGAACTAAATGAGTACCCATTCGAACTTTCATCTGTTTATCAGGAAAGAAGAGATTTGGTGATATCTCATCTGCAAGAATTAGATTTTATTGTTCAAGATTCAGATGCAACAATGTTTGTCTGGGCTAAACTTCCGGATAGGTTCAAAGAAGATTCATTAAAATTTTCATTAAATTTGCTTGAAAAGTCTAATGTAGCTATTTCTCCTGGAGTAGGGTTTGGTAAATATGGAGAGAGTTATATTAGGATTGCTTTAGTAGAAAATAAGCAAAGAATAAGGCAAGCCATGAAAAATATTAAGGCAGCAATATAAATGTTTGATTTAAGGTCTGACACTGTTACGAAGCCATCGAAAGAAGTTATAGAAAGTGCTATCACGGCTGAACTTGGTGATGATGAATATATTGAAGACCCAACAGTTAATAAGTTAGAAGAACATTGTGCGGAGTTACTTAATTTTGAAAAAGGATTATTTGTTTCATCTGGTCTTATGGGAAACCAGATTTCTTTATTGATTCACAATGATCCTGGTACAGAAGTTATAACACCTCATGATTCACACATCAAAAATTACGAACATGGTGCAGCCGCTTTTTTATCGCGTGTACAATTTCGTGATGCTCAGCATAAAGATGGGGTACTAGATTTAGATTATGTCGAAAAACTTATCTTAAAGTCAAAAGTTCACAAACCTCAAATTAAAACTGTTTCAATTGAAAACACACATCTTGCTTCTGGGGGATCAATTGTTTCTTTTGACTCAATCAAATCCTTGAGTAGCAAGATAAAAGAATATGAACTTAATTTGCATGTAGATGGTGCAAGGATTTGGCATGCGATATTGGAAGATAGTAACAATAAAAATTATGGTGATTATTGCGATAGTTTAACATTCTGTTTCTCAAAAGCATTAGGTGCTCCAATTGGATCAATGTTACTAGGTTCTAAAGAATTTATTAAAGAAGCTCGTGAATATAGAAAAAAGCTTGGTGGAGGAATGAGACAGGTTGGTGTAATTGCTTCAATGGCAAATACCGCTTTAGGAAACAGGGAATCTATTCTTGAAGACCACTCTAAAGCAAAAAAAGTATACGAATTTTTGTCTCAAAATTTTAATAAAGGAAAAATTGAAAGCATTGTTTACAAAGGAACAAATATGATATTTATAAATGTAAAAGAAAATGAAGACCCCAATAAACTGATTAAAATCTTTTTCAATAATTCAATCAATGCAGGATTAATAGGTGAAAAATCTGTAAGGCTCGTATTCCATAAAGATATATATAAAGAAGAAATTGATGAAATTTCTAAAAAATTAATTCATTCTTCTTCAGAGTTTTGATTCCATTCAGTAATTGATTTTTCTGATAGGTTAACTAATGTATAAATCCCAATTAAATTAAAAATGTTAATTGATCCTATATAAGTCAAAATAGTATTTACACAGCTACTTTCATCTGAAACGACACAAAAAGTATTGCCCAGCAGATATCCAATGTAAGAAGACAAGAGTATCACTGCAGAATATATTAAAACTCTTGTCTTGTTGCTAAATCTCATATTTATATTAACTTTACCTTATTATGAATTTTCCTAACCCATGGATTACGATTTTAAGTTTTGTTTATATATTCTTTAATGGTTTCATAGCTTTTCAAGTTAGCAGGAAAATAGTTGATATTTACCTTGAAAAGTTCAACACTAAATTTTTTAAGTCTCTCGAACCTATTATTGGAAGCTTAGGTTTTATTGGGACTTTTGGTGGAGGGCTGCTAATTTTATATTTTTTTATAATAAATATTTCTTAATATACTAACAATGACAAGCTTAGTATTTATTAATTTTATTATCATTTAAAATCTGCAATTCACAATGAAGAGGCCTATTTTCTGAAAAATTTGATTCTTCTAAGTAATAAAATGTAAAAGCCCTAATGGTGTCTTGGTGCGATACAAAGAGTGTGTTCTCATTTTTTTCATAGACTTCTTTAAACCTTTTATGAACATCAAAAAGTGACTCTTTAGTATTTGTTAAATTGAGAGGGTTGTTGTTATAATTTTGATAATTTTCTGTTAACTTCATTTCATCTATTGTTTTTCCAATCCATTCATTTGGTCCAGACCATTCAATTATGTTATGTGAAATATTTATGCTTAGTCCAAGGGTTTCGGCAACAATTTCTGCTGTTTGTCTTGCTCGAAGAAGGGGAGAGCTAATTATATTATTTATACTAAAGTTCTTCTTAATTTTATCTGCAGCTTCTTGTGCTTGTAATTTTCCTTTTTTACTTAAATAAAAACCTGGTAGATTCGCATAAAATATATCTTTTACGTTTTGCACTTCACCATGTCTAAGAAATAAATTGCTCATAAATTTAGACTAACTCAGTTTTAGATTAAGATTTAAATATGGGTTTGAATAAAAAAGAAGAAGAAATTTTAAAACAAATTGAACAAGAGTTGATGAAGGATGATCCTGATTTAGCCAAAACTGTTGAAGACTCAACATTATCTAAGTTCACAAGAAACAGAGCTGTAATTTCCTCTTTTATTTTTATTCTTGGTCTCTTAACAATGTTCAGTACCTACATCATTCAACCCGCTATAGCTATATTTGGATTTTCTATCATGGCTGTTTCAGGTTATGTATTTGTGTCCAACACACGAGCACTTTTAAATGCAGAAAATGTAAAAGAGTGGAATGTAAAACAAGTTATTAAAATATTAAGAAATCAAGATAGCTCTAGACAAAAATAAAAAAATTAATTAAATTAAATATACATCATTTTTTTTAGGAGTAAGGTTTGAAGAAAAATGCTTTTACATCAAAGCAAGCGTGCTATCTTTCTGGATGCACATCACATCAATTAAGATATTGGGATAAAGTAAATTTAGTTTCTCCCTCTATACAATCATCTGATGGAAAACCAGGTGTCCCAAAATTTTATTCCTTTAGAGATATAGTTGCTTTAAGAGTAATCAAAACTTTACTAGATAATGGTATGAGTATTCAAAGAGTCAGAAGAGCTTGGAAGTATTTAACTAAAAATGGTGACCTAACCAAGCATCTTTCTGAAGTTAAGCTGAAATCAGATGGCCAAACTATCTATTCTGTTGAAGATAATGAAGTTTTTGATGCACTTAAGAATGGCCAGCTAACATTTTTTGAAACGATAGATACTGTTGCACAAGAAGTCAAAGAGGATGTATCAAAATTTGAACTAGATAAAGAAAGATTTTTAAATTTACTGACTAAAGTAGAAGATGATGTACTTGGTCAAGAACTTCAAGCTTAAAATTTTCACAAAATCATTTTCTTATGTCTCTATCTAGTCATAGAACGTTAATTTTAAATTCTACCTTTCAACCCCTCTCCGTAGTTTCATTCAAAAGAGCTATATCACTAATGCATAATAATAAAATTAACATAATCAAAAACTCTGAAATAATTTTGCGATCTGAAAAAGAAGAATTCTTTATTCCAAAAGTTGGTATTTTAACATATTTTGTAAAAGCTCCATTTGCCAGAAGAGTTGCATTAAACCGTGAGAATATATTTATACGTGATTATTTTACATGTCAATATTGTGGTAAAGCAGCAGAGTCAATTGACCACATAGTTCCTCGTTCAAAAGGAGGATTACACGAATGGTCAAATGTAGTTGCATGTTGTAAAAAATGCAATTTAATTAAAGCAGATAAGCTACTTCACCAAACACATTTGAATCTTAAAAAAGCTCCAGGTAACCCAAAAGACAATTTTTGGATTAAAACCATTGTTGGCAGCAATCCAGATCCATCCTGGAAAGAATATCTTATTTCAGCGTAAAAAAATTTTTATCAAAAAGTGTTGCATAGTGTCATAAAGTGTCATATAATGTAAAAAAGTGGTTCAAGGCACGAAAGGCGGATAAAGTGTTCCTTGGTGAGTTTCAACATACTATGGACTCAAAAGGTAGAGTTGTAATACCTTCAAAGTTCAGAGAAGAGCTTCAACAGGGCTGTGTAATCACCAAGGGGCAAGATAACTGCCTTCAAATATTAACTAAAAATAATTGGGAAAATGAAGCTTCTAAAATGGCATCTCTTCCATCTACAGATCGCACTTCAAGACAATTAAGAAGAGCACTGTTCAGTGGCGCTATAGATGTAAAAATAGATTCAGCTGGAAGAGTGCAAATACCTGAAAACCTAAGAGTTTATAGTGGTATAGATATAAACGAAGATGTCACAGTAACAGGCTCTGGACCTGTGGTAGAAGTGTGGTCAACAAGAAATTGGAAAAAAATTCAAAATGAAGCTGATCAAGCATTTGCAAATATTAACGAGGTGAAAGGATAGGTTCATAGCCAGCTCTCTAGACAACTAAATTGGAACACCCTTACTCCGCCCAACTTTCCAATTGGTGCCAGTTCTAGAGAGCTGGGTATGAACACAAACAGGGCAGAGTATTTGACACACGATGGAGTTATGACATCAGAAGTATCTGATATTTTAACTGATGCTCCAAAAGGAATATTTGTAGACGCAACTTATGGATATGGTTCACATTTCAAATATTTTTCAGATATACATAATCACTTAAATTTTATTGGATTTGATAGAGATGAGGAAGCTGTAGAAAATTCTGATACAACCCATGAAGTAATCCATAAAAATTTTTCGGAAATACATTCTTATTTTAAACTTCATAACATAAATTCGATAAGTGGGATTTTTTATGATTTTGGTGTTTCTTCACATCAATTAGATTCAGCCTATAGAGGCTTTTCATATCAAAATGATTCAAATCTTGATATGAGAATGGATAGATCTCAGAAACTTTCAGCTAAAGATGTTATAAATAATTACGAAATTAATGATTTGATTAGTATTTTTTTTAATTTTGGTGAGGAACAACATGCTAAAAAAATAGCTACCTCAATAATTGAAAATAGACCAATTAACACAACAGATGAATTAGTGAATGTAATTAAATTATCAATACCAAGACAAAACCCAAAATATACAAAAAGTTCAATAAGGAGAATTTTTCAATCCATACGAATAGAAGTAAATAACGAATTAAATGAAATAGTTACATCTTTGGATAACATAAAAAACTTTATTAAAACAGGTGGAATTATGATTTTTTTAACATACCACTCAATTGAAGATAAAATAATTAAAAAATTTATTGATAATGAAGTAAAAGGTTGTTTATGTAATCCAAAATATGCAATTTGTACATGTACTAATATTGCACAATTTAAATTGGGTGAATATAAAAAAAGAAAACCTTCAACCTCTGAAATACAATCAAATACAAGATCAAAATCAGCTGTTCTTCGCTATATGGTAAAAATATGAAATTTAAAAACTTTCTATTTTTTTTAGTTGTTTCAATATTTTTATCATTAGTTGGTGAATCATATACAAATATGAAAATTAATGAAGTCTCTAAAAATTTATCGAGCGTAAATAAAGATATTGTTGAATTGCAAATAATAAAAGACCAAACATTTAACTTATATCAGGAACAATTTTCAATACAGAATATTGAAAAAATTTCTAATTCGTTGAATTACAAAAAGCTTGACGTTTATATCATAAATAAGAATCTTTCATCGCCATATAAATTAGATTCTGAACTAGTTCAAATAGATATTTTGGGCTCTCTAGGCAAATGAAATACTACAAACTAAAAAACTGGACTTTATTTCTAATTATTACATCTAGCTTTTCCTTATTTAGTGGGCTATTTTTAAAAAATGTTTATGAATTACAATTTACTAACTCTGAATATTTTCAAGAACAAGCTTTGTCTTATCGTATTAAATCAGAAACTCTTAAAGCCAAGAGAGGAAGTATATATGATAAAAATTTACAACCTATAGCAACAAGTACTCAAGCTTATAATATTGGGATTTTTCCAAACAAAATATCAAATATTAAAGAAGCATCATTGCTTTTATCACCTCTTATTCAAAAAGACAGTGCCGAGATTGCTGAAAAAATTATTAATTCTGATAGGTTTTTTTATTTAGATAGGAATATTGAATATAAAACTGGTCAAGAGATTATAAGCTGGAATTTAGAAGGGGTACTGGTAGAGCCTTCTAGTAAAAGAATAATACACACACCTTCAATTAAAAAAATTGTTGGTTTTGTTGATACGGATAACAATGGTATTGAAGGATTAGAGCTGTACTTCAACAGCTCATTAGAGGGTCAAGATGGCAAAATCAGCTATGAGGCAGCTCCAAATGGAAGTATTATTCCACAGGCAAATATTCAAACAACACAGCCAATACATGGTGAAGACTTGATATTAACTCTTGATTCAGAATTGCAATATGTATCTACTAACTTGTGTAAAGAGGCACTTATAAATACAAACGCATTCAATTGTTCTGTAGTTTTTGCAAATGCAAATACAGGAGAAGTTTTAATCTCAGCAGAGGAGAAGAGTATAAAAGAATATATTAATATTGATTTAATAAGTTCAAGGGCACAATATGAGCCAGGTTCCTCATTTAAAATATTTTCAATTGGATTAGCCCTGGAACAAGATTTAATAAATGAAGACACAGAATTTT
>Ga0115011_10003537_pt1 | contig 10639 bp, 9 predicted proteins | sample TroAtlMetagenome_2_FD_88705 | JGI IMG/M metagenome (GOLD analysis project Ga0115011, IMG submission 88705) | Marine eukaryotic phytoplankton communities from Atlantic Ocean - Tropical Atlantic ANT8 Metagenome | ecosystem: Environmental > Aquatic > Marine > Oceanic | place: Tropical Atlantic... | reverse complement strand
TGCGCGAGCCGTCGAAAGGGAAGGAAACGCGCCGTCGTCGTCGTCCAGGGAAACATCCTCCATCGTTCGAGCGACGACACGCGAGCGTCTTTCGTCGTCTTTCGTCTTTCGACGATCGAGAAACTACGCTTCTTCCACAAAGTGAACGCTTTACGCGATACCGTTAGAGCATGAGCGGCACCCAAAACGATGATGATGATGTGTCCATCTCTCACGCGCGCATTTTCCGCGCGTCGCTCTCCGCGGCCGTTCAAAACGCCGCCGGTCCGATCGGGTTAGCCGCGCAACACGCGATGCTGGGAAAACGGAGCAGCACCGCGCTCGCCGCCTTTGGGGTGTGTGTCAACGTGTCCAATCTTGGGACTACGGTCTTCCAATTCGTGTCGCTCGGGTCGACGGCGAAAGTCGGCGCGTCGGTGGCGACGCGCGAAGGAAAGGCAGTCGTGAGAAGACACGTGCGAGGGAGTTTTTATGCGTCCGTTTTCGCCGGCGTCGCCGCGGGCGGTGCGCTGTTGCTGTCGAGAGACACTTTGTTTAGCGCTTTGGGAGATGGAGAAGCCTTGAGAGCCGGACGAGGCTATTACGCGTGGCGATGCATGTCGATACCGTTTAAAACGAGCTCGAACGCGTCGATTGGGGTTTTAGGAGGGTACGGATACGTTCACGTGGTTTCGGTGATGAACAGCGTGGTGGCGGTTTTGCAAGTTTCGATGGTTGGTGTCGTGTTGCGCGCGTGTTCGGGGAAGCGAGACGACGAGGTTTTGGATCGGCTCGGTTTGGCGTATTTCGCAGTCATTGTATTCCACGCGATGGTTGGATGGGCGATTGTTCATTTCAATCCGCCGAAAAAGATTGGGTTGGAACGCAGGGGAAAGAGAAGAGAGACGACGGAGTCAGAATACGAAGAGAAAAGTAAAAAGGATTTCGAGGACGCGTTGAACATGTTCGCACGAAGCGTGTTGTTACAATCGTCGTTTTTTATCGCCGTGATTGTAGCTTCGAGAAAATTACCGATCGAGGGATTAGCAGCTCATCATTTGACCGCGCAATTATGGTTAGTGTGTAGCTACATAGTCGACGGTTTTGCGACGATTGGAACGATTTACGGCAGCAGGCTTTATTCGATTAAATTTATTAAAAAGTTGAGAGTGTTGACGGTTCGATTGTTATCGTACGGCGTCTCACTCGGTCTCTTGTTTTGTGTCACGTTTTTGAGTTTAGGAACTACAGGTCGTAAATTTATTGCAGGCGCGGACGAACGGACAAATTTTTATCTCGAGAAGACGTGGACCATCGTGAGTTTCGCGCAACCAGTCAACGCACTGGTGTTTGTGTTGGACGGCTTAATGTACGCGACGAAATCTTACGCTTTTGCAAGAGATGTCATGGTCGCCGGCGTAGGTTTAGTGTATTTACCTGCCATCTTAAGTGCCACATTGATAGTCGATGGGAAACCTGGTTCGGGACCAAAAGTTATCGCTCGCATTTGGATCGCAAAGTTAGCTTTGAACGTGTGGCGGATGTTCTTTTTGTCAGGGAGAGTCTTCTTTTGGATTTTGAAGGAAGAGGATCAATGCGGCGAAAACGACGACGACGACGACGACGACGACGAAAGAGATACGAGCGGCAGTGAAATAAGCGATGAAGAGGACATAGAAGAATCTATGATAGACAGTGATGACGACGACCACACGCCGTTGTTGTCGCTCTAGCTAGTAGATATTGCACGATATTTTAGTTCATATGTATGTATCGAGATAGACGATTTCTATTTACATTACTACATCACCGTCTTCGTCTTCGCTCCAATCGAAATCGCTCCCGTCTGCGTCGTCTTGTTCCAAGGTCTTTGCGATTTCTTTTTCTTTTTTCATGCGTTTTCTTTTCGCTTTTTCTTGCGCCGGATTATACTGCCCTTCATTCCCATATAGCTGTTTGTTTCTTCCGAGTTGAGCCTTGGCGTCGGCGCGCTTGGAGGTTTCCATGGCGCGTTCGGCGCGCTGAGCGGCGGCGGATGTATTCCTTTTTCCACTCCCGTCGTCTAATTCTTTTGATTCATCATCCTCTGAAACGCCCATGTCTTCGTCGTCCATATTTCTCGCTCCGGCACCGCCATTCGTTTGCGCTCTTTCTAACAAAACACCATCGTGCTCTTCAATCATCATCCCCGAACCGATGGTTTCGCTCATCAACGCAAAATCGTCGTCGTCGTTCTCGGGTAAACCCGCGATAACCGTTGATGTTTCGTTCTTATACGCAGTTTCGACGTCGAATTCTTTCGCTTCGGCGGAAACAAACTCGGTCGATGCGTGTTGTTCGTGTCCTTCACGAAACTTTGGCGGTTGCGTAAAGTACGGAATCTTCCCGGCGTTCCAATCAGCTAAGATTACTTTTGCCGAGGCAACTAAATCTGGAATACCCCCTTTCTTCAGTTTGCCCATCGAGCGACTGGCTTGTCTCAAAAAATCGTCCACGTCTGCCCACTTTCCGGTTTTATACGTCACCATCAGTTTCTCTTGAGGACACCGTTGGATTATTTCGTGTACCGGCGCAATCGGATCAGTCAGGCGTTCAATCTTGACGCAGTTTCTCAGAGCCGTTGCGCCTTCTGATTCACCATTCGCGGACGAGAATACCACACCAGGACTGTCCAAAAGTTTCACGTGTTTGTCCAAAATAATCTCTTTCGCTTTCGTGGTCATGCCCGGGGTGTTCCCGGTTGCCGCGGAGGTTGAAGATCTCGTCAAAGCGTTGATGATGGACGATTTACCGACGTTCGGAAACCCAACAATTCCGACGGTAATAGATGTTTTTATGTTTTTATTTCTCGCGTAGTTTTTCAACAGTTGTAATAAGATTGCCCCGCCGCCGTTGGATTTTGATTTCTTGTTGCCTTGAAACGCAATCGCAGGTAGCTCTTCGCGGAAATATTTCAGCCACGCCTGCATAAAGAAAGAAGAAATGGTCACGGTGAGTACAGTTCAACACGAATTCATCACGCGATATCGCAAAAATAAAAAATCACATTTCACTCTGCGAGTCAGACTCTTCCTATCATTATATTGGTAAACGTCAAGCATCCCGCACAAATGTGTGTAGCATTTAGCGCACAGGACATCAGCGAAATCCGCTAAATATTTTCTTCATCACCCCCGCGGAGAAAAACGAAAAAAAAAAATACCAAGAAAGAAGAAGGAAAACATACCTCCACGTTGCTCTTCGGCACTAAGTCAATCTTGTTCAACAACAAAATCACTCTCTTACCAGGATTTGTCTTTCTCACAAATCTTTCCACCTCCGGTGCTCGACATGCCAACGGATCCCTCGCGTCCAACACTTGAATAACCACGTCCGACAACTCGACCACTTTTACGAATTCCTTGTAATACGCCCGTCGACTGGCATCCGAATCTCTGTCGTCCGTTTGCATGCCATCCGCGCCATCACCAATGGTTTCCGCCAACTGCGCTTTCAGCTTCATCTCGTACGCGTTCTCTTTCTTCTTCGCCATCGTCGCCAAATCTTCGAATTCTACTCCCGCTTTTGCTTTCGCCTTGTTTTCGAGACGCTTCTTGTTCCTCTCCAACTTCTTCTGCTCTTTGATGTGGTCTTGTCGAAAGTTTTCAAACTTCATCTCTTTAATCAGCTCGTCTCTGTACGGGTAATTCGCCGGCACGCCGCCTATCTCTTTCGGTTTCTTCGGCTTGATGCCCAGTTTTTTTAAGCGCGCTTCCTCTTTTCGCTTCTTCTTGTGGTGCTCTTTCACTTTACGAATGACTTTGTACTTTTGCTTTAACGTCGTCCGTTTGGACTTGGATTTGGTGGACTTTTTCGGCATGATGATGATGATAGCGCGTGTCGTCGTCGATCTGTGGTTGTTTTAGCGGTGGTTCGTTCGTGCGCTCTGCGCGTGCGGTGTGTGTGTGTGCGCGCGCGCTTCGTTGGTCTTCTCAAGAACGAAATCTTCTCCTCAAAGCCGCCGCAAAAGCTCTCGGGAAATGCGCTCTCGCGCCGTCACGAGAGATGATATCTCGACGACGACGGCCGCTCCGATGCGACAGAAAGAACCGACCGCGCGTATATCCGATCCAAATGAGCGTCAAAAACTCCGATGATGATGATCGCGCGCGCGCGTCGTGCGCTCACGAATCGAGAGAATATCGCGCGTTCGATATAACGTGTGTGTCTTCTTCGCGCCCTCGAGCAAAATTTGTGAAGCGAAAAGAAGAGCAATTTTTGTGACGGCATTTTTTGCGAACGGAATAGTGTTTGATGAACGCGGCGAGTCTACGTGGTGTTACATACTTTTCCCTAAACGTAGTGCCTTTTGCAACGTTTCGAGTGGGATTTTATGGACGCGAATACCGACTCCCCACACGCTATAGATGACGAAAAGGTCCCCCGTCGACGCTCGAAACGTCGTCGGGTAGGCGAAATTGCCGTTCGGATCGTCTTCGATTTCAATGAAAGGCGTTTTCTGTCCACTCTCCTGGCCTGAAGGATCGATCGTCCGAATGGAAAGACCGAGCGGAGCTCTTAAAGTTTGCGATGGATTTATTGCGAGATAAATGCGCCGTTTTAAAGGTTCGTCGGCACACGCGCAACTTTGCGTTTCGGCGCTCACTTTCGAATTGGGATTGGGAAGGTTCTCGATAGGAACAGGTTTGCTCCACACGGGATCTCCTTCTTTTTGTTTACAGTACCAGACCTGTCCGGTCGCGCTTCTCATGTACATCACGTATTGCGGCGCATCGAAGCCATCGTCGAGCATTTGTACCACGCTATTTTCAATCAACCACGTTTCTTTCGGGAAGGAAACGAGTTGCTCGATCGGGGGAGTTTCCCACGTTTTCCCGCCGTCCCGCGAGTCAATCGTGCCGCAATACACGCTGTCTCGATTGTCATCTGCGCTCCCCGGTGGACTACTATACACTTTCTTCAGCAAAGACGCGTTTCCCGCCATTGGATGATACTGTCGATACCGAAGCCAACTATCCGTCGGCTCCGTCCAAAACGGAAGTCTGAGCACTCCTCCGTCGGGCGACGTTCTTCCTCCTCCGCACGCTCTGTTTGCGATAACTTTCGGCACGCCTCCGTACCGTTCGTGCGTCATCAACGTCTCCGGTTCCGACCAACTTTTCCCGTCGTCTCTCGAGCGAATCAGTTTCACGTCCCCACCTGGACTCAACTGTTTTCGACTCTCGCTATAAAAGAGCAACAGTTCTCCTCCTCCTCCGTTCTCTTTCTCCTCGCAATAATGCAACACCGGCGACCACAGCGCGTTTAATCCGTACATCGGCACCGTCGTGTCCGACCACGTGCGGCCTCGGTCTGCGCTCGTGCAAAACCGAATGTGCTGCCCGGGTTTTCCTTCGCACCCGTCCGAGGAACACTGGAACGCCGCGCAGAAAAGACCACCGCTCGTTTCTGCCATCGTCGCCATGTGCGCGTACGAGATGCGCGCGTCTTTGGCGTGCGTCGAGTCGAACGCGAACACGTCGCTCGAATTCGATGGGTTCGCGGCGACGCGTTCGCTGACGTGATCGTCGAGCCATCGGGCGTAAGCGAGTTCGTTTTCCGTGCGACGCGAAGCAGGAGGAGGGGCGTCTTCTTCCGTGTCTTTCATTTATATGTAACGAACTCTTACGTGTAGTACGGAATAATAATGAGGAAAAAAAGGCGTCGACGCGGTTCTACTCGTAAAGCACTTTGAGGGTGGTTTTCTCTTTGACAACGTATTATCGAGCGACCCGAGACCATCCGAGGAGGATAGCTCTTTGTCGGTGTGCGCTTTCACTTCTGCCTATTGTCTTCTGTGGAAATCGTGCTGCTCTCGGGCGTCTGCGCTTTCTTTTTTTTACAAGTCGTCGCCGGACGGTTCTTCGTCCAAGAGACGTTGGATGTCTTTCGCGATATCTTTGGACCACGTGCTGCCGTACCTTTTCTTCGGCACGCCGTTCTTATCCACCAGAAACTTTTCAAAGTTCCAAAAGACGTCTTTGTTGTTAAATGCGGCTTTTAATAGCTTCCAATTTTCATCCGCGTTCTTCCCGTTTACGTTTACTTTTTGCATCAGAACGGCGTCCTCGGGGTAGTCGTGGTCTTTGGCAAACTTCATGATATCCTCGGGCGAGCCAGGTTCTTGATGACCAAACTGATTGCACGGATAAGAAACTATTTGTACGTCATTCGAACTGAACTTTTCGCGCAAACTGGCAAAGCCTTTATAGTTTGCGCTCGCGTACCCTCAGTGACTCGCGACGTTCGAGAACAACGTAACTTTCCCCCGCAACGTCGCGAAATCGAACGGCTCACCGTTCAGTTGGAATTGATTCGGTAACGGGTCGTACGCGGTCGCTCTCGGGCGCGTCACGTGTTCTTCGTTTTCTTTTTCTTCCACGGTTTCTTCTATGATCTTTTCTACGTCTACGCTTTCGCCGCTTAACTTTGCTTCTTCTTCTTCAATACTCTTCCCCTCATCAACCGTCGTCGAAATCTCGCCGCGATTGCCACCTCTCGAAGCATCAGTTTTCTTGTTCTTCAACCCTAACATATCCGGAGACTCGCTCGCGAGATTCGCCACCATCGTGTGCCGTTCCGGCGCGTGCGAAAACGTCATCGAAAAGACGCAGAAGAGGAGGAGGAGAACGAAAGCGCCAAAGCGAGAGAGGGAGGATTTGTGGAAGGAAGACAAAGGAGAAGAAGATAACGATGGTGATCTTTTGGCGCCATTTTCCGATCCCATTGACATAGAGCGTCCACGCGCACGCACGCTCTCTCTCTGCGTGTCTGCGCGTGTCTGCGTGCGTCTTATCGATGGATGGATGTCTTTATGTGAAATTTTTTTGCAAAGGGAAAAATGTGACGAAATGCCCGTTTAGTGCTACTACTAAAACTAAATCAATCGCTAGGTATCTAATATGCATGCAGCATAAAATCTATAGAATCTTTACTCTTCCACTCTCCACGAGTTTTCCGACGAATTGTTTCTCCAACTTGAGCGAGTGCACCGTTCTTAGTTTGAATATCTTCTCCCAATAATGACCAATCCTTGGTGTTTCGCTTGCGAAATCGAACCCGTGTAAAGAGACGGTGCTGTTCGGGAACCGCTCTAAGCAGTAGACTAAAGCAAGGATGCCAGTGGAGGGAAACCGGTGTCGAAAGTCGTATTTGACGTGTAATAAGCGTTGATAGACTTCTGGGACGAATTGAGGTTGGATTTTAAACCTCGCGTACGCTCTGGTTAACACTCGTTTCTCTGATTCGATGGCGCGTTTGTTTTTAGAGGTTGGAACGCACGTTTCCTCACCCGGACCTCGTTTCTTTTGACACTGCGAAGAAACCTCAAACGCAACAGGGATGTAATACCCCATCGTCGGTTTCATTTTTAAATTCATCTTTGATTTTCCAGTTGTTGTCGACCCGCGAAATCGAGCGTTGCCTGGTAATTTCAGCTTATTCAAAAACCATAAATCCAACTTGCGTCCGACGTCTCGTTCGTACCCTTTCGTGACGAAGAAGTTAAACCGACCAACGAGGTCGTGTTCGCTATCTACTCTCTCGCCTTTTCGAGATTTCAAAACTCCTCGTCCGTTCCCCACTAAAGCTATCCTTTTGTTTGCGTTTTCGTAATCGATATCTTTTGGAATCATATCTTCGTCGTGGTCGGCGGCGACCCACGGGAAGAGATTCGTCGTCGCGAATATCATTTTATCCGACGATTCTTTTTCTTCTTCTTCTTCTCTTTGCTCTTCTTTTTCTTCTTCTTTTTCTTCTTCGTCTGCATTTTGTTCGCGCGAGGTCTCGTGATCGAAGCCGAACTTATCCACCTCGCTTTCTTTCTCTGCCTCTTCCGCGTCCAGGCCTTCTCTCATTATCCGTCCATCTTCAATCGTTTCGATATCGACTAAGGAGGAGGCGTTGTTGTTGGATAAAAACAGCGTTAAGGCGCACAAAAACGCGGCAAAGAGTAACGCGAGTGCCCTCGCGCGCACGGACGGCGTGTGTTGGTGGACTTCCGTCGTCGTCGTCGACCTCGGCGCCGTTTTGGATGATGATGATTCCATTACTTTTTCTCCATAAATTTTATAAGTTGTCAGAAAATCCAAACAATTTTAGAAGAAGGAAGTGGACGGACGCGTCCGACCAAAAGCCGTTCGTCGAACACCAACCCTCGCCGCCCGCTCGTCTCGTCTCGCGCTCGCCCTTTCTCCTCCTCCCACAGGGGGCCGCCGACCGAAGGGGGTGATGCACAAAGGAGTATATATGTTGTGTGGGGAAAAGCAGCAGTTTTTTTCGCTTCCAAAAAATTGAGAAAAAAAGACCGAGACCCTAAATACAAAAAGAGATACATTTTTATAGTTTTAATCGTAGGGTTTACTAACTCCTACGATTAGGCAGACGTGGCCGAGTGGTGAGACCCTAACAAAGGATATATTTTCCAAGAGACTTGAACTTCTTTCATCATATAGGTTAAGGCGTTCGGCTGCTATTCCAAACACAACAACATTTACCACTCCCAATAAAATTATTCACTCTCGAACAACTCGAGAGACTTTGAAAATCGAGCTTTGCGAAAATCGCAAAGATTGAAGTCACTGAATACCCAACGGGTGCGCGAGTTCGAACCTCGTCGTCTGCGTTTTTTTTTTGCGCGTGATGATGATCGCGTTTTAATAAAGTCGCGTAAAGTCGAAATGTGATGAGTGTTTGTTTTTTTGCATTCGAAAAAGTAAGCTGGATGATGATTACGACAACGCGACTTTTTCTACGAAGAATACGTCTCCCGAACGCACGCCCGCGGCGCCTAAACTCCCTCTTGCTCCTAGTGATGCTATGCTCGGCATGTATATGCGCTTCTGATTTTCTCCAACGCCAAAACCACCTCTCGTGACGAGACAAAATTCCACCACGTTAGTGTCGTCGTCGTTTTCGTTGTCGAACGAGTACGACGCCGAGACGAAATCGAAGAGCGAAGACACGTCGTCCGTATCGTAAAACCTTCGTTCGATGGCCTCACCCGTCGGTAAAGATATTCGTATTCTTAGAACGTTCGATGACGTGGACAAAGGTGGTTCTGACGGGAGTTTCATTGCCATCGCTTCTCGAAACCGTCGCATTTTTTCCTTGCGTTCTTCTTTTCGTTCTAATCGTACCCGCGCCTCTTTCGCCTCGGCGAGTTTCTTCTCTCTCTCGTTTCTCTTCTGTTCTTCGTCGTTTCGATTTAACGTTTCTATGCGCTCGATGACTTCGTCGTGTTCAATCGATGGTGCTAAATCTACCTCCACGTCTGTTTCTATTAAACTCGCCACGATATCTTCTTCGCCGCCTTCAACTTTCAACGCGACGACTTTTAAAGTAAACGTTTTCGTACTCGCGTCTTCATCCTCGCGAGAAGAAACGAATCCAGAAAAGTCCACCTCAAACGCATCTCCGACGTGCACGCACGACCATTGAACCAATATCTGTTCCAGCGCTACCTTCACGTCTGCCTCTGGATGTCGGGTCAAAAATTTCGAAAATTCGTTCGATACCGGTTGTAACTTGACCCACTCGCACTTCTCGAGTTCGCGCGAGCGAAACTCCACGCGGAGAACACGTCCGTCGTCGAAGGAAGTCGACGAAGAAGACGTCGATAAACCTAGCCTCTTCGCGAGTTCGCTCGGAACGACCACCGTATTTTCCTCCGCTTGGTAATCGAGCGCGGCGCAGTACCTTCCTTCTTCCTCTTTCTCGTCATCAGTCTTCGACAAAGAGGCACCTTTTTTGACGTAAAAAAACGGGGCTCCCTCGCATCTGTCGCATCTCTCGAGCGTTCGCAAGGCGCTCGCTGGGACCTGAATCTTATCGTTCCGTCGCGTCCGAATCCCTCGCTTCGCGGCGACGTCCTCCACGCGACAGATGAGGTCAGCTTTCCAGAGCACGCTAAACAACGCGTCGTCTCGTCGTCGTCGTCGTCGAGACTTTTCCCGATGAAAATGATGATTCTTCTTTTCGAAGAGGATGTCGTCGCCGTCGTTTTTTGTCGTCGTCGACGTCGACATCGCTCTCCCTCCTCTGCGCCGCCGTCGTTCCTCCATCTCGCGCTTCTGCTCGCGGCGGAGTTTCTCGGACGGGTCCTCCCCGACGGGTCGTCCTCCCCCCGGGAAAAACATCGAGAGCGAAAAAATCTCTTTGTTTTTTGTAACGACTTTGAAGAAGAAGAAGAAGAAGAAGAAGAAAAAAAAAGAAAAAAGAGGAAACAAATACGTACGACCGTGCGAGATACACGAAAATCGAGCGCGGGAAGAACACGAGGTCGCGAGTATCGAACCACGCGGAGAGTCGAAATCGCAAAATGGGGTGAAAACCGTCCCAAAAAGGATGATTGCATTTCGAGCGCGCGAGGTGTTTTCACTCGCGCCCTTTGATGAGTTTTACTTCTTTGACTTTTCTAAACGCCGTACCATGAAATACGCGAAATCAACGCTCTCTGTGATTTTCAAAGCACGTCGGCGGCGCGTGGTAATGAATTTTTCGCACTCCAGTCTTTCTCTCTTTCTTTCGTCACTCCGAGTGGGAATCAGAGTTCTACTCCGAGTCCCAGTCTAAGTCGGAAGCCTCTTAGTCCAAAGGACACCCGTTTTCGCGCGCATATTCC
>Ga0115011_10003535_pt1 | contig 10643 bp, 2 predicted proteins | sample TroAtlMetagenome_2_FD_88705 | JGI IMG/M metagenome (GOLD analysis project Ga0115011, IMG submission 88705) | Marine eukaryotic phytoplankton communities from Atlantic Ocean - Tropical Atlantic ANT8 Metagenome | ecosystem: Environmental > Aquatic > Marine > Oceanic | place: Tropical Atlantic... | reverse complement strand
TAGATCATCTAACCCTGACAGATACATTTTAGACATTATCGGCGAGGGAGAAACCCCAAACTATTCCATCTGGGAAAAATCGAAGCTGAAACGAGATATGACCGAGGCGCAAAAGAACTTAAAGGCAGCAAGGAGCATGGCTGAAAAGATGGAAAATATAGGCGCCAACTCGATCTCGGACTTCAAAAACAAAGCCAGAAGCTTCTACAAGAAGAGAGGCACGTTCATCATAGAACTATTTCTAGCTACATGCTGCTACCTGGATGATTGGGCCAAGATTGACAAGAACCATCGTACCGTCACCAGGTCCCAGATGCTGCGAAGAATGGAACGATGCCAAAAGGTCCCAAAGAGTATGTTAAAGAACCCCTATACCACGGTAAGAGTCTCAGACCAGACGCTAGGACTAACACTATATAATCAGGACCGATACTGGCCATCAGATGACGACATCGCCACCTGGACCCCTCTTACGAGTGGAGAATTAGATGACGCATTGAAGACCCTTGAGACGACGTATGCCGATTACATTACCAAGGAGAACGAAGCTCTAAAGGCGGATGCCGCTAAAGCTAAAATGGGAGAGGCAACAGAGACGGACGTTCCGGATATGTACGGATCCGGTTTATTCGCCAACAACACCGACTACGAAGCAGCTTGGCGGAGTTGGTTAGCGAGTTTCGAAGCATTCCCGGAGGCTCGAATGGGAACCAAGGCTGGAATGCTAACAGAGAAGTTACGGCCCGACAAGAGATATCTGCCGGTGGACTCGGATGGTACAACTGTCTTAGCAATTTGGAAGAATGCGCAAGATATAATCACAAGCACGATGCCAAAGATCAAAGAAAAACCCCCACAGGGCTTTGTCCTGCTTCTGCGATTAGAGCATATAATGCCGGATGGCATATCACTTGACTCACCACTCAAGAAGTTCTTCAACGCGTCCAAAGAGCTCGACGAACTCTCATGCTTCGAGATCACTTCCGCCGAAGAACAAGTGTGCTTACTACAAGCCAACCCAGTAAAAGGGAAAACTGAATTCGAGGGAGGTGACGAGTTTGGCAACGCGCCAATCAGCATTTCACTCAATGACATCCGAATCGAGCCGGATAGAGTGGCATTCATAGACCGGAGAACGAATAAACCGGATATTACGGTCAGAATAGGGAGGAACGAGGAACTCGCAATTGTTCACGCAATCGCCAGAGACTGCATGGATGAACTAATGTTCCAACAACTAGTTCCCATCATCAAGAAAAGAAGATTTGGAGATCAGAAACAGGAGAGTGGAAAGCCTCCGATAAACCCGGACTCCCGCGCAGACATACGCCGCTCGAACCACTGCTCCCACCGTACCACAGGAGCCTCAGTAAGTATACCGTACTCCAGAATGAGCAACATTAATACACGAATATTTCAGAGCCTGTTCTCACCGGCCACCACCACGCAGAACATCGACATCACATGGAATCCCAACCTGGTCGATGAACTATGGTCCACGCTACCATACAAACACAATAGAAACTGCGTGTGGAAGGGTTTAGAAGCTCTTCATCAACTCCTTCGGGATGACGCCACGATCGAAGAACGATTCAAACAAGGTGGTTACTCCAGCTACAAGAACATGATACACCTGATAGAAAAGGAAAATCACCTATCAGACCCAGAACTCGGGGGCGGCCTCCTTGACGGTAACACAATCGCACACAGGCGCTACATATTCATAAATAAATCCCTAGGTTTCACTAGAGTTAAATTGGTTACACAAGTGATGCTCAAGTACAACTGGACCTTCGACTCGAGAATGCGGGGACTATACTTGCTGGAGAAACGTAACGAACTGAAGAACGGCTACAAGGCGGACGACTATAGCGGTTTCGACGAAAAGTCGTGGACCGCCCACGCTAAAGAATGGATCCCAACGGGGACAGACGGTATCTCACCTTATATAGGCCAAGACGGATATTACACCCCATCCGACTTTCGCCGCCTATTCTTCATGGCGACACAATGCTTCGACCCCAATGAATTTCGAGAAATACTGGACGAGGTTTTGAAGAAGATTCCCCCAAGTTGCAACATCAGTTTGGCGTCTCAAATAAAAGATACGCACCTACATTGGCTGGCGGGCCGAGGAATGCTGGCCCCAACCATCGATACGTTCCTGATCCGCAAATTTGCAGGCACGAAACAATTCGAATGGGCGGAAGTCTTTGCCAATGAAATTTTGCAAGGCCGAGGAATACCGCCAGTTCTATCCGACGTACGCAAATCTAGATCATTCCGACACCATGAAGAAACCGTGACCAACAATACCCGATCTACTGCGAACATCACAGCGGCAGTGGTCACTGCACTTGGAGAAGAGATTGTCACAAGCGACATTCTAGACTCCAGAGGTGTCGAACTGTACGACTTCGACGAGGATCACGACGACTTCGGCCATAATGCCGAATTTTGCAAGTTCATCCAGCGGGCCCGAATACAGAATGAACGAAGAGGACGCCTCTTCGCCAACAACCGCGGACGGAGCAACGCCAGGAATGAGCGAGGCGGGCATGTCGGAGCCACCCGAAACAGCCCTGATAACCGTAACTGGACCAAAGAGAAACTAAAGACCGAAAGCCGAGCACTCACCCCTTATAAATCAAAGAAAGGCCAATCTGAGAACTGGTCCAGACAGGCCAACAACGGGGACCGCAGGGCACAAGGAAGCAACCGTCAGAAAAAGTTCACATCCTTCAGAATACCGGCTCGCGAGTTTGGTAATAGTATGAAGCGGTTCAAGGACGACAACAGACGATGGATAGAGAAGCGGAAGATTTCCAACCGTTCTAAGAAACCAGTCAAATACAGAATGTGCCTAGAAATAGACGACGAAAGTGATGGTGAAGACGAACGGGACGCTCTGAAGGTCAACGTCATCCAAATAATGAATTGCCAAATGGACGCAGACATTTTGGACCTGGATATGGAGGATAATGACGGCAAGACTGTAGTAGAGTTAGCATTATACTGCACAGACGGAACAGGTAGTACCCGTAACCACTCTGAGACAAAGATAGACATCGATTTCAGACACCGAGGACCAACCCACTCCGGAGAATATGGGACACCAGCAAGAGGGTTTCTCTTTCCAACAGATTCGAAGATCCGAATCTTGCGACTCGAACTAATTAGAGGTAATCAGATATACTACCTAATTTTGTTTCTCCTAACAATTTTACTAGCATTTGCTCCACAACCTGTACTCGCCATGGAAAACCAAACCATGGAACCCGTACGACTGCCTCTCTCGAAAATCGACAACTGCTACGAGGACGACGAAGTCGAGATTGGGATAGATTACATAATGCGATCCCTTTCCACGATCGACAATCAGAAACGCCTCATCCAAAAACATTTCGCTAACCTAAAACGGGACAAATACTCTTCCCCGGCATTAGTTGCTAAAGCGTCTATGTTGAAGGACCCGAGTATTAACTTCACCTGTATTTTAGACAGTGGGGCCACTCGGAACCTGATATATTGGGACTTCTTCGATAACATCAAGAAGGAATATATCACCAACAAAAGGCCACGCAACACAGGCAGGTGCGGTGGCGCTAGTGGCAACAGCCTAAGGATGATGGACTATATGGTTGACATTGAACTACACACTGAAGATTTCCCAAACACTCGTTTGAAATTAGTCGAATGCCATATAGCCCACAAAAGCCACAAAGCAGGAGCGTGTCTACTTGGCACACCAGCCCTTGTCCACAATGAGACCCTCTCATGGATAAGAATACCGGAAATCGACCGCATCGCCCCTGTCTACAGCGGAGAAGTCTCAAGGATGTACATGAAACTAGTACAACTGGCACAGAACAAGGAATCATGGAACACTTTCGAGTCAATCGAAGCGAGAATTCTAGACTCCGACGACTCAGTTGACGCCCTGGCTGAAGCCACCGAAGGCAACTGGATCGAGGACTCCACCAGCTCAATTAACTATTCCACCATTTATTCGGATAACCCGGAAGACATAGGTCTAGTAAGTGACTCAGGCGTTGAAATATACGGAAGAAACTTAACCGAATTCCATAGGACTATAACGCTGCCAACACCCAAAGGTTGGTGTCTAGATCACGCCGAGAATAACCACCTGGAGGAGAGAGAGTCGAACTTCAACAGAGCCGACATACAAGGACAGAAGAATAATGATTCGAATAGTCCCAATAAGGGTGCCGCGAACTCGATCACGCTACCACGCGACTCATACGAGCTCCGCCCGGTTATCTCAGCGAGGTACGGAGGAGGCTACTCAGAAATAGACCAAGAAGAGTTCTATGGCCTCCCATACAAATGGGAAATAGGTTTGAGATCTTGGCCGTCTTTCAACAAGATGCCAGCGTCAAGGGTGACACCCGAATGGGGAGCCACAACTAATTACGGCATAGAAAAGGTACGTTCCGACTGGATTGATATGTTTGAGAGAGGCTTTAGGGACCAACCGACCACCTCAGTGGTAGACTACTTGAACCATGAGGATCTAAAGGACACCGACACAAGATCAAGAACATTCAGAAGGGGCCCGTCTGCGGATGAGATATGGGATATCACATCTACGATCGTGACCGGAGCTACTACACAAGCCGAGATGGATGACTCAAAGGTCAACCGAATCAACGAAAGGCGCATAACTATCTCTGGACCGGTAAGCGTTATGGATAATTCAAGATACAAAGTATCTGACATCTCCATCGTCACTAACGACTTCATAGACGGATCCGTTTACGACAAAGACGATAAGACCACGGAGACCCCGACAATATTGGAAAGAAATTATAAATCTCACCGGATAGTCGACCAAAGGATTCTGTGCATGGTCAAGCTCGAGAGACAAATGAAAAGCGATAGAGAAGAGACAACAGTCTCGGCCATAAAAGTAAACTGGAAATCATTAGATAAAACAAAAGACCCAGCCGGAAACAAGAAAATAATAGAATCCATCTTGAAAGAATTCGAACACCCCGTCTTCCAGAAAGACATAGGACGAGGACCAGAATTATACGCGGTTTCGGCCGAAATAGATATGGAACAGTCTTTCCTTAGTACTAACACTTGTAAATCCTCAATTCAGAATATTAAAAACGAACACGCTATATGCAAGAAGCTAGACAAGTACCTGGCTCACGACGTATTGAGAAGGCTCAAAAATAACGAAAACCCTAGGAACATCATCCCTCTATTCACAGTCCCGAAGAAAAGTGCAGAAGGTGAATTAATAAAGGCGGAGAAGGGAGAAGACTCGGAAGAATATGTGGAGGTAATGGCAAGACCAGAGAATATAAGGGTGGTAATTGACTGTTCGAGACAGACGAACCAGAACACACGACACCGAGCCACCACATCCGACCATGTGACCAACGAGATCAGAAAGGTATTAAGGACTTGTGATGATTTTAGAATTTGCGCTGATATCAGCGAATGTTTCCATGTTATTCCCCTCGTAGAAGAGAAACAACTATTCTTCTGCGTCCGCCACCCAAAACTAGGTCTCTGCAAATTCACTACACTAGCACAAGGATGGATATCATCTCCACAGGCTTGTAGCCTCATCCTAGGAAAAATCTTTGGAGCAATGGACTCAAGAATCTGCCGTTACTTCGATGATGTAGTCGTGTCTATAGGCACTCGAGAAGAATGCGAGAAATTAACCATAGACGAACGATTCGAACTATTCAAGAAATCACTCAGAGGCTTCCTAACGATTCTCAAAAACAACAACCTTCGACTGAAAGGTAGTAAAGTTTCACTGATGGGAGATAAACTTGAATTCCTAGGTAAAGAAATCAGAGGCAGCTACATGTTACCGAACAGCCATAATGGACAGAAACACCTTCAAACTGCATTTGAGACTGACAACATTAAGACTGTGAACCAACTACGAAAATTCGTTGGCCTAATACGCTATTTTCATGATCATATATTTAAGATTACGGAATTGCTAGACCCTTTGAGCGTATGCATAAATGAGGCCCTCGCGAAGAATAAGGAAACAAAGAATAAGGGCGCGGTACCGATACAATGGACTGACAAGATGCTGAGTTCATATGAACAAATCCGGAAAATAATGAAGAACGAGCTGGTAAGGATATACAACTTCGATTATTCCAAACAGATGTTTTTAGTAGTGGACTCTAGCAAGATAGCAACAGGAGCCTTTATCTACTATATCGAGAACGACGAAAAGAGGATATGCGGCATCTTCTCCAGATACAGGGACGACAGAAACATGAAGCGGCCTACACCGTCTTGCGTACTGGAACTAGCAGGTATAGGGGCCGCCCTGACCCACTTTAGATACGACATACTACAAATGGAAAAGAGACTTCAGGTACGATCAGACAGCCTAAGTGCAGTACGAGCATTCGCCAAATTCCTCCAGACTGGAGAAGCGACGTCCAACATGAGATTTTCCAGTTTTCTAAAGGTTGTTCAAGGGCTTGACATTGAGATCTCATACTTGAAGGCTTCAGATCCAAGCATACAAATCGCGGATTATATCTCAAGACCGAATCTAGAGGTAGGAAAAAGGGAAACCAACCCACAATGCGCAAATGGCTCATGCAAGATATGCCAAAGCGCCCAATACATCTCAGGATTCAGCAGCCAAGTTGGTCCGTACAGAGGGGGAGCCACATGCCGGGTCATTAACACAAAACAGGACCCGGAAGGAGATTGGGAGGAAAAGATAGAAGCAGAAGCCAGGTACTTCGATCCCTTTGATGGAATCAGATTCCATAATGATCGACAACGCAACATATTCTACCCCACCGACGTCGAAATAACCCCAGAAGGGGACATCTTTACATTCTTCGAGGACGAAGAAGAATTCGAACCAGATTTATCAGACCTCAGTGAGAACAAAATGTACAAACACCAAAGGGACGAGCCTGTGCTGATAAACCAAATCCTGACCAAACCATTCCTACCAGATATCCATGAGCTGATTAGAGAGAGAAAACAGATCCACTTCTGGCAATGGATGGACAAGGACATTGGCCCCGCACTACGAGACATGACCAAAGGCCTCGACCCACCCGCGCGCAAGAACATGTCAAAACGAACTCTCATGACGAAAACAGGTAGGAACAAAAATATATTAACTAAGGTTAATAACATACCACTCCTGGTAGAAGAAATAGTCACAGATGGAGGCATACTCCATTTGCCTATCATACCGGAATCACATATAGACAGAGCTCTCTCATCTTTTCACGAAACTTTCAGTCATATGTCATTCACACAATGGATCTCTAACATCAACCGGCTATTTACGTGCAAAAGACTGAAGGATCACGCGAAGAGGAAATTTTTACAGTGCCCACTGTGTTCGCAAATGTCCGGCAGAGCGAAGATAGCCAAACACGAGTTCGGCGAAATTCCGATTCCCAATAAACCTAAGCAAGAATTCCTCTTGGACGAAATCCAAAGAACCTTTAGGGATAAGACATTCAAATTTATATTAATTTCAGACACCCTCACAAAGTTTTGCCGACTCATATATATGGATAAAGAGTCTCAGAATTTCGAGACCACCTACAAGTACATAAAGACGATACGCAAGGCATTCGATGTCCCTGTAGGACAACTAATAACAGTTAGACTGGATAGAGTCAGGGCACATCTAAAGGCTGCCAGGGTCTACGAAAACTCACTGAAGGAATCCAACATCGAGATTCACTTCCACCAGACGCAATCGGCGGATTTATTTAAAAGCCAGATCGCAGACCTCGACGGCCGAATAACCGTGCTCGGTAGACATATGAGAGGAATATTCCTAGCAAATGTCAAGATCAGAGAAGACGGAAAGAAGCTAGCCGAAGAAACAGAGAGGGTAATGAACCAAGAGCATCGAATCTCTTTCAGCAAGACAAAGGGGAACACGTTCACCCCTTACGAACTTCACCACAACAAGACACTTGAAGGTAAGAAGCTGAGTATAGACTACACAAAAATTAAAACTAGAATAATCATGATTAGAAATGAAGGTCGGAAGGCTCGTCAACGCATCTTCAACGAGAAGATAAGGATGAACCCGATGATCCTTTACCCAGCGGAGGATAGAGAAAGACTACAATACCCTAACTACGGAGAGAGACAAAGCCACAGCCCGATAAAAGAGGGTGATGTGATAACCTTCAACCAGGAAGGCAACAATAAAACAAGTTTCGACTGGCTATGGAAGATAGTGAAATCCGACTCGATGAAGACGGGAGTGGACTTCGACAGAAAAAGCGTATGTGTAGGTAGATGGATCAACCGTGTTCAAAAAGAGAACGACAAGAAGACGGTTCGCATGGAGTTAATCACAGCCGTATACGACGGAGACTCTGAAGAAATAAAGAAGTTGGAACAAAGCATGGGCACGAAAAGTAAGCATCAAATAGAGAAAAACCTAAAGAAAAGGATTCTAGCACCACGACTAGCGTCAACAACTTACGATAGACCTATCATATTCAATAACTATCGTTTAGAGGAGGTAAAACCGCAAATTCCAGAAGAGGTCCTGGAGAATTTTCACAGATTAACGAACACCAAGGATTCTTACGTGGAAGAAGCGGAGGACAACAGACTTTGGCTTTACGATTAAGGAACCGAAACCACTTATTATACTGCTACTGCTGTTACTATTACTGCCTCCTACGAACTTTGACCGAGTCACAAAACTTTTAACTAATTAACAGGTACACTCTTTTAGACAGCCCTGACACTTCACTCTCGGTTATGAAGATTGAAAAGACGCAGAAGCCTGTGCCAAAAAGAGCCAAAGAAAGAGCCTCGAACAAAAGCTCCGGAGGAATAGAGAAAACTCCCAAGAAGTTGAGCAATGGACGAGGCACCGACAGTGAAGGCAAGACCCGGAAACGACGTTCCGCCAGCGCTGGCCACGACTTCAGGGACAAAAGGCAGGCCAAAGACCCACCATTTGCACTCCAGAGATATCAAAAGAGCCTCATGGACAAGCTGAACTCCGAGTCAGCACCGGAACGACACTACACCCGCTATGGTGGTGGCCCCTCAGGGCCGAACTACGCGGAGCCAGACTCTGACGACGGAGAAAGAAACGACTCAGCTGACGAGAACGAAGCCAACGCTCCCGCCGCCAACAACGCCCCGGCGATAGAAGCAGGCCCAGGCATGGTCGCCCACGCCGACGGCAACGGTCTGCAGATGCCTATGAACTCTCTCTTTAACAGAGAGCAACCCGGCCCGAGTGGCAGACAGCAAAACCCGCCTGTACCACGCGCCGAGGAATTGCCGCCGCTTATCCAGGCCAATGACGAACCAGACCCGCCTGAGAACGAAAACGCCCCAGCCCTCGAACAAGCCGGGCAACCCGTCGAATACCCAGGAAACTGGGCAGATTGGGTAAACGGACGCCTTCCTGACAATCCTCCATTATTTGGCCTAGATGCCTACGACATCAATGGCCCAAGAGGCCGACGGCGACAACTACGATGGAGCCGTTCCACTTACGCGGGCGACGACATGGAAAGCGACTTACTCAGAGGCACCTTATTAGTCTCACTTAACCGCTACCATGGAAAAGTTCTCGAGGTGGTACAACGCGACCAACGCATTGATGTCTTGAACGAAGCCATCACCACTCGCGATCGGATCCTCCAGGAGCAACGACAAGACTTACTGGACGAGTGCCAGCGTCTTCGCAACGATGATGCAACAAAACAACGAGACCTACGGCACTTCGGAACGATTATCGCCCGAACCAGACGCCGCGCAATTACGGTCTCCAAGGTACTCGAGAACTTCATCGAAAAGAATCCTGGAATAGACACTTCCAAACTCAATGATGCTATTACCACCCTGAAGGAAAGACACAATCCCAGTGTCAAACAAGGTAATAAAATAGAATACCAATATAGAATACTAATTGACATAATTTAGAACCAGCTGAATAGACAGCCCGAGGCTACTGATTGGGCCACATGACCCCAATTTACAAATATATTAGGTAAAAATTACTAAGAGCGATTAGAAATATATATAAAAAGTTTAGAGAAACCACACCACCCCCCCCTACTTCAAAGCGATGTCAGCAGTTCTTCACAAGATTACAAGCCCATGCTGCCAATGATACAATAAGAACATATTTCTAAACCTACAAAGTTCACGCCACTATACTGACTGCATTCAGCAATTTACGCAAACCCCCCCCCCATTTTCTACAATTCACGCTTCCTACGCCCTCACGAAGAGGAGCGATCTGCCATGCTTTGCGCTGAAGCCATTTTCTGCCTACATAATCACGAACACCCCGTTTTTGACATATCCCTTCAAACGCTACGGCAATATACGGGGACAATACAACAGTTAACACTAGAATAACGACCGTTTCTATTATAGACTGATGGAGAGAGGTATATCAGGCCAGGGTCCAGCAGACCAGGAACAAGATATCGCCATGAACAATGAACCCAACCATTTGAGGACCATGTTCAACGTACCGAAGCTACTAATCAGCGTCACGAAGCCAGCGACCAAGACTACCTGGTCCCAGGTATTCATTTAATCCCCTCGCTTCACGAAATAACTCCTATTAGTTCAGCCCCGAAGGACGGAATTTGGGTCAG
>Ga0115011_10003530_pt1 | contig 10645 bp, 6 predicted proteins | sample TroAtlMetagenome_2_FD_88705 | JGI IMG/M metagenome (GOLD analysis project Ga0115011, IMG submission 88705) | Marine eukaryotic phytoplankton communities from Atlantic Ocean - Tropical Atlantic ANT8 Metagenome | ecosystem: Environmental > Aquatic > Marine > Oceanic | place: Tropical Atlantic... | reverse complement strand
TTTTCACAAGTGGCTAATACGTTCCATGTTTTTGAATCAATAGTATCTTGCATAGTACCTCATTATAGTGGAGGGGCCGAAGCCCCTCCACCAAGTAGAGCACAACCTAAGCTGTGCGTGTTTCGCTGCGACCCTTGTGAGGTATCGCATGAAGTTTAACACCAACCGTGCAAGTTCCAGAACCTGAACGAGCAAAAGTTAAAACTCCTGCAAGATATGGTTTGTGGATAACTGCCTCAAGATAGACGACTTTATTGTCATCAGTATGAGCTACGGTATCAAAGCGTCCATATGAAACAGGATTGGTTCCTGATGAATCATCAGCTCCAATTATTTCAATGTCTGCCTGTGTAATATCCGAAGAAATCGCACCAAAGGTGGCGACTGCTACGACGTGACCGGGTCGGTCAACTTGTTTCCAAGATGCAGTAACGTTAGCTGCCTTAGCGCTAGAAGCGATAAGTTCAGTTGCGTTTGCATCTTCAATAGTTGTGCCGGGACCGGGGGTTCTTGTTGCTTGTGCCATAATTACTCCTTAGGCGTTGGTAATTCCACCGTGGCGTACCACGCTGAATGAGTTGGCTACGACAACTCCGGGGTAACATTCAACTCGTCCCATGTGACCGGGGCTAGCTTCTGTTTCTCCGAAGTCTACAACGTCAAAGCTTCCACCGAGACCGAGAATACCGTAAACGTTTTCATCGGTTCCGAAAGCTATTGAATAGATGCTTGCGCAATCTGATGCCCCATCTCCGGGATTTTCGTCAAAGTCAAGGATAGCTGCGCCATCTTTGTCATCGCCGATAATTCGGATTGGAACACCGTTGTAGGTTGATACCTGACGGCCGAGCATATCTTCTCCAACGTCCAGAAGGGTGAAGTACCCACTGGTGTTGCGAGCAAGGCTTGTTACCTTACGACGTAGCGTACGGTTCATTAGCAATGCATCTGGAGATGACTGGTTCCTTAAAAGGTCCATTGCCTCGTCCATCTTGGCTAGTGTCAATGCGCCACCAGTACCGTCTGTACCTAGAGTGTTACCACTTTGATCAATGGTTTGGCCCAGACCTTCGTCAATAAGAGCATTGATACCCTTAAAGTCTTTAGCTGTTCCAGTACCGTCAAAGAAGTACTTGTCAAAGGTGCGAGACATTGCTTTCGCAAATTTTGCATACTGACGTGCTTTAGCACTGATTTGGTTCGCTTGTACACGAACAATATAGTTGTCTATAAATACTTCTCCACCGAGAATACTGCATCCGAAGAAACGTTCTGTATCCGTACCAAAGGTCCGGCTATAGTTTTCGTTTACATTACGGAAGGCAGGCGCTGGAAGAGTATCTTCAACGTTGACCTTGAGTGCGTTACCTTGTATAGCAGTGAAAGGTAGCATTTCTAAAATTGGTGATTCTTGTATAAGAGTCTCAACAACCCCAGCAGCTAACTGATCGTTACCGTACTTGGCAGACTCAAGGAGTGAAAGGCTCCCTGAAGCCATAATAATTACCTCATTGTATTGTAGGATTAATAGTTACTACTTAGTCTGCTTGGACAATGCAGCTTCAATGGAGTCAAGACCAAACAAAGATCTAGGATCTTTTACCGGAGCAGTAGAACCGCCTACCGATGAAGTTTCCTTTACCCTTGCATGGGCTGCTACATCTCGGCCAGCTGGAACATCAAGAAAAGCTTCCACTTCTCTATCAAGTTCTTCGCCTTCAAAGCCTTTACGACTAAGCATTTGCCTAGCTAATTCAACCTGTTGGGTTTGTCGCTCCTCATGGAGTTCCTTAGCCCTGTCGGCCATTTCACTTGGCTTAACATTTTCAAGATCCTCAGGTTTCACCAGATCGTATCCGTTATCGCTAATGACAGCACCTGCCTCGTAACCAGATAACCTTGAGGTTAATTCCTTATTTTCTTGTAATGTTGTCTCAAGCTTTTGCCTGAGACTTGAGCCTGATTCTTGCTCCTGACCGTCGTCATCTGCGTAAATACTCATGCTCTTCTCCTACGCCCCAATAGTTGTACGCTTGTCCTGCTGGGGGAAACAAAACAAGGATCTACTAGCACCCCACAGAGTGTGTACTAATAGGTTCTGCCCCTCTGAGTGAACCTCTTGCCCTCTTGCTGGGTGGCAAAGCCACCCCTCCTAGAATAGGCTTTCTCCATAGCTTGAGCCCTCTGGAGCAAGTCAACCTTGTCAGACTGGCCCAAAAGAGCTGCCTCTTCAAAGTCAGTTTGAGTAAATTCCTCCACTTCACCTTGAGTCGCCCTCTGAACCATGCCCTGAATAGCCCCTTGGCTCTTAGAAAATGACCCATATGACTGTACAGCACGGGCCCTATCTACGCCAGCTTGCTGCAATCTGCCCACCATCTCCTTATCAGGAGCCTGTAAGCCTTGTTCAGTAGCTGCTGAACCTATCAAAGCATACTGGAAAGCGTAAGAAAGCTCATCATAATTCAAAGAAGCATCACCGGTATTAGCTATAACACCCATAATTTCCCTAGCAAACGTAGGATCTATGCCACGCACACTGTTAACAGCTTCCCTAGTGGTTAACCCTTGGTCAACCATGCCCTCTAACAATGTAGCCACATTGTCTAAGCCACGTTCAGTAGCTCTCGTAATGAAAGTTTCGTAATCAAGGCTGCTGCCCTGAACGACAGCTTCGTACTCTTCAACCAATGCCTGCCCAAAGTTAGGGTTAATAACAGCTTCAAAAAGATCGTCAACGCTTACATCCATGCCAGCGTATATATAAAACTGGTCACGCATCTCTTGACTGCCTTGTTCAAGCTGCTGATATGTGTTCACCCTCTGACGCAATTCGTTTGGTTCTATCCCACCCTGTATGAAACCAATGTAATCCTGAGGGTCATCAGTACTAGGGTCATAAAAACCAGATTGCTTCAACACTGTCTTGTAATCATCTACACGCTCAAGATATTCAGCCTCATTTGAAAACGTTTTAAAGTCCATAGCAGGGAACAAACGCCTATAAGGCTCACTCCTTCTAACTGTTTGAAGTATCTGATCTGGAGTATCTCCGTTAATTACTGCTTCCATAATAATGTCAGTGACACCAATGTTCTCTGCCCAAGGGTAAAGGCCAAGAACCTCATCAAGTAACGTGCTCATATCAACCAAATCCCATCGTTCTACCCACAAGACCTAAAGTCTGAGCTGCAGATGTTTTAGCATTCTGAGTGTTAGCCCATCTAGCATCTTGTCTTAAAGACTTTTTAAATTCATACATGTTCATTCCACCTTCAGCCCCTACACCGTCGTCTAGGAACGTAGCAAAGCTCTCATCCCTAAAAGTAGGTTCACCTACTTCAAGTAGATTAGCGTACGTTGTTGCGTAAGGCTTGGACCATGTATCAAAATCAACATCCTCAGGCTTACCTGCCCACCTGACGTTAGATAAATGCCTAGCAGTATTCTCTAACGAGTTCATCTCACCGTCTTCATCTGTCGTCGTTGAACCCTCAAGTTCAGACAAACTTACTTCATTCATGTATAGTTGATTAGCGTAATTTGTGGCATCAGCATCACTGATGTCCAAACCATAACGCTCCCACAAGTCAGCTACCAGTTTTTTATTTTCACTAACGGTAAAGCCTTGCTCATTCTGAGCTTGTTCTTCCTCAATGATAATCCTGTTAGCAGGGCTGTTATCTATTTCCAGAGCAGCTGGACGTATCCATTCCAAAATAATAGTTTGCTGACTAACCTCACCAGTAGAAAGCTTCCTAGCCCACTCACCAAGCTCCGAGTTAGCAGCATCAACTTCGTCAACACTTACAGCGCCATCACCATCAGTGTCAAAGCCCATCCAGTCCATTTGCTCACCAGTGTAAGCAGTCCATAAACCTGAAATAACTTGAGCATTATCCTTAATAGCTTTAATTTGGTCAGATGTAGAAAGGTCATTCCATTCACGTTGACTTGCTGTTGTTTGATCCCACCAGTCAGTTTCCTGCAAACGTCCAGTGAGTTCCTCACCGGACATGTCAGGGCGAGCGATGAACTCAGCTATTACAGACATAACCTCGTCGCTGTCTAAAGCGTCAGTTCCATAAAGACCTGCAGCGAACAACAAGCCTTCAGTAATATCATCAAATGATCTTGTCCCATTGTTTAACTTATCGTCCATGAACAGTCCTTGTTCAGTGGTTCCACCCTGTATCCAGTCCTCCGACATGGTATTCCAAGCAGATGTCGTTACCCTTTGAGCTTCCACACGCTGAGAACCAGTATGCTTGAAAACCATTTTAGCGTTTCTGCCTTTGACCATGTCATACACAAGAAACTTTTTGCCGTCCACTTCGTAAGCTGTGTAACCCGAAGGTATCCTAGAAAAAGTTTGGCTAGATTGAGAGGATTTAGAGGCCCCTTGAAAAGTGTTATTAGCTGACAATTCACCACTATAAACCATAATATCTTCAAAAACGTCAACATCAGTAAGGTCATAATTGTGCACTGAATTAGCCAACCCACCCCAAGTGTTCAGCTCATGCAGCAAACCACCTGTAGTCTTACCATCATCATCAAATGTAGAGCTAGCAATCCCAGCTTTCCAATCACTAAGAGGTGCGTTTCTTGCTAAAAGGCTTACGATTATATCGTAATGGCCATTTTTCAAAGTCTCAGCAGTAGCCCTAACTCCCATTTCAAGAGAATCGTAATGCTGCACAGGTTGACCGTTATTGTCATTAAAAGCTGTAGGAGTATGACCACTGAATGTTCCGTCATGACCATGGGTGGTTGCCATAGGATTAAACCTAGCCCCAAAAGACCTAGGATTACTTTCTTTCATGTTGGCAGCAGAAAACTCCATCTGCATCCATCTCATCAACATGCCAGTATTGTCAGCCCTAGCGTTAATGCCCAGCTCAGTCAAAACCAACTGAGCAAAATTCTTTCTGTTAACAGCTTCCATATTTTCAGGGGCTCCTGCCATCGCACTTAAATCAGCCATTATGTATTTTTCCTAACTGCATTCCTCAAGGTCATAATCTTTTTCATGTACTGAGAATTATCGTAGCCTTCCCCAGTCAAAATACCTTCCCTAGTTATGTCACCCGTATCCCCAGATGACATACCCTTCTTAATCAAGCCTTTGTTCAACATGCCGGATTGGCCATAGTCGGCCATTGCCTGAGTGGAAAAGACCTGACCATACTCTGACTCTGTCATGCCAGTAGGTTTCCTACCGTACAACTGAGCGTACTGAGGGTCATTCCTAAGCGCCTCTTCCACGGACAAGGCAGTTCTTTGCGATAGCAAAGTAGGATCATTAATGTCATTAGGGTTAGTGTATTGCCCTGATGTGTACGGACTCCAAGAAGCCACTTCTCTACGATAATCGGCTTCCTTGCTAGCGTGCCAGCCCATGAATCTTTCCAGCTCAACGTCAGTTGGGTCATCCATGAACCATTGCTTATACAAGTCACTGTACGTTTTTTCGGCAACGGCTTTTTTCGTCGCATCCAGCTGAGCCAAATCTTCTTCTTCCTGAGATCCATACTCGCCCAGTCCTGCTTGGTAAGTGCCAGCAGCAACAATGGCATCTATATCTCCAGAAGCGATAATGCTGTCAATCTGAGCTTCAGTTAAATAAGACTCTGTCATACGACCGGGGGAAAGCTGTTGCAACCAATTCTTCGTAGACATATTCATTGACCAACCCGGTGAGAATTGGCCAGTCCGATTATGGAAAGTATCAATAGTGTTAAAAGCTGAGTTAATGAAATTAACTTCGCCCACAGTTAATTGGTCATGCCCACCTTGCATGATCTTGTTAGCAAGACTAGGGCTAAGTAAATGCAAGTAAGCAAGCTCGTAATGGGTTGTTTGACCATCAGAGTAAATATTTAAAGCTTTCTCGTACTCTTCAGCATATTTATTAAATTTCTTTACACCTAAATTAATGTTCTCAGTGATCAGTCCACCTGTCTGGTCGTCCTGATAATCATCAGCTTGCTCTATAGCCAAAGCTATTATCTGCCAAGGAAGGCTACTTGAATCCAAACCCCCATGTTTTTCGGAAGTTTTTTCAGCAATGCGTTTAATCTGTGACCTGCTAAATTGTGTCGCTTGCGTTACTAAGTCAACGTCGTTTTCTGCGATATGCATACCGTTACTAAGCTGCATGAAAGCGTTCTCTGGGCTGAGGGTTTCATCGCCAGTCAAGTTATATATTAACTCGCTCCTGTCACTAGTAGTGAAGTTAGAACTTATGAGATCTGTCATAGCTAACAAGTCCTCATAACCTATGTTATTGGGGTTGATGCCATTAGCATCATAAAAGTTTAGTAGCTCTTCTGCCGTAAAGACAGTCGCTAGCCAATCATTGAACCCATCTGTAGCTTGTTCAGTGAAAACCCAATAAGCGCTTTCATCAGTCATCACTCCACCAGATAGTCCCTCGGCAGTCCTCTCATAATTGTCTAAAACAGCTTGCGCTTCATCCTGCTCGGTGGTATCACCGTCCTCATCAGTGAGAAGAGCAGCAACAGCGCTAGGCGTTTGGTCTTCATTTTTGGGGACAAGTTTCCTAATCCAGCCTTTTCGCTGAAGGTTCCTTAAAGTCTGGCCCTGCCTAAAAAGCTCAGGGACAATAACTAATTCGTTTACCCTAGCCGAAGTCTCCATATACGATTCAAAGCTTGTCAACCAGCCTTCTCCAGCTGTCCTTGTTTCTTGAGCTAGATCCGACTCTTCAATGGCAGCTACTACGCTAGGTGGAGGTGCTTCAGACCATCCCCCAAACTCACTGCCTGCCTCAGGCAGAAATCCCATAGCTGCAATTTCGATGTTAAAGTTACCAAGCTCACCTAGATCTGCAGCAAAATCACCTTGTGATAAAACGGCTTCAAACGACTCAGCTATAGTTTCCCTAAGGGGGGTGTCGCCCAACAAGCCAATAGCCAGATCTTCACTGGTCATATCAGGGTTAGCAGCATACAGCTCTTGGACCTTACCTGCGATAATGTCTTCTACATTTCCAAGGTTTTTCTCATCAAAAAGAGGTGAGTTCACACTACCAAGATTTGTTAAGTACTCTCTGGTAATAATCGGAATCCATTCTGGATTCACTGTCGTCGTCGTCATTCTGACAAGCTCCTAATTTCTATCGGGCCCCACGTTGACTGCAAATGCCTCCTATACCAAGGCAAAAGGGTCGGGTCACTCTCCACCCAAGATATGTACTCTTTCCTGATTAAATCAACTTCATCAGCAGGCACATTTGCAATAAGGTTAACCTTATCACGACCATTATCATCCAAAGATGCGTCTTCTAACTTCAGCAAGAAACCAATTTTTTGTTCATGAGTGCCGGTTTCTTTTATTTCGGACCTTGTCATACCTGAAGCTATAGCGTTATCGTAATCTTGAACATAGTCTTTTTCTTTCTGTTGCATTTCAACAGATCTAGCAACACCTTCAGCAATGCTATCCTTATATGCAGGGTACATTTCGTAAATTGCTTCCATGTCGGTATCATACTTTTCCTTGACAAGGTTTACGCCGTCAACTGCAAAGCTGCCCATGTTGGCAAAGCCCTTTTCGCCATTCGTTGCTTTCCTTATCTTCTGCTCCCATGTTTCTTTCAAGGCTTGAGCAGCTATGCTACCTTCCATCCTTTCATGCCTACTCGTTATATGAGTAGGGCTCTCGTAAGCAATATAGGCTTGTTCTAAGAGATCTTCTTTAAGATCTTGCATGTCGTTGATTAAAGGAATCATTCTTTCAAACGAGGCAACAGCTTCGCTTAAGCTACTAGGGGTACTTACGTCAAATACTTGAGGCAAGAACCCATTCGCAATAGGGCTGTTAAGCACAGGCTGAACGGTTCCCTCTGCAAGGATAGGCACGTTCAACATGGTGTCAAGCAATGGCCTGTTAGCACCACCGAATTGGCCGAGGGCCACACCGTTAGCTAACAAGTTAAGCCTAGATACTTTATCAAATACTGGTAAATACTTTTCGTACATGTCATCAAGGTTGTACTTTTCGTCAAGATCATAATATGTACGCAAAGCATTATGTATCATCGCTGTCCTTGACCAATCTTGCATAGCGAAATTGGCAGCGTGACCTATAGTTTTTTTAGTAAAGCTGAACGGGAAGAAGATAGCGTTAACGTTAACCTCAGCAGCTGACCTAGGTTTCACACCGTAAGTAAACATGTGCTTCGCAGCTTTGTAAGCCTCTATGTCGTCCATGCCGTGCAATAGAACAAGGTCAGCGAACACGGACGTTTCCCATTCATAAGTATTAAAGCCTAATATACCCACTTGAGAGAACCTAGCAGTAGCAGCTTCCAAAGCATTATAGTCATAATACCCGAAATTAGAAGCAGCATTCTTATATCTTGCCCGTACTTGATCAAATTCTTCAGTAGCTTGGCCCTTGAATGCTTTCCAATCTGAAGCGCCAGCTTCTTTAGCTAGATCCTTAGCACGAGTTTTCCTCCATGTACTTGGAGAAATGTTAAACCGTAAGTTCACTCCTTCTGGGGCAGCTATCTGGCCTAGGACTATCGCTTCAGAATAACGTGAAGCGTCAAACACTGGAGATAACGTGAACCTTGCAAAGTCACGCCACATACTTAGATGATCGCCGAGATAAGACCAAGATTTTAGATGCCCCCAGCCAGCTCTTGCTGAATCATCTCCCCTGTCAATGCGTGCAGCCCACCTGTTCAGGAACCCCTGTGCGTTTTCCCTTTTGTAATTAAAAGATCCACTGTCTTCTACTTTTTTGATAGAAGCTTTTAGCAAGGTAGCGTCTTCAGCATTCCCTAACACTGCCTTTAAAGGCTTGTCCATGAAAGGAAGCTTGTGATCCCTGAACCTCGCTGCTTTGAAAGGGCTTTGAGAACCAACTAACAACCTTGTAGTAAGAACCCTACCAGTTGCTGCTCCAGTTAACGCTATAAGCATGTTCTTTGGGTTAGTGAAATCATCAGCATCAATACCGGGAGACAATAGTGTAGCTGCATAACCACCGGCAGCAAAACCAGCTCCACGAACACCAAAGCCAGCAGCTTCCCTTGCGAACCGGCTAGCTTTGGTAGCGCCACCGTAATCTTGTCTACTCATAAGCCTCATCGTATTGGTCAGTTGCTTATTGGCTGAAATCTTATCAAGCCAGTTAGTGGCTTTACCCCTAAGTTGAGGGCCAACCACCTTAGCTTCTTTCAAAGAATCAAGGACCTTATTAGCAGCAAGCAGCTTAGCATGATTGTATTCCTCTGCTAACTTCATAATTGTCTTTTCATCGGCCCCCTCAGCTTTAGCTTTCTTCAACGCTTTAGCTTCATCAGGGACAAGGAAATCTATATCAGCTTTAATCGTTTTTTTCGTCTTACCCCCCTTTGCTCCTCTAGCTACCGTTGCTGTTGTGACTTTGAACTCACCTTTAACCAAAGCATCAACTAAAAGCTTTTGTAAAGGTTTTGTTCTCACCAAGTCAGTGGGTACGACAGGGGTAAAAGACACCCTGAGGTTATTCGCCATCCTAGACGGAAAGCCTTGGTCAAGACTATGTGACATAATGGCACGGTATTCTTTACTTACCCTACTAACCAAAGCAGTCAAAATAGCATCTATCCTATTTTCATATTCAGGACGCAGGCCAGCCCCATCGTTTAAATGTTTGAAGTTTCTCTGAATGGAGTTACGCAACGCAGCTACATAAAGCCCACGTTCTTCATATCTTGTGAACCTGTTAAATGGTTTAACTGCCGTCCTAGCACTCTTCGCTATGAGGTAATTAGCTTTACTCAACGAAGAATTGATATGGTCAGCGAAAGCGCTACCTTCTAAGCCAAGACTTTCCCTGTACCTTGTAGCGTCTTTAAGGTCAACCATCTCTACCATAAAGTCGTCAAGATCAGCAGGGGTAGCGAACTCCACTCCGTGCACAAGCTTGTAGCCTCGTTCTTCCAGATCAGCTACCAGTTTCGCAGGTAACGTAGAGGGGTCTATAGCTGCAGCAGTGAACCTTGATCTCCTAGCTAGAGATTCAGCCTTGGCCTCTAAGGAAGGCAAATGGTCTAAAGTCTCATCTATATCATCTATCTTCCAAATGTTATCCCAATCAGTGCTCACATCTAAATCCTTGATAGCTTGATCCATGTGCTTTTCTACGCTGATAAAAAGATCCTCGTAATTGTCGGCTTTAATGCCTTGAGCCTGAGCGTACCTAACCAGACGCAATAACCTGCCCCGTCTTTGGGCAAGTGTTTCCATGGCATCAAGCCCACTTGCTGCCCTGCCTTTCATTCCCGTCTTTCTAAGCGCAGCATCCACTGCTTTAATGTCTATTCTTGCAAGGTCACCGCCAACTTGAAGAAGTAGTCTATCTATAGCTGTTAAAACTTTTGGACCCAAATTAACCCTGAATGGGATATTGGTACCAACAGCACCCGTTATGAAATTAGATAAAGCTGTTCGCAAATGAAGCATTTGACGAACAACGGCAACATGCTTTAATTGATCCTGTTTAGTAACTGTAGCTGATTTAGCAACAGTGAATCTTCCTTCTTTGTTAGGGGCTTTAATGACAGGGTTGAAAAGTTTTGCATTCTTAGCGAACTCAAGGTATTCAGGGTCATTCATTATTTTCA
>Ga0115011_10003529_pt1 | contig 10645 bp, 7 predicted proteins | sample TroAtlMetagenome_2_FD_88705 | JGI IMG/M metagenome (GOLD analysis project Ga0115011, IMG submission 88705) | Marine eukaryotic phytoplankton communities from Atlantic Ocean - Tropical Atlantic ANT8 Metagenome | ecosystem: Environmental > Aquatic > Marine > Oceanic | place: Tropical Atlantic... | reverse complement strand
AGGAATATCGGGCTGGTTCGCTGCAGGGAATCAGCATTGAATAGTGTGAATCTATTCTTGGCCTTTTTTTGGTCGGGGAGTACAATCATGGGCCGAGGGTTAATGGGAAGAGCTTGAATCAGATCGACTGGAGTAATCCCAACGGGTTCCGGAAGCGGGGGATACGATCTCCGTCGGTTCCCTCATAAAAATGCGGGTTCAGGGTTCTTTGATCTTCAGATCAAGCTAGATGGCAAACAGCTGACCATTAATAAAATGTTTCAAGCGTTACCCTAGTAGCCGCTTGGGACCAGAGTCTTATGGATAGAATAATATCATTTATTGCGCTGCTTATTATTGGGCTTGCTCCGCAGGCTTCTGCGAATGACTCGCCAACCAATATACTCTTTATCTTTGCAGATGACTGGGGATGGGGCGATCTCAGTTGCCACGGGCATCCTTATGTGAAAACCCCCAATATTGATCGTCTGGCAAAGGAAGGAACTGACTTTCACCGGTTTACCACTGCCAGTGGCGTGTGTTCCCCCAGTCGCACTGCGATCATGACCGGGCATTTTCCCGCACGCTACAATATTGACGGGCACTTCGCCTGGGTGCCCAGTAATGCTAGGCGTAACATGCCCGATTGGCTAGACCCCAAGGCCCCGCTTTTGTCACGCTTCCTTAAAAATGCAGGCTACACGACTGCCCACTTTGGTAAATGGCACTTGGCCAATGACATGATCCCTGATGCACCTTTTCCTAGTGAATATGGGTTTGATGAATATGGAGCCTTCAATTGTTCCGGGCCCCAGATGTACGTGCATGATGACGTCAAGAGCGCCATTCCTTTCATTGAGAAAAGCCATAAGGCGGATAAACCCTTCTTTATCAACCTCTGGATTCATGAGCCACACACTCCCTTTCACGTTGATCCCAAATTGCAGAAGCGCTTTGCAGAGCTCGGAGAGAAAGATGCGATCTATGCGGCGACTCTTTTTCATGCCGACTTGAGGATAGGCCAATTGCTCGAGGCCTTGGATCGGTTGAATCTGGCCAAGGACACCCTCGTAATTTTTAGTTCCGACAACGGACCTGCCCGCGGGGCTCCAGACGCACCCTTGACTCTCGGTTATGATTCCGCAACAGGGCTTGGCTATGGAATAGCAGCAGCCAAGGGCATTACCGGAGGGCGCAAGGGATACAAGGCCGCCCTCTTTGAAGGGGGGGTAGGGGTGCCTTTTATTGCCCGTTGGCCCAGTAAGATTGCCGCGGGTAAGGTGGATAAGACCTCCATTTTTTCAGCGGTGGATTTACTGCCCACCTTTTGTGAAATTGCAGGGGTAAAGTTACCGGCTTCCTACCGGCCTGATGGAGTCAGTCAGGTGGAGACTTTGCAAGGAAATGGGAAAGCGCTGCGTGAAAAACCGCTTTTCTGGAAGACGATTGCCCCCTGGCCGGCTCGCAAAACCAAGCCGGACCATTGGGTGTCCTATGCGGTGGTAAGTAAAAACTGGAAACTGGTTGCTAATCGGGATGCCGGTTATGTGGAGCTTTACGATCTGGTTACTGATCCGCTTGAAAAGAATGATCTCAAGGAGAGACATCCCAAGGTGGTAAAGGAATTAACTAAAGCACTCGAGCAATGGCAGATGACTCTGCCGACCAAGCCAACGGGTAATGTTTTCTCAAACCTTCGAAATCCCAAGGAATAAGATGAAACTAAAAAATAAACTTATCCAAACTCTCACGGCCACTAGTTTGCTGGCGGGCCTAACCCTGTCGGTATCGGCTAAGGACAAACCTTTGCTCGATCCGGATGGTAAACCGGCGGATATGAGTAAGCCCGTTCAGGTATATATTCTATTGGGACAGTCCAATATGCTGGGTGCCGGCAAGGTTTCAGGTGATAAGGACGGGACCTTGAAGCACGCGGTAGAGGAGAAAAAATTATACCCATACCTTATAGATAAGGCGGGGAACTGGACCGTGCGCATGGATGTTCGGAACGTACGGGTGATGGGTAGCGGGACTGGTGGCATGAGGGGTTTCAATAACGAGTGGATGACCATCAAGGGCGGAAAGATAGGCCCGGAGTTTGGCATCGGCCACCACATAGGCAACGCCGTCGACGCGCCGGTTCTGATTCTGAAGAGTTGCATCGGCAACCGTGCCCTGGGCTGGGATCTGTTGCCGCCGGGAGGCGAAGGTTTTGAGTTCACCGATGCCAAGGGCGATACATGGGTTCATCCCGGGTACAAGGGCACACCTGAAAAGTGGGTAAAGGGTACCAAGCCTAATAAGATTAAATGGTACGCTGGCATGCAATATGACGGTGATATTGCTCGGGCAAAGAAGGTTCTCTCGGAACTAGACAAGTATTATCCCGGGGCCAAGAAATATGAGGTCGCTGGCTTTTTATGGTGGCAGGGCGATCGGGACAGTCGCAGTGCCGCGCTTTCCAGCCGGTACGAGAAGAATCTGGTTCATCTCATCAAGACGCTGCGCAAGGACTTTAACGCACCCAATGCGAAATTCGTCTGTGCCTCCCTTGGCCAAACCAAGAAAGGCGCCACCGACGGTGGCGGGAAAATTCTTGATGCTATGTTCGCGGTCGACGGCAAGTCTGGCAAGTACCCCGAGTTCAAGGGCAACGTCGCCACCGTTTACAGCCATCCGCTGTCCAAGGGCGGCAGTTCAGGCGGCCACTACAGCGGGAATGCCGAGACCTACATGAACGTCGGCGAAGCCATGGGCAAGTCAATGGTGGAACTTTTGGACAATCTAAATTAAGCTACTTTCGATCAAATTGAACGAATGTAAAATGTCTCAGGAAAATCACACTTAAAGAACTGAATAAATAAAAATGAAAAAATTGATCACAACAAGACGTGACTTCTTTCGCGCCACCGTCGTGGCGGCGACTTCAATCATCCTGCCCCGGCAGGTCATGGCCCGTCTGGCGAAAATAAAAAAGCCCATCAAGCTTGGCTTGATTACCGATTTGCACCAGGACGTGATGCACGACGGCCCGGCGAGACTGGAGGCATTTCTTGATGCCATGAAGGAAGAAAAGCCTGACGCCCTGCTACAGCTTGGTGACTTCGCCTATCCGACAAAGAAAAACGAGGCGGTAACCAAGGCCTTTGAAAAGGCGCATCCTAGAGCCCTACACGTGCTCGGAAACCACGAGATTGATGATGGGCATTCCTTCGACGAGGTTGCCAAGCTCTGGGGTATGAAGGGACGCTACTACACCGAGAACGTTAACGGCCTCGACCTGGTTGTCCTCGATGGAAACGAAAAACCGAAAAATCATAAGGGTGGTTATCCTGCGCATATTGGAGAGCAACAGCTTGAGTGGCTCGCGAAACAGTTGAAAACCCTCAAGGGACCGATTCTAGTTATTTCCCATCAGCCTCTAGCGGGGCCATCAAGTATCGATAATGCTGAAGAGGTTCAGAAGTTACTCAATTCAGCTGCCGACAAGGTTTTGTTGGCTGTCAACGGGCACACCCACATTGATCATGTGGCCCGTGTGGGTAAGATCTCCTATTTACATGTCAACTCGGCCTCTTATAAATGGGTTGGCGGCTCCTACCGCAACAAGAGCTACCCGGCCGAGGTCCACTCCAAGTTCCCGTGGGTTGAGTACACTTGCCCCTATCAAGACAGTCTCTTTACCACTCTAACCATCGACCCTGCCAGCGGACGCATCGACGTCAAGGGTCGGGAGAGTAAATGGGTCGGTAAATCCCCCTCACAACTTGGGATTGAGGCAAAGCCTGACCTAACCGACGGCAAGGAGATTTGCCCGAAAATTCGCAGTCGACGAATCGGGCCAGCCGTGAAGTAGCCGGAGATATCTATATTCTAGAAACCAAAATGAAAAAATTCATCAGCACCTTTTGTTTCTTGTTGGCTTGCTCTGTGCATGCTGCCAAGCAACCCAACATCGTCTTCTTCTTTGCTGATGACCAGACTTCCAACTCGCTCGCTTGTTATGGTCATCCCTTAGCCAAGACACCCACTATTGATCGTCTCGCTGCTAGAGGCACGAGGTTCTCTAATTCCTTCGTTAGTCAGGCCATTTGTTGGGTCAGCCGGACTACCATCTTAACTGGGCTTACCGGACGCAGTTATGGCACGCCGGGTAGGCATGATGCCGCCCGTCCTGATGCGGTCAGGGAACTCTATGTGGATCATCTTCGTAAAGCTGGTTACCGAACCGGTTTTGCGGGCAAATGGCATGCTAAGATGCCCAAGGGCTGGAAGGCCGCCGATCATTTCGATGTCTTTCAACCGATCGGTCGCAACCCTTTCTATAAGAAACAACCTGATGGTTCTCTGCGTCATGAGACCGAGTTGATTGTCGATCGCGGGATTGAGTTCCTTGAGAACCAACCGAAGGACAAACCCTTTGCTCTCAACATGTGGTTTAATGCCTGCCACGCCGAGGATGGGGATCGTCGACCAGGTATCGGGCATTTCCCGTGGCCACGGGCAGTCGATGACTTGTACGTGGAGGATGAGATTGCTCCACCCCGATTGAATGATCCCAAGATATTCGAGAGCCAGCCGTATTTTCTTAAGACTACCATTAATCGCGAACGTTTCTTTTGGCGTTGGAACACAGAAACAAAGTACCGCACCAACATGCGGGCTTACCTACGGATGGTGAGCGGGATCGACAACGCCATCGGGCGCTTCATCAAGGTTCTTGAGGCAAAGGGCTTGGCCGACAACACCATCATCGTTTACACCGCCGATAATGGATATCATCTGGGTAATCGTGGGTTTGCGGGCAAGTGGTCTCATTACGAGGAATCCCTGCGCGTTCCCATGATTATATGGGATCCCCGTGCACCCAAGTCTGTTCGTGGGCAAGTGGTCGACCATTCGGCCCTTAACCTCGATCTTCCCTCCACCTTTCTTGACTGGGCTGGTGCCCCAGTGCCTGAGCGTTATCAGGGTCGCAGTCTCAAGTCCATTGTCTCCACCGGGAAGGCTGATAATTGGCGCAAGCAAACTTTTCACGAGCACTTCGCAGTGCGTTCGCGCATTCCTGCCTTCGAAGGATTGCGGACCGACCGCTACAAGTACGTTCGTTATGTTGACGAAGATAACTATGAGTTTCTCCACGACCTAAAGGAGGATCCTGATGAATTAACCAACTTTGCCAATAACCCCAAGTACACCAAGACGCTTGAGCAATTACGTAAGCGGACTGACAAACGCGTCGCTGAACTAGGTGGGTCACTGCAGCCGATGCAAGGTGACTTGTCTGTCTCTACACCACCGCACCCTGTAGCGGCTGCAACCGTAGCCAATCGGCCGGGATCGGATGGGGTTTCCAAACTCATCGCAGGTGGGATGCGTGGCTGGTCAGGTGACTCCAGATTTTGGTCACAGAAGAATGGGGTTCTAATAGGTAAGACCGATGGCACGCTCAAGATGAATCACTTTATCACCTGGAAGGTTGCCACCATTCGCAATTTCGATCTGAGGGTAAAGGTACGCATCTCCAAGGGAGGTAACAGTGGAATTCAATATCGTAGTGCCCATGCGCCTGAGCTTGGGCTTGATGTAGTAAGGGGCTACCAGTGCGATATCGTGGCCGATAAACCCCAATTCAACGGCATGGTTTATGAGGAAAAGGGCCGGCGAATTCTCTCGCAGACCGGAGAGAAGGTGGTGGTTGATCCCAAAGGCGACCGTTGGGTGGTGGAAAATTTCGAGGTAAAGGAATTTGCTCCCGAGCAGTGGCATGAGTACCGGATTTTGGTTGAGGGAAATCGTCATCGCCATTGGATTGACGGGCATCCCACCGGTGAACTTATCGATCTTGATGAAAAAGGCAGGGCGTTAGATGGAGTACTCGCCATGCAGGTGCACAAGGGACCGCCCATGACAATTGAGTTCAAGGATATGCTTATTCAACATCTGCCTGATGACTTGCCGCTTCTGCAGCTGAAGGATCATCCTATTCCCGCCGATGCCCGCGGCGCACGTCCGTCAGGTCGCCTGCCCAAGGACTGGAAAGCTCCCATCTATGGGGAACGCTAAGTCGGTCAAACTGTTTCTCTTAATCTTGTTCGGTCTTATCGGTGTCGTTCATGGGGCTACTGGTATCTACTTGCGTGCGGTCTTTGAAAAATCGACTAATGGAATTTTTAACCAAGATAAAGAAGTCGATCGGCAAATCGGCTTCTTCGACGATGAAAAATCCAGCCGATGAAAAGAGAGTGGCCAGCTACGCGGCTGAGATTCTGGTGCCAGGTTTTTATAAGGACCCCATCCAGTGAGCCTGCGCTTACCCGATTATGGCTAGAGTATGAACCCCATTTCCTGTTTCAAAAATATGATTGTCTTTTCCTTTAATCCGCGTGAGCACGGGAACAGTCAGGATGATATCAAGGAGAAACCCAGAAACTACTGGATCCGCGGGTTGGATGACAAGGAAGGCTACTATTATCAGGGGGCGTATTTGGATTGGTGCGGGTAGTGGATTTTTTGTGTTCACGAAAAGAGGTGGACCCAGAACTCATTGCAGTTGCAGAGGGCAGTCAGGGCGGAGGGTTAAGTTTATCGACTACTGCTTTGGATTCGCGCATCAGTCTTTGTGCGCCACACATTTCTTTCCTGACCAATTAGGATCTCTATTCTAAAATATCGCATTGTCCGGAGATGGACAAATGGATTGAGGCGAAGGAGTCACGTACGCGGCAAAGTACGCTTAAAACCATGAGTTACTTTGATACCATGAATATGGCCGCGTGGATTGAATACCCGGTTTTTATGGGGGTAGGACTGCAGGACGCGATCTGCCCGCCAGTCACATGCTTTGCGGTGTACAACCGGGTTAAATAAAAAAAAGAGTACCGCTTATCCCCACGCCAAACATCAATTAGATAAGGCCTATCACCCATTGGTTTTCAATTGGATGCGAAAACATTTCAGGTTAAAATCAATTCAGTAAATTCAGCTTTCAAGTTATGAAACGAATCCTTCTCCTACCCTTAATTTTGATTATGGCGATGTGCGCTTCGCTCTTACGAATCATCTAATTCAAATGAAATCACATCGTCTTCTTCATTCCACGCTAAATCTTTTTGCAGCTACGTTCTGTTTTGGCATCCTTGCGCCGATCGTAAAGGCTGAGCGGCCCAACGTGATCGTAATCATGAGTGACGACCAAGGCGGCGGTGACTACGGCTTCATGGGCAATAATGTGATTCGAACGCCGGAGTTGGACGCCATGACCAAGCGAAGCGGATTACTCAGCAAGTTCTATGTCAGTCCCGTGTGCGCTCCGACCCGCGCCAGCCTAATGACTGGCCGTTACAATTACCGTACCCGTTGCATCGACACCTACGTCGGTCGGGCGATGATGGATCCGGCCGAGGTAACCATTGCCGAACTCCTTCGCGCTGCGGACTATCACACCGGCATTTACGGTAAATGGCATCTGGGCGACAACTATCCTATGAGGCCTATGGACCAAGGCTTTGAGGACAGTCTCATTCATCGGGGTGGCGGTATTGGGCAACCCTCTGACCCAATTGGTGCCGAAGGGAAATACACCGACCCGACTCTGCTAAAGAACGGCATTGAAACTCCGATGAAAGGTTACTGTACTGACATCTATTTTGATGGCGCGATGGACTTCATTGAATCAACAGTTAAGCGGAAGGAAAATTTCTTCACGTACATCGCCACCAATGCCCCTCACGGTCCGTATCATGATGTGCCTGAGAAATTGTATCAGGAATATCTTAAGGTCGATTTTAGACCGATCCTTATCAATAAAAAGATCAGTTCCGCCCGTCTAAAATCTGAAACCGATAAACTCGCGCGCATCTGTGCGATGATTACCAATATCGATGAGAACGTTGGGCGTTTATTCAAGAAACTCGACCAGCTTGGCATCCGGGAAAACACCATTGTGATATACTTGAATGACAATGGCCCGAACTCCATGCGTTATGTCGGCAACATACGCGGCATGAAGACACACATTGATGACGGAGGCGTCCGATCCCCGCTGATATTCCACTGGCCAGCTAAGGTTAAAGCCCGAAAGACCTCTGGCGAACTTTGTGCCCACATTGATCTGATGCCTACGATTCTGGATGCGTGTGGTGTTGAGGTTCCAGCGAAACTTAAAGTTGATGGTCGCAGCTTTTTGCCGTTACTCACTGGCAATAACCTCTCGTGGCCTAAGCGGCAGGTGGTTCTCCAAACCCATCGCGGAAACGTGCCCCAGCTCTATCACCATTTCGCCCTGCATGAGGAACCTTGGAAGCTCGTTCATCCTACCGGGTTCGGTAAAGAGAAATTCACCGGACCGCCAAAGCTGGAGCTCTACGATCTCAGCAAAGACCCACGTCAACAAAACAATGTGGCAGTCCAATACCCCAAGGTCTTCCAACGACTGAAAAAGAGTTATGAAGATTGGTTTGCTGATGTGAGTTCCTCACGCCCTGACAATTACGCACCGCCCCGCATCGTGATTGGGACCAAACACGAGCCGCGCTCGGTCTTAACCCGTCAGGATTGGCGGCATGTCACCGGTCGTCCGTGGGGTCGGGACTCCAATGGGTTTTGGTTATTGGAAGCTCCAGAACCTGCGGCATACAAAGTGGAGGTGATCTTTAAGGAGGAATATCCTGCGGGTCATGCGACAATCACCGCTGGTAAAACCCGGCAACCGCTGGATCTTGTCGCCAAAAAAAAGCGTGGCCACACCACGATTATGATGATGCCCGCCGGCAAGTTTAAGCTCTCAGTCGATGCCGTTTTCAACGGTAAAGTCCAAGGCCCACATCAAGTGATCCTAAAAGTTCAATAAATTGTTAGAATCGGCTGAAATAGGCGTTTCAAACTTTAAAATAAATATATTTGAATTAACCATCCTGTAATCTTTAAAATTCCCTACTACATTTTACTCAACCATGAAAAACGTAATCATCGCCCTCTTGATATCCGTCGCAATTACTCTTGAGGCAGTAGCTGCTTCGCCCAAACCCGACGACTCGAAAAATGGCTTGTGGTTAAATTATTCAGGGGCAAAAGGCCAAGGTAAGGGCAGGCACATTGTTCTCATTGCGGCTGATCAGGAATATCGCAGTGAACAATCTATGCCGATGTTGGCAAAAGTCCTTTCCAAACATCATGGTTTTGATTGCACCGTTCTGTTTTCTGTTAATGAAAAAGGCGAAGTCGACCCGACGATACCCGCTCCATTCAAAGACAAAACGAAACGTCACAATATTCCAGGGCTCAAGCATTTGGCTAAAGCTGATTGTGTGATTTGGCTTTCGCGGTTTATGCATCTTCCGGAAGATCAGATGCAGCACTTTTATGACTACTTCGATTCAGGAAAACCCTTCATCGCTTTGCGTACTGCAAACCATGGTTTCTGGGGAGTGTTACAATACAAAAAAGGAGGCAAAAATGTTTCACTTCGCGAGATGTTGGGAGGCACTTTCATGGGGCATCACGGTGGTTGGCATCGTGAATCAACGCGTGGCGTAGTTGTTTCTGACAACAAGAAGCATCCTATTTTGGTCGGCGTGGGAGACATTTGGGGGACGTCCGACGTTTACCGATGTCACAACGACAAGAATCCTTTCCCTAAGGATTGCACGTCTCTGGTTTTAGGGCAGCCGCTGATCAACCTCAAAAAAGGTGCCCCGCCTAATGCGAAAAAAGAGCCTTTGCCTATCGCTTGGACAAAAACGTGGACTGGGAATAAAGGTCTAGAGTCTAAGGTCTTTCATTTTACAATGGGCTCAGCGGTAGACTTTGAAAATGAAGGGGTAAGAAGAATGACGGTAAACGCAGTCTACTGGGGGCTGGGTATGGAAAAAGAAATCAAACCGGATAGCTCCGTTGACATCATCGGCGACTACAAGCCGTTAAAGGCCGGGTTCAATTATGAGAAGCTTGATGTCAAACCGCGCAAGGTTGGCTATTACAGGTAATCGTTCTCTTATCGAATATCGATTTTGAAACAATGGGTGTGTTTCACCTCGGCCCGATCGAACGGCTCATTGCCTAGAAGATGTCGTGGCTAGGTAACGTTCTCGAGCGAGAGTGACGGCCTCAACGGATCTAGAATTCAACTATCATAAAATGAATAAAATACTCTTCCCCCTTTTCATCGCGCTCTCTATGGCGCTCAGCGTGTCAGCTGACGATCAGCAACTGGAATTGGCCGTACCGTTTACGGACAACATGATTCTTCAACGGGAATCCAAGGTTTCCATTTGGGGTTTTGATGCGCCGGGAAACCAGGTGACTGTCGAGTTTGCCGGGCAAACCAAGACTACTGTGGCCGACAAGAATGGTGATTGGATGGTGAAACTCGATCCCTTGAAGGTTTCGCTCGAAGAACGGGGGCTTGAGGTGAAGAACAACCGGGGGAAATCGATCTCACTTAAAGGCGTCCTGGTCGGCGAAGTTTGGTTCTCCTCCGGCCAATCCAACATGGTTTGGACGGCTGGCAAGAGCATGTGCAACGAGGTGGCTCGCGAACTCGCCTCATCCAAGGAGGACATTCCCATCAGGGAAATCAACATCGACACTGTGTCTGCCCTCTATCCACAGAAGAAGGCCACCTCTGAGGGGGGATGGAAAAAAGCCAATGGCGCGAGCGGGTTTT
>Ga0115011_10003527_pt1 | contig 10646 bp, 9 predicted proteins | sample TroAtlMetagenome_2_FD_88705 | JGI IMG/M metagenome (GOLD analysis project Ga0115011, IMG submission 88705) | Marine eukaryotic phytoplankton communities from Atlantic Ocean - Tropical Atlantic ANT8 Metagenome | ecosystem: Environmental > Aquatic > Marine > Oceanic | place: Tropical Atlantic... | reverse complement strand
TTTCCTCACATATACAGAGGGGAAATTAATCCCCTCTGATATTATTTATATATCTACGATGTGGTGTCTGATTCCCAGTATTGTACCTGGAATTCACACGTAAACTCTTCAATAGTATTTTCTGAATCGTAACTAACTTCTATCTCAGAAACATTAGTTGGAAATATACCTCTAAGGTTATATGTCTTTGTAACGTCTCCAGCTTTATTCAATTGTTCAACAATTGCGTCTGACTGATAGTCAGTAGGATTAGACCTACCTGTGTTTTCGTTATGATTATTGATACCATTCATCCAACGTTCCATAGCGTTACGAACTTCGAAGCCGACATCATTAATGATAGTTATTGACCAAGGGTCAAATGTTCTATCACCAGCTATTTGCAATGTTCTACCTCTGAATAATACAGGGATAGGTGCAATTATTGATGCAGGCATTTGAGCTGTTTTACACATGAACGATGTAAGTTCTACATCACCTTGTGCATAACTAGGAAAATTCAAAGTCACTTTGAATAAGTTGGACCTTGCTCCACCGCCGACTAGTTTTGATTTAAAATCATCTACGCCTAATATTGCCATGTCTTAATCCCCCTTATGAACCTGAAATCTCGGAGAAATCTACTCCGGACCTAGTTGCTACGAAGCTCAACGATATATAGTTAATAGACCTTGCAGGCTTGATAAAGATATCAGCTACAAATTTATTACCATCTACCACTGCGCTAGTGTTGTTAGTAGTATCACAGACTACTGAAAAGTCTGAAAGACCACGTCTTCCTTTGACGTCTCTTAAGAACGGTTCAACTAAATTTCTGAACTGAGCTCTTGTAAATTCGTCGTTAAATTCGAAAAGTTGCGCTTTAGCAGCTGTGCTAATCGCTTTCTCTAGTGCTATGAACAAACGTCTAACGTTTATTCTATCGAATGCTGAAGGTCTACTTAATAAAGTTTTGTCACCAAATAATAATGTACCTTGACCAGGTAATGATACTATTGGGTTAACTCTTGCTTTATATAATGTATCTCTATCTGCTTTCTTTGGATTGAAAGCTAATTTAGTTACGCCTAATAGTTGACCTCTATTAACACCTGCTGGAGAGAACCATGCATCTGCCACTGTATCAGTGTTAGCGCAAAGCCCTGCCATATGACCAGAAGCTCCGATATATCTGTATACGTCGTTATATTTGTCGTAAACATAAAGAGCTGTTGAATCACATGAAGCATATGATGTTGAAGTTAATCCATCTGCAAAAGCTTTTACGTTAGCTGCTGCTGTTGATGTATTAACAGTGTCTTCTAAAGGTGGCGAAATAAATGCCATACAATCTTTTCTTGCATTTGCAATAGATATTAAATCTTCTGCAATTGCTTCCGCTCCATTAGCGTCCGGAGCAGCAAATAGTAAATTTACATCTACTGTTTCTGAATCTTCGAGTAAATCGAAGCCAGCTGCTATTTCCCCTGTTGTTGGTGCGTTATCGTCGGTTCCACCTGAAAGTGAAGCCTCCATTGCTGCGGTATGAGTCTTGAATTGGTTAGTGCCTTCTGAATCAGTGTTTGCTGCTTTAGCGGCTGCTAGAGTAAATCCGGCCTCGTCTAAGTTTGTGTCATGGTCAATCCATCTAATATAGTCAGATTGATTAGTGATTACATCCTTATAGTAGTTAGAAGTACCATCGTCTTTCTTAGCATCAGATGCTTGAGACATGAATCCAAATGTTTCTAATACAGTTCCAGCTGTTCCGGATATATCTCCGTCTTCATCAATAACAGCTACGTGCACTTCGTCGTTAGTAACGCCGACTGCAGCTGCTGCTGTAGATGTACCTGGTGCTGCATCAAAATTTGCAGAGTAAGCCCAACCTGAAAAGGAAGTTATACCCTGTGAAATCATTGATACTTTTAAGCTATTACCCAGTGTACCTGGATGTTTAGCTGCCCAATTACCCAAATTAAGACTTCCATCAGCATAGTTATTCACGTAATGTTCATCATTTTTTATCAGCTGTCCTGTTCCTTGTGCAGTCGCGTTAAGGTGACCACTAGAAACTCGAACCACTTTCAGTGCATTACCATACTTTAAAAAAGATGCTGCTACTAAAAAGTGCTTAGCTGTGGAATCATCTGGCGAACCAAAAGTTTCAGCAAGTTCGTTTTCAGAACCTACAGTCACTACTTGCTCCGTCGGACCCCAGTTGAATGAGCCTGCGAATCCACCAATACTGGTTGATACGGCTGGAACTACATTCGTTGCGTCAATTTCTTTTACCTCGACGCCTGGTGATACTTGAAATGCCATCGCTTTGTCCTCGTTTTTGAGTTAGTTAATATGTATACATAATACGAATATTCAATACATACTTATTTATAATCTTTTGTTTCCTATCGAATTAACTCTACTTCTTGAGAATTTAACTCAATTATAGGATTCATTTGTTCAGATACTTTTTGAACGTCATGGGTATATTCTATCCCATCTTTTGTCCATATAACAGTATCTCCCTCGTATTCCATTGAATCAACTTGTACTGATTCATCGAACATAGAAACATATGTTTTTGGTGTTAACCAATAATCTCTATTTCTAAACTTTTCTAATACTTTCTTTGGTAAATTTTCACCAGTTGCTTTTCTATAACCCTTTGTTCCAGGTGTTGAATTTATTTCAATAAACATTGGTGGTATTTTATTTCTATCTTTAGATGGGAATATATCTACACCTACCCATAAACCATCAACTGCTTTAGCTGCTTTTTCAACATGTTCTATTTCTAATTCAGTCAATTCTATAGGAGCTGGTTTAGAACCTAGTGATACATTACTTCTAAAATCTTTTTTAACTTGTGGTCTTTTTATAGCACCATGATATTTACCACCTATAACATGAGCACGTATATCGAATGTAAAGTCTTGAATCATTTCCTGTAGTAATATACCCATATTTGGGTCTAGTTTATATAATAACTGTACAGTAGAATGTAATGAACTCTCTGAATCTACCTTAATAACACCAATACCTAATGAACCTGTAAGTGTTTTAAGAATGATTGGGTATTTACCACCTAATCTTTCCATAGCTGGTATTGCTTTTTCTGGATGATGAACTAAAACTGTTTTAGGTTGAGCCAATTCTGCTTCAGCAAGATATAGACTTGTTCTATACTTATCAGATGTTATTTCCATACAAGCACGTGTGTTAACACATACAACTCCAGCTCTTTCTAACTGAGTTAAGAAATCTGACCATGCTTTCCTTTTCGTAACAGGAGCTCTTACAAATACAATTGTATTATCATCTATCTTAAATTTGTTTTGTTCTGGTTTATCAGACATACCATCATAGATATACCTTATACCTTTATCATCTAAATCAGAATATGCACCTTGTATATCTACTTTAAAAGCTTTTAGTCCTAGCTTTTCTCCTTCTTTTAAAAAGTCATTAGCTGTAGCTTCTGGGTCATCTGGGTCTTCAGGGTCATCATACCATAGATATACAAATCGATACGATTTATCTTCTTCTGTAATTACTGTTTTTCCAGACGTAAAGTCGTTAAAATTTTGCATGTTGTCCATTCCACTCTTGCTCAAACCAGATGTTCCCATCTTCGTCTTTAGTATATTTATCCTTTTCGTAGTTCCCACTCTCAATATGTCCGAAAGGTAGCATATCATCTTGAATTGCTGCTAATCTTTCACGATATAACATATCTTTCATATCAATATTAGTTAATGATTGGAATACATCAGTTGTTGTAAACCAAGCAAATAAAACTAAATTCATCATTATATCATCATGATTAGGAGCTATTGCCATATAAGTATTGCCTTTACTTACAAATGTACTCATTTCAACTATTGTATTAGCATCGTTTATTTTAAGCTTACCTTGTTCTATTAAGTCTTTAATACTTGAACATCCGATACGCTTAACTCTTCGAGTCATCGTAGCACCAAGTGCATTAGCTTTAATACTTGATTCTACAAACATATTTTCATATTCTAAATCATAATATAAACCATTACAAACAACAGCTCCCTGGTCATTACTTTCAACTACTACATAACATTCATTATATGTATTTGCATATTTGTATATAATGTCTGGCAATAACATTGGAGATATATTATTATCTCTAAATACACAAACCTGCTCAAAAGGAGTAGTTGATACATCAATTATAGTAAATGTACTATAGTCTTGATTACGGCCTTTAGAAACATCAACTGTCATTACATATTCATGTCCTTCTATAGGCTGTTTATAAACCCATACATTCTCTTTGAAAAACTCTGGGTCAACACTTACTTGAGCTAATAAATGATTAGCACTTATAAGAGTATTACCTCTTCCATGGAATGTATTACCAAATTCTTGCTCAAACTGTAATTCCGATGTATTCGCTACAGTTTCAGCTTTCCATTTATCATCTCTGCCTGGTACATCCCACCAATCTACTCTAAATGGTTTAAACTCATTTGTCTTTTGTACTGCGCCTTCCCATAGTTTATGGTATACATTACCTATACCGTTTGCAGTAGATGTAATAATAATCTGTGTATCTTTACCAGCAGATACTACAGGATAAGTTGATGTATAGAATTGAGCATCATTTTCTACAAACGCAAACTCATCTAAGAACAATAAGTTAATAGATAAACCCCTTATAGAATTACCAGAAGTAGCTGAAGCTACTATCTTACTATTATTACTAAATTCTACACTTCCTTTATTTAAAGCTTTACATCCTGGCTGTAAAAAGAACGGTAAATTTTCTAGCGCAAGCGTTATACGTGCGAGCATTTCTCTAGCCACTGCACCTTTGTTAGCTAATATGGCAATTGTTTTCTCTGGATGAAAACACGCATACCATAAAAGATATACAACTGATGATATTGATTTACCACTTTGTCTACAAGCTAATATAATACTAAACCTATTATCATTAAAATGTTTAAACATTTTTTCTTGATAAGGATATAAATCAAATGGAACTAAGCCTTCATCTAGATTTATAATCTTTATATACGTACGTGCGAAGTACGCAGGGTCTTGCATACATTTATGATATTCTAGGACTTGGTGTTTTGTAAATTCAGTTTCAACGCCATCTCTTTTTACGCTAGGGTTGCCTAAATAACCAAATTCATTATTCTTTAACTTTTGCATCTATTACATTATCTTTATTTAATAACATCCTTTGTAAGTCTGTTGTGCTGCCCACAAACATATTATTATTAGTCACTTGTCGCTTTTCTTCATTTTCATCTTTTTGTAAATCTTTTTTCTGTTTTTGCAACGCCATAAGCTTTTCAGTGGTATCACCAATATTCTTTATAGTATTGGCAAGCACTTCAAATGCTCTAGGATGTTCTGATTCTCTTGCTAATTCAGCAAGTACGTCCATAGACCTTGTTCCTGTATATATTAAATCTTTATAAGTCTTACGTGAAAACTCATAATCATCTTTAACATCTTTATCTATTTTAATAGGTCTATTATTATGTACTGTAGGTAGATTCTTATCTAAAGCTGCTAACATTTTTTCTTTCTTTTCCATTACTTCACCTTCTTGACTTTTTTATCGTCAAAAACTACTAATCCTTCAATATCACTATCACTAACTACACCATCATATCCCATTCCCTTTAATTCATATGTTAATGCTTTTGCGAACATAGGGTCAGCAGAATATCCATCTATACCCATTTTCTTTAAAACACCTCGAAAGTCTTCACCTTTTGAATCTGCTAATTTTAGATTTGATGGAATTTTAAATTTTACAACTACACCACCCTTAGCTAATCTTGCATATGCTGCAGCAGTAGGCTCTTTCCATGTAAGATAGATACCAGTTCCCAATGCACCTAATCCAGCACCTGACTTTCTAGTGATTGGGTCTTCTCCTCTAAAGAAAATACCTTTTTGTTTTCTATGTAAAGACTTATACCAATTTGGACTTTTTAAAGCTTCTGTTATGTATGACTTAAAACTTTCCATTATCCGCCTTCAGTCTTTGTTGTTGTTATGGTATGACTTGCTTCTGTATCTGTATTACCTATAGTAAAATCTATTTCTTCAAATGTTCTACCTACATTATCTTTTTCATGGAAGTCAAGATTAACTTCACGTATAATACCTTGGTCTCCTGTAGGACCAAAGAACTTCATCTTCATAACAAAATCTAGTTGATATATTAATACTCTTCGTTCTGTAAAATCACCTTCATATTGGTCATCAATTGCAACTGAACCTAGTATAACAGAAACATCTTGTTTATAATCAAAACCATCAACAGGTTTTATTGTCACATTATATTCTGGTTGAAAATATGGTAATATTTGTTCTACTATCTGCAAACCATCATCTTGGCTTTTAGCCATAATATATAATGACATTCCAATATCATAAGCAGTATAATGTTTTATAGTTTTCTTTTTAGTAATATCTGAACCATGAGTTTCAGAAATAATATTTCTTTTTGCAAGCTTTTGTGTTTGGTCTAAAGTAAGTCCTGTCATTTCAAATGCCATTCTTGGTAATTTAATACCCATTTGAGCATCACCACCAGTTGATGAATCTAGTCTAGCCAAATATTTATCTTTAGGACCATAAGCTAATGGAACTCTTACTTGATTAATAGTACTTCCATCTGCTTTTTTTCTTACAACTTTGAGATTATTAAATAGTGTACCAAAAACAGCCACTGATTTTCTCATTGTTGCGTGATAAAAATGGTCGCCAAACATTAGTAAGTCTCCGATGGGTCACCAAATGGATTGGCTTCTGAAAAGTCTATAAATCCATCTGCAGTTATTTCGAAATCTACATTTTGAGCTTCTTCATCTGCAGCCCAAGAAACACCAGTTGTATCAGTGACATCGCTATATATTTTAGATATTGTTCCACTAAATCCGGATTCTTTACCAGTTATTGTAGCACCTGTTGTAAACGTCTTAGTTTCAGTTGTACCATCACTTCCAATATTAGACACCCAAATTTTACTTAATATATCTGATGATTTAGTTCTTTGTTGTACTTCACCAAATACTCTAACAGCTGGAGTACCGCCTGAAGCAGGAGTAATTATTTGTTCTACTATTTCTCCAACTGTAAAATGATTACCACCACTTATAGTGACATCAAGTGGCATTTGATATGCGGCTTTTGCTGTTGCTGAATCTATAGTTTCTACACCAGTCTCAAAGTCTTCATCATTGTATTCAAATAATGAACATTCTAATTTATAAACTGGTATATTAGATAATTGATAGAATGGTTGCTCATCCTCTATAAAATTAATTTCAAAGAATGAATTGGTCATAGGTAAGAATATCAAATCACCTTCAGCTGGTTTTGGATTCTCTACTTGACTAGAGAATGGACCAACTCTATCATCCCATCTTCTTCTTGATACAATAAATGTTGCAGTATCTTTTATTTGTAATCCAAACTTAGAATATAAATCGCCTTCACCCTCAAATCCTTCAGCATTTTCTATATACATTTCCATAAGGAAAGCATCATCAAATGTTGAAGCAGGGTCTTCGTTTAAAACACTATCTCGATTTACTATTGTACGTGGAATGTAATAGACATCCTGTCCATATATTCCTAATGATTCTATTATCAGGTCTTCGTAAAGATTCTGTTCAGATTTTACGGCCTGAGAAAAGTATACGTTTCTCGGCATGGTTTATCCTGTCATGAAGTCGACTGGCTGTTCCCAGTTCAATCTAGCTTCTTCCTCTAATCTCATTATTTCTTCGTTTGCGTCATCAAATAATTGACGTCCATTAAATGTCACTCCGCCTGGCATTACCATTCCTTCGAACTTAATTAAATTTTGACCCCATTGTCTTTTAATTAAAGCAGTTGCATATCTCTTTAAGAAATAATCGTTATATACATCAGTATATGTATCAGGGTCGATAACTCTATAGCATTCTATTACTAAATAATCATCTTTATCTACTTCTTCACTCCAATCCATAAAAATATCTAATCTATTCTTATGTCTATCAAAGTTAACATGTTTATCATCTGAATCTACAACAACATCTAATAAAGATAGAAATTGTCTACTCATTACATATTCAGTTAAATTCCCCATAAAGCCAACTGAATGTATATCATTTAAATGTATTTGATATCTAATATCGAACATATCAGTTGAAGCTGCGGTATCTCTTATAGGCATAACTCTTACAACTTCTGTAATTAAATCGTTTAAAGCAATATATCCATTTTCTATATCACCTATAGATATACCACTAGCAGCTATTGTTCCTGTAGCACCGGATGTTCCACCAGTAATTACATCGCCAACTGCAAAAGCAGTATTTGAATCTTCTAATGCGTTATATCTTAATTTAGTAGTACTTGTGACTGATTCAATCTTAGCTTTAGCACCGGATGTTCCACCTGTAATAATTTCGTCTTTTACAAATGTACCATTTGACGCTGCCGCTGTAGTTAATTCTGAGTTTGTGACTTTATGTTTTAAATAAAATTTTTCGATAGAATCAGCATGATAATGTTGATAAAACTGTAAAGCCTCATCTACTCTATCATCTAATTGGTCATCGTCAATGTTTATTTCAATCACTGGCGCACCTAAACTTCTTAAGCAGTAATCTTTAAATGTAGTTTTTGAATTTGGTTTTGCCATTATTATTTCCTATTATATTCTATTTATAAGAGTTTATCCTTCCAATGTTGCTATTCGTGCTTCTAATGCTTCGTTTTTTGCTTTTAATTCTTTGATTGCTTCAATAAAATATGGAGTTAATCTTGAGTAATCCATTGAATAATAAGATGTATCTTTATCTGAATCATCTAAATTTTCTTGAGTTTCTAATGGGTCATCATTTAATATAGGTAATTCAGAATCTACTTCTAGCATATTTTGTGCAATAACACCAAATTGTTTACCAGTAGCGCTATTCCCACCTCTTTTTTCTGGGTCCTTCCATTTAAACGTAACACCATTCATTTTTGCTACAGAATCCAAAGCACCAGTTAATGTAGTTATTTCTTTCTTTAAAGTTTCGTCTGAATATGTGTGGAATCCACCTGATGCATAACAAGCATTTCCCCAATAGTTATAGGACCTGTCAGTAGTATGGTGATAATATGAGCTATTTTGAGCTCCTTGCGACCCATATCCATGTGAAGTTTGAACTCTTAAATAATAACCATAACTACCTGTCTGTCCTACTACCACCTGGGCCGTAGTAGCTTTTACCATTTCTGTATATGAACTACCACAATTCAATGTCACAAAACCACCATCTAATGAAAGTTCTGCTAATGAACTATGATGCCCATACGCATTTCTAATTGTAAACTTAGTATTACCACTATTATCTGAATGGATAATCTGATTAGCCATTCTTATTTCAGAATCGTCTCCTAATAAATGTAAGTTAGTACCACTACCACCTATTCCTCCATTACCAGAAGTTGGGTATTTATCTGCTGAACCAGTACTAATTCTAGCAACCTCAGTACCATCTTGAAAAAATACATGAGCATTTGCTATAGCTCCATAACCAATATTTGATGTACTTGAGTTATCTCTTACAGACATTATACAATTAGCATCTGTACTTTCTCCATAAAATACATTATTGTCTGTTCCAGATTTAACTGCAAGTATTTGACCAGAATAACCATTATGGTTAGTCCCAATAGCAACTCCTCCATGGTCATTTATCTTCATTCTCTGTGTACCATTAGCAGTAGCAAACATTAAATTTTCGCCATCTACTCTCAAATTAACATAATCACTAGCATTTCTATCATAAGATTGAATATAATTTAAAGAAGAACCCATTGAGAATTCAATACCACTATGTCCATCAGTATGACAGACAACAAATTTACATTGTGGGTTGGAAGAATTTACTCCAAGATTTCCAGCCGGCATTATACGCATATGTTCTGTAGTACCATCACCGTCCATAAATTTAAGACCATCAGAACCATTTAAAGTTTCTAAATAAAATCTACCTGCGCCACCTTCATAAAATCCTAATTTACCAGCTCCACTTGAAGCTCTTAAAGCTAAAATAACGCCAGTACTATTTACTGATAGTCTACCATATCCAGTTGGGTCCATATTTACTCCAACATTTGTGCCTACAACATTCATAGCCACAGTTCCGGTCCCAGTTCCTGTTCTAAAATTTATAGTTTCCCCATCACCGTGGGCCCATAAATCTAATTTACCATCAGAATCTAGATTTATAATTCCAAGTTCAGAGCCATTATTAAGTCTTATATGCTGACTTGTATTAGTAATATTCAAACCAGCAGTTGCATGAGAAGCTACTCCGATACCTACACGACTGTTAAATTGTGCTGCACCTGCATCTGACATATCAAGGCGAAGGGCTGTGATTCCAGAGCCGGCATCATTTCCATAAAACACTATATCTTTGTCTTGTACTAAAGACTGTATATAAAAATCACTACTAGTCTGATAGAAAGTACCATAATTTGTACCATCATCTTTTAGTATTATTTGTGTACCTGCATCAAGATTTAAAACGCCTGCTACATCAAAAGTTAAATCAGCCCCATCAGATATAGTTGAACCATCTATGGTTATATCGTCAACTGTAAGAGCAGTAGCA
>Ga0115011_10003525_pt1 | contig 10647 bp, 7 predicted proteins | sample TroAtlMetagenome_2_FD_88705 | JGI IMG/M metagenome (GOLD analysis project Ga0115011, IMG submission 88705) | Marine eukaryotic phytoplankton communities from Atlantic Ocean - Tropical Atlantic ANT8 Metagenome | ecosystem: Environmental > Aquatic > Marine > Oceanic | place: Tropical Atlantic... | reverse complement strand
CTACGTTACGGGAGACTCGGGAAACGTCTACAAACTCCACGAGAATCCAACTACCTGGAAAAGTGTGGGACGTCTAATGTATCCAAGAATGTTCCACCGATTGATTCCCGCTGATGCTGACAGGCTGCTAGCTATTGGAGGAACTTCGATGCGGGGGGGACGAATGGCTTCGATAGAAACATTTTCTGTAAACAGGCAGTCGGATTCCCCGACAGTCATCCAATGGTCTAGCAGGATTGATGGTAAAGTCACCGGCAACCAAAGCATTGTGCTTAGTGGCTCGAAACTATACGCTTTTGGAGGTCGATCACAGAATAATCCGGAGAACAACCTACAACCCGTCCTATCCGATGAAGCATACGAATTCAACCTACAGCGACAAACCGTGGAAACTCTGCCAAAACTCCCCTTCGCAACGGAAGGAGCGAAACCGGTTGTCTCGGCACAGACAAGTGAGCACAGGCAAATCCTATTTTTTGGCGGAAAACATTACGAGGGGAACACGAAGCATCCAGTCAAATCTATCCTGTCCTACGACCCTGACTCTAAACAATGGACAACACTTGAAAAAGAGTTCCCGAACTCACTACATGATTTAAATGTCGTCGCCAAACAAGATGCGGTTTGGTTTTTTGGAACCCAACCCACAGGAAAACACCATCCTGTACTGCACTGGTGGGTGGACGAAACCAATATCACGCCCATCCCGAACAGCACACCACCCAATCCACGTAACTGGTTTGCCGGCGCTGCAGATACAGATGCATACTATATGGTCGGCGGCCTAGACAACGACGAACAGGTACCTTCTGCCATCGACATATTCGACTTCGACACACGAAGTTGGAGGTCTGCGACGCCACCTAAAATAAACCGGCTTTCGCCCGACTTGGTAATCGCAAACAAAAAACTTTATTTGTTTGGCGGGCACTCACCTGAGTCGAGCGATGCTCCTAAGAACTCAACTATCGAGGTATACGATATTGCTACGGACCAATGGACGAATTTGACTCATCCGCACTCGGAAATCTATTCATCCATGAGAATGTTCAGCTTTAACGACCGCTTATTGTTTTACGGTATTGACCCCAAAAACAGGGGCGTCGTTAACTTCATGCTACTAGATCCCGAACCACTCGCTGCCCCCGGAACCGTAGCGGCGATGGACTTCACTTCGACCAGTAATGACAACGACGAAGTGGTTAGCAATGCAAGGATACTAATGCGGCGTGATCTAAATCGCGACGGACAATTAACAAAAAGCGAACTTGGTAGCAGACTGGCTACACTAATTGAAGAAGGAGACAGCAACAACGATGGGGCTATTTCCTACGCCGAATTGAAACGCGTGATGGAATCACGCTTTCAATCGAAAACCGAATAAAAGCACCAATCCTTAAAAAAAAGCCCTCTTCCACTCGTTGGATTCCTAAACGAATGAACTCCATCATGAAACATTTTCTTTTAACTCTGCTATTTGTGGTCACTCAGCAATTACCATCGACGTCCGCGGATGTCCATCATTTCCATTTTGAAAACGTGCTAGGCACTTTTCTGGAACTACAGATAGAGTCAGAACAATCTTCGACCGCCCGGAACATTAAAGACACTGTTTTGTCAGAAATCAGCAGACTCGCAAAGATTCTTAGCCACTATGACCCTGACACCGAAATCAACCGATGGCAGCTTGGCCAAATCCCAGGACATGCTTTATCCACTGAACTGAGAACTGTTCTGGAGCGGGCTGAATATTGGCGTGATCAAACTAACGGTGCCTTTGAAGTTCGCGTGGAACATTTGCTGCAATTATGGAAACAAGCAGAGCTTAACGGGCGTTTTCCAACTGCAGAACAGCGTCACGCTCTATTAAGCACCTTCTCATCGGCTCCCTATCAACTCGGCCCTGTCAACGAAGCCAAGGCTAAACCCTTAGTAAAAATAAGTCTTAATGGGCTCGCGAAAGGCTACGTGCTGGATCAGGTTTGTAAAAGAGTACGTTTCAAATACCCCACATTAAATAACTTTTTGGTCAACATTGGTGGAGACATAAGGAAGTTAGGAGACTCAGCTTGGTATATCAACATTGAAAATCCTTTTGCCCCCCACCAAAATGCCTTCCCGGAAATCGAACTCCGGAGACCATGGTCGGTCGCCACAAGCGGGAATTACCGACGGGGTTTTAAGATAGGCAACAAATTGCACTCCCACATTATTGACCCACGTACTGGATTACCATCTTCGCATATCAGCAGCGCTTCCGTTCTGGCCCCAAAGGGAATGGACGCTGATGCATTAGCCACTGCCTTCTCTGTGCTACCTGCCAGCCAATCCATCCAACTGACGGAGGCTAAAACAGAGATTGAATGCTTATTGATTCTTAACGATGGCACCGTGATAACCTCATCGGGATGGCCTGGAGGCAACCCGACGATAGGTGCCGCTTCAAGTGTTCATTTATTAGAACCGACGACAAATACTGGCTTAAGAATATCCTTTTCGCTAAAGCGCCCGGAAGCGGGGCGTTATCGCCGTCCTTATGTCGCCATCTGGCTCGAAGATAAAGATGGGTTCCCGGTAAAGACCGCATTACTTTGGCTTCAGGTAGCACAACCGGGACCTCGCTGGCACCGAGACTTAACTCGATGGTATCGAAATGACCGCTCTAGAAAACTTGTCGAAACGGTTGATCTAATTAAAACCGTGGCTGGGGCCACCCGTGGGCCAGGTAAATATGAAACGCATTTTGACGGGACAGACAATTCCGGGAAACCGCTGCCATCGGGTCGATACACCCTCTGTATTGAAACAGCCAGAGAACATGGGACATATCAAATCATTCGAAAATCGATTGAATTGGGAGCCGACACAATAGGACGAACTAAGCTTCCGGGAAATATCGAGGTGGGGGAAATTTCTTATGAATATACACCGCCCGCTTCAAAGGCCAATTAATGGTATTAATTCGATCGGGGAACAGACGCTCGCGACAATGGGTTAAAACAAGTTCAGCATTTTTCCGGTGGCTTCATATCTATCTATCGTTGATCAGCTTCGCCTCGTTAATGCTTTTCGCAATCACAGGAATCACACTGAATCATCCAGATTGGTTTGGAGCCGATCATGAAATCATTCGGGATGATTCTGGGGACATTAATACCGCCTGGCTCATCGGCGTTGTGAATCGTTTGGAGATCGTGGAAACTCTACGAGCTAAACACCATCTACAAGGGGCGGTTTCGGAATTCGTCTCGGACGAGTTCGAATGCATGATTGTGTTCAAAGGACCGGGCTATTCTGCCGACATCTTCATTGACCGAAACTCAGGCGAATACACCCTGACTGAAATCAAAACAGGTACCGTGGCAATTCTCAACGATTTACATAAGGGACGAGATTCCGGGACAGCCTGGTCGTGGGTGATCGATATCTCCGCAGGTCTGATGATCTTCGTTTCGGTGACCGGACTGGCCTTACTTTTTTACCTCAAAAAACGTCGGCGAAACGGTCTGATCGTTACCTTGATAGGTTTTCTCGTTCTCGTGCTAGTGTGGGCCATCTGGGTACCGTAGCGAAACTCCATTTCCACACAAGCCAGGTAGCTCGACGACGAAACACGTGAATGAGTCGGACGACAAATTAGCCGCACGCTTTAATACCTAGGATTCGTTATGGATACCGCTTTTGCCCTCTGACCTCGGTTGGGTTAGGATGTGTTATTCGGATTTTTGACACGTTTATCAAGATGGCGTCGGCTACGTTTGAATAATCCGACTTCCTAGTTGCTCTCACTTTTTACGAGGACTTTTCATGTCAAAGTTATCGGCGACGTTTTTGCTTTTTACTTTATTCTTCACAGTACCAGCCCTCGGGGCACCGCCTATTCGAGAATTTGATGCCGCCGGGGCTCCCCCGTTTAAGATGCTAAACCCGGGCGAGAGTCCGCCACTGGACGTCCACGACAATTTCGTCATTGGTCCAGAATACATTCCAGCTCCTGAATTAAAGGTGATTGCCGGCGTTCCGCAGGGGACCGTACAGCAGTTTACGATCGACTCCAAGGAAACCACCATCTACAACCCTGGAATTGCTAGGGAGAAATTTGGAACCGTTGACCCCCAAAATCCTAAGACCCTCATCGTGGAGACGCATGAGATTGACTACAAGCGGCAGATTACTGTTTATATTCCCAAACAGCATCAGCCAGCCAACGACGCCCCGTTTATGATTTGCCACGATGGACCTAAGGGAAAACCCAACATGACCTTACCGCACATTCTGGACAATCTGATCGCCCAAAAACGGATTCCACCAATTATTCTCATACAGATTGCTAATGGGGGCGGTGATGCACAGGGGCACCAACGAGGCAAAGAGTATGACAACATGTCCGGACTATTTGCGGAGTATATTGAAACTGAGGTCCTTCCAAGGGTGGAAAAAAACTATCAATTAAAATTAACCCGAGACCCTGACGGCCGCGCTGTGATGGGATCCAGTTCCGGAGGTTCCGCCTCACTTATCATGGCATGGTTTCGAACCGACCTTTATCGTCGAGTGCTCACCACCTCCGGCACCTTTGTAAATCAGGCTTGGCCGTTTGATCCTAAGTATCCCGACGGCGCCTGGGGATTTCACAAGAAAATCATTCCTTCCAGTCCCCAAAAACCGATTCGGCTGTTCATCTCCGTGGGCGATCGGGATTTACTCAATCCAAACGTGATGCGCGACGATATGCATGACTGGGTAGAAGCAAATCACCAAATGGCGAAAGTACTTAAGGCCAAAGGCTATGAGTATCAGTATCTGTTTTGTCGTAATTCGGGCCATGGCATCCGGAATGCGAGGGCTCAATTCATGCCCCATGCGATTGAGTGGGTCTGGAAGGGATACGGCACCAAGGCGGTCAAATAATTAGTCGGCGCGGGCAGCCAATGGATGGGTTACACTAAAACAGTCCCCTCAGTCATAAGCACCATGAACTCACAACGGATCACAATTTACGGCCTGCTACTGGGGCTCGCAGTCACAACAAATAATGTAAGTGCTGTTGATCCGGGAAGCGCGTCCTTGCGAATTGAAGAAATCATCCAGGCTGATCTGGCAACACACCAATTGGAGTCCAATCCGCCGATCAACGATTTCCAATTCGTCCGCCGGGTGTATCTGGATGTCATTGGTCGAATCCCGACGGACAGGGAACTTAAGAGCTTTTATGCTGATCCCCGCAAAGACCGTCGCGCCCGATTAATTCAAACCCTGCTAGACTCACCCGGGCACGAGTCACACATGTTCAATTGGTTGGGAGACATGCTGCGTGTCAAGGACGACTATTATCGTATTGGCAAGACCTGGACCTTTCACACCTGGCTAAAGACCCAGCTTCGGGACAATCGCCCGTGGGACGAATTGGTTCATGAACTTCTAACAGCTGAAGGCCGACTCGGAGAGAATGGACCTACCGCTTACCTCTTGCGCGATGCAAGTATGCCCCTGGACAGCCTCTCCAACACGCTGACCATTTTTCTCGGGGCCAATGTTGCCTGTGCTCAGTGCCACGACCACCCTTCCGCAGAATGGACTCAGCGAGACTTCTACGAAATGGTATCGTTTTTCGGCTCGACGGCTTTTGAACGAGTAGATACTCGCAAGCCAGCGATTACACTCAGAGATGAACGTTTCTCCAAAGCGAATCTCGTCACATTGCTTCAACCGAATATGGAGCGAGTCATTTTTGACGGCAATCGTTCGACACTATTTCCCGAGGACTACGCATACGACGATGCGAACCCTGGTGACCGCGTCATCCCGCGCTTCATCACGTGGGATGGCAAAGGCAAATTACCGCTAAAGGACTCGCGACCGCAGCATTTGCGAAGCCACTTCGCCGGTTGGCTGACCTCAACTGACAATCCACGATTCGCCGCCGCTATCGCCAATCGAATATGGAAAAAGCTATTTGGTGTTGCCGTCAAAGAACCGGTCACAGACCTCGATGTTCTGGAAAACGCCACGAATCCGGAGCTACTACAATACCTCGCGCAATTGATGAAGGACGTTGACTTTAACCTTCGGGAATTCCAGCGCATCATTCTGAATTCTCGAGCCTATCAGCGGCAAGCCAGCCTCACGCCTCCCGAAGGTGTGGCATTTAGATTCCCAGGCCCGTTGTTGCGTCGGATGACCGCTGAGCAGGTATGGGACTCGATTGTCCTCTTCATGCGAGGAGAGGAGGTCGACCGACTGAAAACAGATTATGCACCTTTGATGGAACGACTCATCTTTCCGTTTGAATTCTCTCATGACAGAGCTGAAATTGAGAAAGACCGTGAGAAGATCTTCGACTTTGCAAAAACACTCATGCCAGACGGTCAAGTGTCGAACGGGCAGGGCGGACGGGGCCTGTTCATTAATACTGGCGAACGACTCGGGAAGGAATCCTGGCTTCGGGCTTCCGAACTGCCCCAACCCATGCCACCGACGCACTTTCTGAGAATTGCAGGGCAGTCAGCTCGGGAGATCGCTGATGATGGCTCCACGGAAGGCGGCATCAGCGAATCCTTGGCGATGATGAACGGAGAAATCACCAAGAACCTTATGAAGAATTCATTACTGATCAGAACGGTTCACGCGAAGAACAATCAGATCGAACAGATCGCTTTCCTGTACCGATCATGCCTGGCACGACTACCAAATGAACAAGATAGGAACCGATGTACCGCCGCACTCACTCAGGGACTTGAGATTTCCGATATCCTCTGGGCTCTGTTGAACTCCCGTGAGTTCAATTTTATTCAATAGAATTCACCGACCCCAAATTTACTGCACGATCACTTAGCGAACCTATTCAACATGAAGCAACTCTTCAAATCTTTAGACTCACTGACTCGCCGAGCATTTGCTGAACGATGTGCTGCTACTTCGTTCGGACTGTCTGTTCTTCCAACCCTACGTCCTATTTCTGCAGATTCAGAAGTTCCTAAGCCTACTGCCTTCGGCAAGGCAAAGAATGTCATCTGGCTGATGCTCAGCGGAGGTTTAAGTCATATCGATTCACTGGATCCAAAACGTGGGAAATCGCAAGGACCGGCAGCAACTATTAACACCTCAGCCGATTTTCAGGTCACTGAGTTCTTTCCAAAGTTAGCGAAGGTCGCAGATCACGTCTGCGTGATCCGCTCGATGCAAGCAAAGATCGGCGTACACAAACCGGCTCAATACTACATGCGTACCGCCTATGAACCTCGGGGGACCATTCTACATCCTACCCTCGGGGCCTGGGGGTCTCACTACCTAGGACGTAGCAGTCATACCTTGCCATCAAGCGTCTGCGTTAATCGACGTTCCGACCAAGGCAACGGCTTTTTTCCTTCCAACTACGCGCCGCTAGCAATCGGGGATCCAAGTCAGGGGATCAATGACGTAGAATCGATCGGCGGCAAGTCTGCGGCAGCTAAGCGTTTAACGTTAATGAACGCCCTCGACACCGACTTCCGCAGACGTTTTAAGGACAAAGGGGTCAATGCATACAACGGTTTCTATGACGATGCCCTCACGTTGATGAAGAGCAAAGAGCTAAACGCTTTCGATCTCGCCCAAGAGCCGGATACTCAACGGGCAGCCTACGGCAATAACTCTTTCGGACAGGGATGCTTGCTCGCTCGCCGACTGGTTGGATCGGGCGTGCGTTTCGTTGAGGTAAAGCATGACGGGTGGGATCATCACAAGTCACTTGCTGACGAAATGGGCGATGTTGCGCCAGTCTTTGACCAGGCATTCACGACACTCATCAACGATCTGGAGCAACGCGGGATGCTGGATTCAACACTCGTCGTCGTCGCGACCGAATTCGGTCGCAAGCCGGACTTCAACGGTGATGGCCGCAGTCATCATCCGATCTGCTTTTCAACCGTTCTTGCCGGGGGCGGTGTGAAAGCCGGTTTTGTCTACGGCAGGAGTGACGATCTCGGATACCACGTGGAAGAAAATGCTGTGTCAATCGGCGCCTTTCATGCCAGCATTGCCTATGCGACTGGGATGAAACTCGATAAACCAGCCACTTCTCCCTCTGGCCGTCCCATGACCATCGGTGACGGGGAACAGCCTGTCCTGGAGTTATTCGCATGACAAGAACTCTATTCATTCATGCCATGGCCGCTTTGGTAAGTTTAGTGACAACACCCAACTCGAATCTTCAGGCACAGGGGAATCGTGTCGGGCAAGCCACTTCGATCGTTGTCGGCACGCTCAAGCAAGTCGACGCCTCGGGAACGAAGCTTTCCGTGCAGCAAATTGGTGAAAACACCCGTGAGCTATACATAATTGCTGAGACTAAGATCTTTTTCGTAGGTTGGCCTGCATTTACTGATCACAAGCCAAAGGTTGGCTTGGGTGTGAAAGCGTCCTGTGAGAAAGACGGTCTTGTCAGGACGATCAGCTTCACACCTCCCGTGGGAGAGCCAACGATCCTTGGTGACGAGCGACTCACGATGAACGAGCCAGAGTTGTTCAAAATGATTGACAAGGACTTCAGCAAAGCAATCAGCTATGTGGAATTCAGTAAATATATTTATCACTCCCCAAAGCACAGCCCTGATTCATTTCGCAAAGCCGACCAAAACCGAAATGGCTCACTCGACCGAGCTGAATTCACCGAAGCACTCAGTGGAGTGTCATGGTGGAAACTCTCACGACAAACACCCAGTGCCTGGTTCCTGAGCGCAGACGAAAACAGTGATGGTATGCTTGATATCAAGGAGTTCGCCGGGATCTGCATGAGCCGTAATCATATCGGCAACATTTTCAAACGGACTGATGAGGACAAATCTGGCGGACTCTCGGCGCGTGAAACTACGACATACATTCGTAGTATCACGCACGCAGAGACGAAACGCCGGGTAAAACGGTAATGGTAAGGGCCGCTGACAATGCAGTCCACAATGGATCCGCCCGATATGAACCAACACCGTCCCGGGTAAAGTTCAAACTTCTGTTTAATCACGTGCCTCATTTAATCTGAAACAAAACAGCATGAAAACGATACGCTCTAATCCCGTCCTAATTGCTCTGGCCTTGAATTTGATCGGGGTTTCCGCCATCGCAATAGCGGAAGAGAAACCGAACATTGTTATCATCCTCACAGACGATCAGGGCTATGCCGATGTAAGCTACAATCCCCAGTCCCCGCCAGAGGTCAGTACACCGAATATCGATTCCCTTGCGCATGCATCGATCATCTGCACTCAGGGCTATACTAGTGGACACGTCTGTTCGCCAACTCGTGCAGGACTCATGACAGGTCGTTATCAACAACGATTTGGAATCTACACAGCCGGGGAGGGCGGCTCTGGGGTTCCGCTTGATGAGGTGTTCATTCCTGAGCGTCTGAAGCCAGCGGGTTACGTTTCCGGCGCCTTAGGGAAGTGGCACCTGGGCCTAACCAAAGAGTATCACGCCATGAACCGCGGGTTCGATGAGTTCTATGGTTTCATGGGACGCGGTGCACATCCCTACTTTGACCATTCAGATATGGAGCATCCGATTTATCGCGGCCTGACCCCCATCGAGGAAGAAGGCTACCTCACCACCCGAATCACTGAGGAAGCGGTCGATTTCATCAACCGTCACCAGAAAGAGCCTTTCTTTCTCTATGTCGCATACAACGCCGTCCATTCTCCACCGGAAGCGCCCGCAAAGGATATCAGGAAATTAACCGGAGACAAAACACGCGACACTCTCATGGCGATGATCAAGCACCTCGATCTGGGAGTGGGGGAGATAGTGAACTCCCTGAAGAAGCACGATATTTTTGACAATACCCTGCTAATCTTTCTCACCGACAACGGAGGCGCTAATGCTATGAACGCCAACAACGCACCGCTCCGTGGATTCAAACAGATGGACTACGAGGGTGGAATTCATGTCCCCTTCATCGTGTCGTGGCCGGATCAATTGCAGGGCGGAGAGAAATGCGACGTTCCCATGTGGTCGATTGATCTGTTAGCCACTGCTCTCGATGCTGCCGGGCTTCCCATGCCGAAGGACAAACCTCTGGACGGTAAAAGTATACTACCTGCACTCAAAGGGGAAACCAATAAACTTCACGACGAGTTGTATTGGAGTTCTGCGGGTGCCAAAGGAAAGTGGGCTATTCGCTCGGGAAAATGGAAACTCGTCGCTGAAAAATCACGGATTGAACTCTTCAATCTCGAAAAAGACCTTCGTGAAACCACAGACCTTGCTGCAAAACACCCAAAAGTGGTTTCTGAACTCACGAGCAAATATAACGCATGGCTCGACGAAATGGCGGATCCTTTAAGCAAGCAGGAAAAACGATGGAGCCCTAATGCCAATAGCCCAGCCAATGACTAAGCCGCAACGAAAAGATAAGTAGCATGCATCATTCAAGCGAAGTAGCGGTAGCGCTGCCAAACCTTAAGGTCCTCGCAATCATTCGCTCCGGTTCGGAGCGTGATTCACAACACTTCCTCTTATCCCAAATTGTCACCATGAAAACCATCCTCTCATTTTTAATCTTTTGCTGTTGGGTATTCGTTGCCACGGTCACCCAGGCAGAGCGACCTAATATTATCATGTTTCTGATCGACGATCAGAACCCATCTAGCATCGCCGCGTTTGGTGGCGACACCT
>Ga0115011_10003524_pt1 | contig 10648 bp, 13 predicted proteins | sample TroAtlMetagenome_2_FD_88705 | JGI IMG/M metagenome (GOLD analysis project Ga0115011, IMG submission 88705) | Marine eukaryotic phytoplankton communities from Atlantic Ocean - Tropical Atlantic ANT8 Metagenome | ecosystem: Environmental > Aquatic > Marine > Oceanic | place: Tropical Atlantic... | reverse complement strand
TGTTATTTCTGCTGTGCTGGGATGAGGCGTAAGAACCGTAAATGTATGATAATTTACTTGAGTTACACGGTCATCAATATTAAACTCATCTTTTTTAATATTTCTTATAGTCATTAAACCATCTTTACTAATTAATGCATTTGCAAATGATTCATACGCTTGCTGTTTATTACAAATTTTTTTATCTCCGTGCCACATCTGAACTATACGTTTATCTTGAAATTTATAAAATTCAGAATAATCAATACACAATGGATTATATGCATTAGATTTTTCTTTATAATATACCCATCGTCTTCGTAAAGCATTATCTTCATATCCCCAATTCCACACACAAGGAAAACCATTTATTGCCTCATAATCTTGACCCTTTATAGAAAAAATACCACCTAAAGTTTGTCTAAAACCAAATATATGTTTTACTCTACCCATTGTTGTTTGAAAATTTGTCATTTCTTTTTCTGACACCAAACAATCCACATCGTGAAAAACAAAAATTATATTTTTATAATCATTTGGATATTTCTCTTTTGCATATAAAAATCCTAAATTTTTCATTGCACCACGGTTGAAAAATCTCTTATCATTCTGATGTGAAATTATTATTTCATATTTTTTCCCTTCTAATAACCATTTCATATGAATTAAAAAAACGTTCAATTGTGACCCTCTATTTCTAAAAGGAACAATAAATATTAATTCTGGAATTGAATTCATATATATTTACTTTCTATTTTTTATAGAATATTTTTTCTTAATTTGATTTGGGATCATGGGTTCAATCTTTTCTAGTTTTTCTAACTTCTTAAAACATTTATTTATTGTTACTTCACTTATTTCACTCACATAATTGACATTTTTTTTGCTTACATTTAAGTTGCATACCTGACTTACAAAATATATTATACCTGCTGCTACTGAATGTGGTGTATTTTCTGCCATCTTATTTTTTTGCTCTATCTTCATAGCAACAAATCGACAGACCTTAGTCAACTCTTTATTTATATTTAATTTACTACAGTATCTTTCGATAAATGCTATCGGTTTTGTTTTTGTAAAATGTGTCTTGTCCTTTCCTGTTTGTGTTTTTTCCATACTGTTCAATAATTGAACAGCATTTTTACATCCTTTTGTTGCTGCACTATTCTCTAAATGAAATATTGTTGCAATCTCCTTAGCTGTTCTAGGATAATCATTGATTCTACAAGCAATATAAATAGATGCAGCTATAACACCTTGCCTATTACATCCTCTAAATGTTTTCAATTCTGAAATATTTTTATGATGTCGCAAAGCTTCATCGATTATTAATTTAGGAATTTCTGCATTTCTTGCCAATATCTTAATTCTTTCAAACTCGTCATATTGAGATTTTTCTTTATATGGCATAGACTGCCAATCTGTATATCTTCTTATCTTCCTCATTTCATATGTAGACCTGCCATTACATACTACTTTACAACCATATGAAGATTCTTTTAATAATGGATTTATAGGCATTCCACAACGTGTCGGGTCTGTATTGTAATTATCATCTGCTCCATAGTATCTCCATTCCGCTGCTCGGTCTAACGAGTCTTTAAATACTATGCCACATTTAGGATTTGAACAACCCAAAAATCCTTCACTAGTATATTGCACTGCTGATTGACATAAATCACAAATATCTCTTGACCTTAATTCACATTTACTATAAACTAACTCCAATGGTTGTTTTGCTGGATTCACTTCTTCATCAAATTTTGTCCACAAGTTTGATATTTTTTCTCTATTTTTCCTCTTTATTTTCTTAGTGGCTTTTGCATTTCCATTATACATTTTTGTTTAATAACATATGAATATTATGTTTAATTCAATTTTATTATATATATATAAATCATAAATGGGTAATAAAGGATCAAAAGGGATTACCAAAGATGGAGAGATAACTCAACTTGACCCGGCAAAATTTAAGTTGCCTAACGTCCTGGATCATATAGCAACAAAATATATATTAACACAAAACTTTAAGGACCTGACAAATCTTGATTCAGAGGAATATTGTAATAAACTTATCGTAATGACATCTGATATCATCAAAAAATATTTTAATGAAAAAGAAATTCAATATTTAGCACAAAGAACACAAGGCGGCATTCCTACTGAAAAAATGACTGGTGATACAGTAATGTTTATGGAAAAATCCGATTTACCTAGATTAGAAGTAATGAGTAAGTTACGTAAAAAACGAATGTGTATAGGTATTGCCAAATTTTATATTAAAATTGCTCATCTATTTGCTGCCATAGTTAAAACTATAAATCCAGAATATAAATTTAGAAATCTAAATGGTGTTACAGAAATTGTTGGATTATTACAAAAAGATAAAATTCCTCAGAGTGCGAAAGTAACTTTTATGAAATCTGGATTGTGTGCTAGAAGAATTGAAGCTTTACAGCCTATTCAGGATACAGAACGAGGATATAAAATTAAAGGTCGGAATTGTGATATGAATAAAACAAGTTTCCGAGAAAGTTTCACTAGCAGCCCAGAAGACCCATTATCCTGGTCTGAAGAAAAAATTGGTACAAAACGTTTAACTGATGAAGAAGGTATTCCTGAACTTGAATATCTTTATAAAGACATTTATGATTATTACACTGGTAAATATACAGGTATGACCGAAAAATCAAGAAAACAATATCTTGCTGATTTAAAAACTTTTTATGTAACTTTTACTGGCAATACTACTATGCCCGATTCTATTAAAAAATTCTCAGATATCCCACTAAAAGATTTTCATTCGCAACCTTTATGCCAAGACAAAGACTCTCCGTGGAAAAAAACTTATATGGGAGAAAAAAATAAAGGTTTGATGAAAAAATATGCAACACATTTATCTGAAATGATGACAAATGCCCAAAAAACTGAGCATGAGCTTATTAGCATTCTAAATAAAATTTTTGTATACTGGACTGTGAAAGGCAATAGTAAAAAAACATTAACCATAGATCCAAAATTAACAGAAGATGGGTTAGAAAAACTAGTTGGACAAGCAAGAACTATTATTGTTAAATTATATATCCAGTGTGAGAAAGATTTTCAAAAAGGATTAGGTATATTTGAAGCTATCGTCAAAAAGAAAATGTTAGATACGGCACAACAAAAAGTAGAAAACCTAACGAAAGAAGCCGATACATTACTGTCAAAACCGCCAGAGATTTCAGTGGTGAAAGAAGAAATTCAGAATAGACCCAATATAGTGAATAATCCAAATTACCCTAAGACTGATGAAAGATGGAAGATTGCTCGTGCATTGGTTGAAGGGCCTCCAAATACGAATTATGGAGTTAAAGCTAACACGATTATTAAACCAAGTCCTAATTTTCCTATTAATAAGACTGTTGAAAGCAATGCATTCATAACTTCTCCTAGTGCATCTTTTAATAAATTTTAATTAATCTTAATACTATGTTTAAAACATATTATTAAAACCATTCTATCAGTTAATAATAATGTCAAATATAAAATTGATTCCTGAAAATATAAAAATAGCTGAGGAAACAATGGAAAACGATAGCCCTATAATAGTTCATAATCAGGAGGGAATAGACTTTCTAAGTTCACTTTCCGATAACAGTATTGATCTAATACTTACAGATCCGCCCTATATCATATCTAAAGAATCTGGAATGAACAAATTCGAAAAAGAAGTAGCAGCCCTAGATGCTTCTGGAAAAAATAAAAAAACAGAAGAAGAATGGATACAATTTAAAGCCAAAAAAGGTTATACGGACGACAAATATCGAGAAAATTATATTAAATATGGCAATACATCTGGAAATAAATATGCTTTTAAAACAGATTATGGTGAATGGGATAAACAGTTTACTATAGAGAAACTGCAAGAATTTATAAAACTGTTCTATAAAAAACTAAGAAAAGGTGGCACCTGTATTATATTTTTCGATATATGGAAATTAGAAACTCTTAAACGTTTTATGGAAACAGCAAAAACGCAAAAAACTGGATTTAAACAGATTCGTTTTATCGAATGGGTAAAAACGAATCCAATGCCTTTAAACCAGAGTAGAAATTATCTTACTAACTGTAGAGAAGTAGCACTATTGGGAGTGAAGGGTGGTTCTCCTACATTTAATTCAAAATATGATAAAGGAATATATGAATTTCCTATACAAACAGGAAAAAAGGGAGAAAGACATCCTACACAGAAAAGCTTAAGGTTATTTGAGGAACTGATAAAAAAGCACTCTAACGAAGGTAATTTGGTTGTAGATCCTTTTCTAGGAGGAGGCACCACTGCCCTTGCTTGCAAAACAACAAAAAGAAGATTCTCTGGTTGCGAAGTAGAGAAATCTTATTATGATATTATACAAAAGAAGTTATCGAAATAAAGAGTTGAAAAATCGAAATTTAATATTGCATCTAGATTTGAAATGAATTTGAAACTCACCAATTTTTTTTGTTTCCCCATTATAATTACCAGTCACAGTGCTATAGAATTCTGCAATTTGACCTGGTTTGCGTGAATGTGGTCTTTCTTCATATGTCTGCCGACCAAATTCAATAGAATCAAATTTTGTAAAATCGTAATGTTTATTTTGAAGCAACTCTGCTTTTGGTTGTTTGGAACAATTTGATAGAAGCAAGAGATAATCGCAACAGAATGTTTTTTGTTGCATATCATTCAGAAATATGCCTATATTGGTTTGTATCCAGTTCCAACGTATCTGGTTTGCTTGTAGTCTTGTTAGGTCGGCAGTTTGTTGGAGCAAATTATTATTTTTATCAAAACTTTTATAGGTTGGTTGACCACCTTGAGGACAAATTTTTCCATCACTTTTTTTTAATGTTTTTAAAGAGAATGTTTTGGTTTCGTTCTCACTATTTAATACTATAAAATCAGTTGGACCATTACTACCACCTACGTGTTCTAATGGAATCACATTTTCCTTGAGTAATATATCTAGTAAATTACTTGTAATCATAGTGTCTGCGACCTCTTTATTCCATCTATCTCGCTCAATAGAGTTTGGTATGTTAAACAGAAGACAGAGAACAAACTCAGCAGTCATTCCAATTGTTTCGTTGTTTAATGCACTTGTCATTGTTCGGAGCATTTATTATTTTAAATAATATAATAAATTCTTCAATTTTCCTAATGATTTTCAAGCATATCATCTTTCATTTCGAATGTGATCCCCAACTCTTTTTTAATAATTTTCTCTTGTTTTTGTTTATCTTCTACATCTTCTCCTCCCATAACAGAATGTACCATATCGTGCCACTCTTTCAATAACATTTCATCTTTTAAGTAATTGGGATGCGCTTTCTCCCATTCTTTTAATTGTTTAATTTGCTTAATAGTGATATCTTGAATAGTTGAATCTATTTTTTTATGTTGAGCGTCTCGCTCCCAACTATTATTATCCTTAACATAAAACTGTAATCGTTTTTTGTCACTGCAATGTATCGGTCTTTCATTTGGTTTTAAATCTCTCAATTGTTTGACGAAAATATTACTAATCCCTTTTGCATATCCGTGTTCCTTAGTATATTTTAAATCCTCCAGAGAGATTTGTAAATTGTCTAAAAAATCTTGTATGTTAATTGCATCTTTACAATGATCATTTAAATAAACATTTATAGACATCTTTTGATTATAAGTCGTATTTCCCAATTTTGGAATCATTTTTTTCAAGTTATCGAAATTATCAGCTGTTTTTTTTTGAACTTTCACAAGATTGGACATCATTTCTTTTAATTCATCTACTTGACTATTAATATTTGAATCAGATTGAATACACTCTTCGAATTCTGTATCAGGGTGGGCGCTCTTTCTATGCTTTGATAATCCACTTCTATATCTATATTTTTTGTCGCATAGGTCACATTTGAAGAAGTTTTTTTCGGTTTTTTTTGTTATCCTAATGTTATCCATTGTGTTTTTTTTGTGTTTACGTGTGGATAAATGGCGAGTATAATCCTTTTTATCATTCGAACTAAAGTCACATTTTTTGCATAAATATTTTTTCGGTTTTTTTTGCGGTTTTTTTTCCATTATATATGGATAACAAAAAAAACCGCTAAATTATTTTTATTATATATTTTATTAATTTGACGATTTTGACTTACTACAAGAGGAATAGATTATTTTGCGAAAAATACTTGAATAAAGGCACATTTTTTGTAACAGATTTTTTTTTCGGTTTTTTTATGTTATCCTTGTTATCCATTTTAAAAGTCAGTAACAAAATCAAAAGTTTTGAAAATATTATATTATGTATCACAGTGTCCACACAGAAAAAATAAATCATTCGGTTTTTTCTTCGGTTTTTTGTTATCCGCTAGGGTGAAAATGCGTGAACGATGGATATTCGTATACATTTACCATATCACCACAGAGAAAATAACTCAAATTTACCTAGCGGATAACAAAAAAAACCGAAGAATTTAAAATTTCTTCGAATTTTTTTCAAAAATATTTCCCTTGAGAAAATTCCTACATAATATTTGACATTTTGTTTTTTCTTTACTTGAGCCTCAAGGCATTTTTAAATTTGAAGCTTTTTTTCAAAACTTTTCTCAAAAACTTAAATTTGGACATTTTAAAAATGTCCAAAATGGAAAATCTCAAAAAACTTTTGGAAAAAACTTCAAAAATTCAAAATTCAAATATATTACTAGATAAATATAATTATTGTTTTGTTTTATCTTTAATTGTTTCGAATAATGCAGTGTTATAAATTAAACCCGTTGGTTTATATTTTGATACACTTTTAAAGTTTTTATTTGTCTCTTTTTTAGTTACATTCAGTTTCTGATTTTTGGGTTTATATATAAGATTATTTGGATCTTCGGGTTTTTTGTTCTCTAAAGTTTTCTTTTTAACATTTCCAAAACCATCAATAACTACCCCATATTTGTTTTTAATCTCTCTACGTTCGTGAGCAGGAATATAATGTTGCCACGAAATCCATAATAAATTAGGATGTGTATATTTAATATTGAATCCATTATCCCGGAGTTTATCAATTAAGAATGCCGTACAAGTTGCAATATCATATCTGGGGAATCCTAAAATAAATTCAGGCACAACAAAACAACAAAAACAATTATTATGTTTTTGACGAGAACAGGCTTTGATTTTTTTATGAACGCGATTTAAAACCTTTATATATACTTCTGTTCGTTTTTCTTGACGATATTTGGTTTCTTTATAAAGATCATCTAAATTAATCTTTTCATTGAAAGTGTCCATTAATTTTGTTCGAGAAAAAAACTATTAAAAAATAACGATAGCATATATATATGATTAAACACATAGTTTTGGCCGCAGGTGCATACAAAGGTTTATATATATTAGGAGCTTTAAACTATTTATCTTCTATAGGCTACTATAATATAGAAAATATTGAAACCATTTATGGTGGCTCTGTTGGAGGACTAATAGGGGCTGTTTTATGCTTAAAAATACAATGGGATGATTTAATTAAATATATTATAGAGCGACCGTGGAATAAAGCTGTAAAAATAGATGGAAATCTTATTTTTTCTATGGTGACTCAAAAAGGATTATTTAACGAAGAAGTGTTTCATATATTTTTTAAAAATCTTCTGGAATCAAAGGGGTTAACTGTAGAGATTACATTAAAGGAATTTTATGATTTTTGTAATATTGAATTATATTTACATACTGTTAATGTAAATACATTGGAGATTAGAAAATTATCGCATAAAACCGACCCAGATATGAAGCTACTTGATGCGATTTATGCTTCTTGTTGCATGCCATTTGTTTTTCAACCCAAAATTTTAGATTCGAAATATTATATTGATGGGGCGGTTAAAAACTGTTTTCCTATGGATTACTGTATACAAGATGGTAAAAAAGAAGACGAAATATTGGGTATTAAAATACGCGATTTAACAAAAAAAAACAAAATTACAAATAAGGATAATTTATTTTCATATGGGTATTATTTATTTAATTCATTTCTATGCGAATACAGAACAAAGTGTGATATAAATATTAAAAATCAAATAATAATTCCAGCAAAACAGAGCACAATAGAAACAGCTATGAATATAGTTAATAATAAAGAAGCAAGGAAAGAATTTTTAGAATTAGGAGAAAGATATGCTAAATTATTTTTTGAATATCAAAAAAATAAATAATATTTTTCTTTTTACATTATATATGAATCCATTAATATCTGCAATTAAACTTCTACCAGGAAATAAAAAAAGTGGACTTGAATTTATAATAAGACAGTTGCAAGTAGTGTTAGCTTTCGCCTTTTTTTACTGGTTAGCAGGACATTTTCATAAAAGGTATCCTGATTATGACCCTATTATAAAACCAAAAATAGGAGAGATTGAATCAGAAAAAGAGAGAAAGGAAATGGAAAAAGACTATACCCCTTGGAGTTTCGGAGAAAGTTTTTACTTTAGTTTAGTAACCCAAACAACGGTAGGATATGGTGATATGGTATCACATACTCGCATATCTCGTATTATAAATATTTTGCAACTTCTGACTATATATGGCGTTCTGGCATTTAGCTGGGTTTAAAGTGTAGTTTTAATGAATTCTGTTAAAGATTTTTCATTTGGTTTAGCATCAAATTCTACAACCTGTTCACCTTTTACTAAAATGATTGTAGGGTATCCATCAATCTTTTTATCTCCTGTTAATCCGTGTTTCGTTTCAAAAGCATTCATAATTTGACCATCTTCTTCTTCTCCATTAATCTCACTAAAATCAAGTACAGTTCCATTTACTACCTTTTTATTAAATTTCTCTTTTACTTTTAACCACTCTGCCTTAGCATTTTTACTGTGTGGGCACCAATCAACATAAAATAAATAAATTTGGGCTTGTTCAGCTTTTTCCTTCACAAACTCCTTATTTGGAACATAAGCTGGTTGTATTGTTGGAACTATATAATTAGAATATACATATATTGCTACAGTAATAAATGCAGCTAAAGCAATTATAATATACCAGAAATTTCTACTCGTTGTTAGAGTTTTCAATGAACTTAAATTAGGCATAGAAGGCATTATATATAACTTTTATAAGATTAAAATTATTATTCTAACGAATTTATCTAAAGAGAGTTTAATAAATATTATCACGATGTTCATAAGAAATTATAAGGGTAAGATTGTTTATTTTGATTCTAGTGCGTATCATGATGAAAAATCATTATATTCTGCGCTATGGAAAATTAAATATAATATAGAATTTGCTAAAATATCATCTGATACCAAAAGAGACCTAATTAATTTTATAGAGTAAATTTTATTCTCCTTTAATTATAATGGCAAAAACGCGTAAAAAAAATAGGAATAGAAACAAGAAAAAAAGAATATATACCCAAAAAAATTTTAAAAGCAATGATGGTATGTTAACAAGTGTATGGGGACCTAGTTTATGGCACGTATTACACTGCATGAGTTTTAATTATCCTATTAAACCATCTCTTTTACAAAAAAAGAAATATAGAGAGTTTATAGAAAATTTAGAATATACTTTACCTTGTGGTCATTGTAGAAAAAACTTAAAAGGTAATTTAAAATCGGTCCCCCTTACTAAGAAAGCAATGAAAAATAGAAATAATTTTTCAAGATGGATGTATAAATTACACGAACAAGTAAATAAAATGTTAGGAAAAAAATCAGGTTTGAGTTATTGTGATGTTAGAGAACGATATGAGCATTTCAGGTCTAGATGTACTATAGAACTACCAATGGGAGGCAGTAATGGTTCAGAAATAAAAAAAATCTTAAGGAAAAAAAATAAAACGCGAAAAAAGGAAAAAGGATGCACAGAACCTTTGTATGGGAAAAAATCAAAATGTGTAATTAAAATTGTTCCGAAAGATGATAGGGTAAAATCTTTTCAAATGGATAAAAAATGTATTAAAAAAAGATAATACTGTTTTATATAATGACAAAACAGTATTATACGTGGGAAGAAGTTGCTGATCACGATAGTGAAGAAAGTATGTGGATTGTCGCGAACAATAAAGTTTATGATGTTACTGAATTCTGGAAGAGACATCCAGGAGGCAGTTATTTAATAAAATCAAAAGCAGCATCTGATGTTACTAAACATAAAATAATGCATTCTACTAAAGCACAAAAGAAATGGGAATCGTATCACATTGGCTTTATTCAAAAACAAAATACTAAATGTATGTGTTAATTAAGTAAATTGGGAGAAATCATTTAAAAATGGACGTGGAAGTTTAGAATTAGTAGCAGCAGTATAGTTAGGAACTTTTTTGCACTCAAAAGCAGGTTCAGGGCATCTTCCACAGGGTGGACAAGGCTGACAAGGTTTTGGTCTAGGACAAGAGCGCGAATCAGGACATTTAGGACAAACAGGGGGAACTACTTCCGATTTTTTAATGTATAGGTCTTCTTCTCCGGCAAGTATTTGAGATTTGGGAATACCTCTAGGTAAAGCACTTCGTGCCCCGGATGAAGAATTTCCGAAAGGGTCGTAAGCACCACCTTCTTTGGACATTGAAATCTCTTCTTCGGCTGTGATTTTTGATTCAAAAGATTCTTTTAATGTAAATCCTAAACTAGCAAGAATGAGAACTCCTAATAAAAGAACAAACATAAGGGTTTTATC
>Ga0115011_10003522_pt1 | contig 10654 bp, 4 predicted proteins | sample TroAtlMetagenome_2_FD_88705 | JGI IMG/M metagenome (GOLD analysis project Ga0115011, IMG submission 88705) | Marine eukaryotic phytoplankton communities from Atlantic Ocean - Tropical Atlantic ANT8 Metagenome | ecosystem: Environmental > Aquatic > Marine > Oceanic | place: Tropical Atlantic... | reverse complement strand
CGTATGGTTGTTTACAGTACCACTTGTATTTGCGTTAGCAACAGAGACTGAAATATTACCGCCTTGAGTTGTGTTACCAACTGAAATGTTACCACCTTGAGTTGTGTTTGCAGAGTTAGCTGTAATTGATCTGTCAGCCAGTGTATTTTGGAAAGCATTACTACCACCAGAACCAACAGTTCCAGATGTAACTCTAAGTGCTCTATCTTCTACGCTACTTGTTATTTTTGTCCAACCTGTAGGAGCTGATGTCTGTTGAAAGATCATCTTTGTTCCAGATGGGAATGGTTGTACGCCTGTTAAGTTAGCTCCACTAACAGCTGGTAAAGTAGCAGGGAATCTAGCATCAGGAATAGTTCCCGAAGTTAAATTACTTGCACTAAGAGTTGTTAAGTCAACAGTTGCCCAAGTTAGACCACCATTATTACCTGATTGTTTTTGTAGGTATTGACCATTAGTACCGGCATTAGATATATAAAGATTATCTTCATCAACGGATTGAGAAGACATATGTTCTAAATCAACTGCACCAGCGGCGATATGTTCAGAATCTATCTGATCATCGGCTATAAGAGCACTTGTTATTTGATCTCCACCTATATCAGCAGTTGCTATAGTTCCGTTAACTATATTTGCACTAGCTACTGTTACGTCTGAAGGTAAAGCTCCAGCTGCAATCTTAGATGTTGCTATAGAGTCGTTAGCTAGTCTTCCAGCTATTGATGCTGAAGATACATTAGCCATATCCTCTGCTGCTACTGGATGTCCTCCAGCTGTTGAGCCGTCATGTACGACAAGAGTATCCTTGTCTGTATCTACTGTAACTTCACCCTCGGCTCCGGTAAAGCTACCATGTTGCGTGGTTGTTCCACGTCTTAGTTTTAATAATTTTGCCATTATGCTATTGATCCGAAGTCAAGAGTTAAGTTGGTAGTTGTTATTGCGTTGGGTGCGATAGTTTGTCCAGATATAAGCGAGACTATTTCGCTTGCAGTCTGATCTGCTGTGGCGTTAGATTCTATTCCGTCTAGTTTTGTACCATCTGCTGATAGATCTCGACCATCAACAGTTTGACTACCAGAGAAAGTAATATTACCTGTCATCTGTCCACCAGATTTAAGTAATAAATTACCAGTAGCTGTTACACCACCCTGCCATGCAGAACCATTATATATTCTTAACTCATCTTGTGTGGTATCAAAATATAAATCTCCTTCATCAAGACTTGATGTCGGTGCAGAAGAAGCTACTCTATAGCGATCAGCAAAACTATTTACACCAGTAATATTACTAGCGACAGTATTTACATTAGTTATTGAACTAGCAGTTGTATTGACGTTTGAAATCGAACCAGCAACTGTTGTTACGTTGGCGTTGATTCCAGCAACAGTAGTTATATTTGAGTTATTACCAGCTACGGTATTAATATTAGTTGCGTTTGATACAGCAGCGTTAATATTACTTGCGTTAGAAACCGCAGCATTAATATTTGATGCGTTACTATGAACAGCATTAACATTAGAAATATTATTTCCAACATTATTTACATTTGTAATATTTGTAGCAACTGTGTCTATTTCAGATGTACCTTCGTTTAGATCATCAGCAACAGTATTAATCTTAGCTATATTAGTAGCAGCTGTGTTTACGTTTGATATACTTCCAGCAACTGTGTTAACAGAGTTATTTCCGCTTCCTGTGTTAATAGCATTAGTTATTAGACCTAAATCTTCTTGATATGTTATTTGACCAGCAACAATATTAATGTTTACTAAGTCAGATGCGTTAGGGGTAGTAGCAGTATATCCATCACCAGAGCTACCGTCATATATCATCAAAACTTTGTTAGATGAACTATCAAACCATAAGTCACCAATCTGTAAACTTGAAGAATCACCTCTAGCTGTAGGTGCAGAGGTACTTATCTGGTAAAGGTCATAAAAGTTATTTATATCTGATACGTTTGTAGCTGCTGTAGCTATTGCACTAGCATTAGCCGCTACGGTTGTAACCTCTGTTGCTTTAGGTACTAATCTATGAAATGCGTATGTATGTAATGTAGTTGTAGTTTCTACTATTACACCAAAGCCTGCTGTAAGCACTGTAGATCCACAACCTGTAATAGTAACAGTGTTACCAGATCCAGCACCGTTTGCAATAGTGACACTTCCACCAGAAGGTGTGCGTGTACTTCCAATAGACTTAATAGATACAAGAGTACCAGCCCCATTATTTACGTCAGGGTTAGCTGTAGGAAAGTTAGTTTCACTTGCTATAGGTACAAAACCACCTACATCATCAACAAGGTCAATAACACGAGCATCAATGGCAGCAGTTGTAGCTACGTATGCGTCAGAGCTAGACCAAGTAACACCACTAGCAATAGTTTCAGAAGAGTCTTGTCTAAGGAATTTAGCTTCAGCTTCTGTTTCTGTATAATATCTTCCGTCTAAAGCTCCGCCAGTTAGTTCAGTTTCTGTAAAATATCTACCATCTAAAGATGTAGTATTCATTTCAGATATCGTAAGCTTATCAGATTGAAATAGTGTTTTTATTTCACTAGCTGTCTGATCTGCGGTAGCCGCTGTTTCTATATTAGCTAATTTAGTCTGCTCTGCATCACTAAACTCGTTAGTATTAGCATTTGCTTCATAGGCAGTTTTAATTTCTGCATTAGTTTGATCCGCAGTAGCTGCTGGTTCTATTCCGTTCAGTTTGGTATGGTCTGCATCTGTAAAGACATTACTATCAGATGCAGCTTCTACAGCAGCTCTAATTTCAGCATTAGTTTGATCTGCTGTAGCTCCACTCTCTATTCCATCTAATTTTGTTCCATCAGCAGCTACATCTCTGCCGTCTACTGTTCCTGATACAGCAATATTACCTGTAACAGTTTGAGCACCACTAGCTAGCGTACCGCTTGTAGATACATTCTGTGTTCCAAAAGCTGGTGTAACTTTTGTACCAGCTATCGCTGCTGACGCATTAACATCAGCATTAACTATTGTACCATCAACTAAGTTAGCACTTGCTACTGTAATATCTGTAGGTAGAGCACCACTACCTAGTTTTGCCAGTGTTACATTATCATCAGCTATCTTAGCTGTAGTAACTGCATCGTTATCTATTTTAGCTGTTGTTACAGCCAAATCTTTTATATCAGATGTTAATATTGTTTGATTCTGTTCTTCTTGTGCAGCATATAATATCTGCGTCATGTTATTGTTAAGGTCTCCTGCCTTAACTGATGATCCCGCTGTAAAAGTGGCTTTAGCGGTATCTACGTCTGTATCTCGATAGATACGTATTTTATTAGCTGAACTTGCAGGAGCTGTATCAAATACTATATTCCCACCACCAGTTGTTGTGTAGCTGGTTATTCTAAAGGTTGTTGCACCAGAGTTTGCTCCAGTTATACCTCGGTTTTCATAAGTTACATTGTCAACTTCTACTTTTATATCAGCTTCTTTTATAGATGGAAAAGAGAATGATCTTGACGCTTGTCCATTCCCGTCTAAATCTGCGAATGTTGTTGCCATTTATCTATACATATTTAGTAGGTTTGCTGTTTGTGTCTGTTTTTGCTTTTGTTCGTATTTCTTAAGTCTTTGTTCTCGTATAACGTCAGCAATCGCATACTCAGAACTGATACGATGCCAAGCTGCCCTTCTTGCTCTATCAAATAATCGTTTAATTTTGATGTTGTGATAGTAGTCCCTTGCATCATACTGTGAGCGTCTGCCAGCTTTAATATCGTCATACATCTTATTCATAGACGCAATCATTTTAGGATCTACCGCCATCTTATCTAATTCTCGTTCTAAGTTTTGTTCACCAATAGCACGTTGAAATTCAGATCTAATTTTTGGTAATTTTGTTAAGTTAGTACCATCTGGTGCATAATATGTAGACTGTCTAAGATCGTAACCACTATCAAATAAGAAGTTTCTACCCGGACTTTGATCTAAACTAAGAGATATAGGACTAACTGCATTAAATGCTCTAGTCATGAAATCCCAATCTTTAAGAGGCTTACCATTAAGCATATCATACTTAATTGGTAATCTATTCTCTGGAGATGTAAAGTTCTCAAGTAGCAAGTTACGATTTCGTACTGACTGATCAATACCTGATGCTATTTCACGCATATAAGGTGTAAATAATCTACTTAATTCATTACGTAAACCAGATAGTGGTAATTGGTTATTACCTAAACTAGCTATAATTCTATTAAATTGACCGGGTCTACCACCGAATAAATCAACAAACTGTTGAATACCAGCTAGATATGATTTACTTGTTATAGCTTGTGCTACTACAAGAGAAATCTTACCTAATTCATTCTCTGTCCATTCTTCACCCATTAATTCACTTGCATCACCTACGTCAGCTATTGTAGACATAATAAGGTTAAATGGTTCAAATTGATCGTAACCAACACGTACGGCTCCAAGCTTTATAGTTCTTGGTTCCCATTTACCATCTATCCACATCTGTCTCTTTTGCCTATCAACTGGACCGTTACCATTAAGATCACCACGCATCCATGCCTGTGTAGCCATAAATACTACAGCAGAACCCATAGCTAATCGACCTGTTTGTAAAGCCTTAGCATTAGTTAATTCCTCTGGAGATGTGATACCATATTTATGAACGTTATCTAGTTTGTCAGGACGTGCAAGAGCTATATCATTAAACTCTTTAACTAAGAAGTTAAAACCGGGTGTAAATTTACCTGTTAATGCAAGACCATTTACGCCAGTTCTAGCGAATAAGAAGAAAGGTCTAGCTAAAGGAGTTGATGTAAATACATCATTAAGTCCCTTTGCAAAGCCTGTAAGATCTTGTGTAAGTGTTACTTCTCTACGTGCAAATAATGTTGCTTCATCTATTATATTACCCTGAGTATCAAATACTTGACCATAAAAGTCATCTTCATATGATTTCATCAAGTCTTTTGTTATCTTAGGTGTCTTATATCCACCTTCTTGTAACTCAAGAACTTTACGCATAGCTTTTTCACGCATCTTAGCTCGACCTAATATGTATGCAAACGCATCATCAGTCGCAGCCATAAGCTTTGTGGAATATGTAAAGAGATTAGTACTGTTTGCATTACGTGCCATGTTAGCTAAACGGAAAGCCGCCGTTTCTCCGGGGTTAGCTCTACCGCTATCTTCTGCCCATCTACGTAATACTTCCCAGTTTTCATCACCTTTGGTATATTCACCACCATATCTTTTGTACTTAATAGACGCTACATCACCTTTCCAATATGAGTTTAGTTTCTCTCTAAACAATGTAAATGATTCTGGTATAGCTTCTACCATTGCATTAACTGATGCAAGACTTGCTTTTAATGTAGTTGTATCACCAGTAAAAGGATATCGGAATCCAGCACCGATAGCCGTAGCTAAAGGTCTAAGGAATGTTGCCGTGGATGTACCCATAATAGCTCGAGCTGGTGTTTTAGGACTTGATAGTATGCTATGTGTCATTACACCTTCTAGCTCACGTATCAGTACACCAGTACGCTCTGGTCCACCGGGTTGTAGTTGTCCACCGAGTATTACCTTACGTGCCCAGTTATCAAAGTCATCTAATGTATTAACATCTTTCATCATAGAAAATGCTTCATACACTGCCATAAGTAAATCATCGCTACCATCTGATGCAATATTTAACACAGAAAGAATAGCTTCTCTTGAGGCTTCTACTTCTTGTTTAACTACTTTATTAATAGCAGCTTTACGTGATTTACCAGCTCCTAATTCTCTAAATGAATCGGACTTTACAAATCTAGCTTTCTTAGTCATAAATAATGCAGATAACATAGTATCTACTATTTGTTTAGTAGGTCCATCTATAGCTTGTAAGTCTACTAAGCCAGCTATTTCTCTACCAGCAATACCTGTATCTCGTAGTTGTTTGAGTAATGTACCTACAATGAGGTCAAGAGTAACAACATCCTTAGATGTTAATATCTCTATACCGTCTACTACGTCTTTTTGTGCTTCGATGATATCTTTTAAATACTCTCTTGCTGACATTTCAGCAGCATTTCTACCTTGTGTAATACTTTGATGTCCTTCTACATGATCTCTAAATTTATCAGCTAGTTTTCTTCTATCACCTTTAGCAGCTTCTAGTTCTTTAGCAAACTTATCACTGCTCATTAATGTTTTTGCAATACGTTCTACAGTTTCGTCATCTGTACCACCATACTGTGCTATACGTTCACGTTCTATAGGTGTAGTAACAGAACCAGTAGATCCTTCTTCTGCTCCCCACTCTTTACGTGTACGACGTAATTGTTCACGAGCTACGTCTGGTTCAACTTCTGATATATGTGCTCCTTGATGAGGTTCAGCTAGAGGTCTGTTCTTATCAGCTCTAAATTCTGTTTCTCCTCTACGTAATTGTGCAATACCAGCTTTAACAGTTTGGTCATCTATGCTTTTATTACGTGCTTTAATCTGATCTACAACTGGTTTTGAGCCTTTCTTTAATGTATATGCTATACCATCAAATACAAGACCTATTCCCATACCTTCAACGATGTTTTTAATCTTCATCATTACAGGATGGTCGGTATCTTTTGTAGCTAATACTGTATCAGCCCAACCATACCTTTCACTTAAAGCACCTAATACGTTCTGTTCGTCTGATTCTTTAGATACAAGATCAGACACAGCTCCAATAGCTGCACCACGAGCTAAGCTACTACTAGCTAGACCTACAAGACCAGCTGGTATAGTAACAAGACCTGTAGCTGCTACACCTTTAGCTGCTGCTACTGTACCAACTGCTAGAGATCCAAAATGGACTAACCCACGTAACTGTTTACCCCACCATGTATGTGTCTCTATAGGATTGTCATAACCACCAAAAGGTGTCCAATCTGGTGTATATCTTCCTTCTTCTTTCTTTTGTCTTTGCATTTCTCCAGATAGAGCATCCGCAGTACGTTCTGGAAACGTAGCTATAGAAGATGCTGTATCTTGTATACCGCCTGACAATATTGACTGACCTTCTTTTATGAGAGCCTTAGCACCCCAAGTGTCAGCGTTGCGTGGATCGTCTTGTTCTGATCGAGCTTGCTCTTCAACTTCAAGATTCTGTTGGTTTGCTTGTAATCTAGCTTCCTCTCTTTGATTAAATTCATCAAGAGCTTCTCTAGTTTTACCAGCAACAATATCAACAGCATCCATGGTTGGATCATAACCCTCCCCACCTGTGTAAGATTGTGTCATTTACCTGTAAAAAATTCGTCTCGGACTTCGTCTAGTCTTTCTGTTAACTTTTCTTTATGCTCTAATACTTTTTTCTGCTCTGCTTTATACCTAACTTCGTTTAGGACTAACTTAGCAATCGCTGGGGATAGATTGTGTAATTGGCTAAAAGACATGTTTTTTAAATTAGGAAATATCTCATTCATAGCTGCTATTTCGTCTTGATTGAAATGACTAAGTTTAGTTACATATCTACCTTTATCATCAAACTCCATACCTCGTATAGAATTAGATCTTTGAAGATTGTAACGCATCATTTCAAAAACTAAATAATCTTGAAAGTCACCATCAAATCTTTGGTTCCCTTTAAATGCTTCTTTAAAACCTTCTTGATTATATATTTGTAAAAAGTGTTCACCTGTAATACCGTACATACCCATTTCTATTTTTGGATGCTGTTTAGCAATTCTAGCTATATACTCAATATTTCTTTTTGTTATATCATGACCGAAAACATTTGCACTTATATTTGTACCATATCTATTTCTAGCATAACCAGTATTATAATAGTTATAACCTGTCTGACGATTACCAAACTCACCGTTAGCATAAATACTTTCTAAATTCTTTAGTACTTGTTTTGCATGCTTACCACCATCTTTTGTGGCAATATTATGTACTCCATGTGTACCATTAGTTAATAAGTATTTCTTATCTTCCGAACTAAGGTATTCTAAGTTGTTCTTCAGACGTGCACCAAAAATATCATCCTCTTCAATCGCACCAGTAGCCTTTAATCTTGCAATCATCATTTCATGAACATCTAGCGGATTACCGTTCTCATCTTTTAAACTATTAAATCTAAACTGTCTAAAATACTGTTTAACTTCTGAATTTAATTGTCCACCACTTCTTATATACATTAGTGCTTTATCTAAATGTATAGCTTCACCGTCGTGTACTTTTTCAGAATATAATAAGCTAGGATCGTTTTCATATGCTAGCCTTAATGCCTCACCTTTTTCAACACCATCATTCTTTAATCTTTGTCCTAAACCGTCATAATCTCCATTCAGAAACTTTGTTTCTATATCCTTTAAACGACCATCAAGGAAACTTTCTGGAGTACCAGCATTTCTGATTTCAATATCGAGTTGTGAAACTGGTCCTGTAGTACCTTCTATAAGTTCAGCAGCTAGTATATCTTGTAAACGTTTGGCTAATAATAGATCATTTGGTTCTAGTTTATTTGATAGACCTTGGCTAGCTTTACGTGCTTTAATCATATCTTGGATAAATGTACCTCTCTCATTTACCAACTTTGCAAATTCAAGTCTTTTAGCAACTCCATCATCCAAGCCATTCATATCTACCTTATTCCACATATCATCAAGCCATTTTGGTACTTGCATCTTTTGATCAGCTGCATTATACAAATCTTCATTTGATAAGAACGCAGCGTAGACTTGTGCTGCTTCCCACCTAGTTACAGCGTTATTAGGTCTAGTCTTTACTTTATCTACTAATGGTTGATAATATTTTTCTTTAAAGGCTTTTAGATGATCGTCATAAGTTAATTTATCTTCTGCCTCTTCCTTCTTCTTTGACTCCCTTATACCGTCCTCAATTTTTCTTATAAACTGAGTTATATTATTATAACGTTTAGGTTCTTTCTCAAAATCAATACTCTCTTGATACGCATTGACGCTTGGATAATCAGTCTTTGTACTTCTATCTGAATAAACTAATTTATTAAGGAAAGCTTCTGCATGAGGAATATATTTAGGATTGTCTTTAACCAAATCATATACTGTATCAGCTACAAACATCATAGTTTTCTGTTGACCATTAGGGTCATCAGGATAAAATGTAGCTTTATACTGTGCTATTAAATTTATACCTTCCTTATCACTAAATAAAGTTAGATCTTGACCTTCAGCCAGTGTAGAATTAATAGCACCCATATAATCCTCAATTCTATCTTTAAAGTCTTGTGTTCTTTTAGCTTCAAGCTTTTGGATATAAGTTGATTCCCATTTATAATTCCTATCTTTTAGATACTCAGTGATACCGGGTTGTATAATTTTTAAGAAGTTTTTCTTATAACGACCAGATGATATATCAAAGCCTGCATCCAGCACGCCTACGTGTATCTTATTCCGAACTGTTTGTTCAGCATATTGACGTATTTGTTCTTTTGCTAGAGGCTCAGTTACCGCATCAAAACCTAAGTTACCTAACACCGCATCTATATTTCCTCTTATTGTTGACTCTTTTACACTTCTTAACTGTGTCCTTAGATCCTCGTCACGATTAAATGAATAAGTAATGTCAGATAAAGTTTGAAGAGCATCATCACTATTAGCTCTAATATCTACTTTACCACCAGTACTCTCGAAGATCCTTTTAGTAAAGCCTTCCATGTCCATTAGGAAGAAATCTTGTTTCTTTTCTTCCTTTTGTAATTCTAGTATCTTACCGATAGATTTTTTATCACCAGCAAATCTTACCTTATCTATTTCTTTACTGACTCTGTCTGCTTCTAAAGCCTTGCTAAATTTACCTGCACCATCAATAAACTGGTTTAAAGCTGTTAATCGTGTGTCAAGAGCTTGTGTTCGATTCTTTTCTATCTCGATCATTTCATCATAGAACCGCTTAGTGTCCTTGATGTTTTCGTCGATCTGTTCGTTGACTGATTCAGTTAAATCAGCATCTGTTGCTAAATAATTAGTGTCACTTATATCGGGTAATTGATCTCGTGGAGTCCCGATAACGTTTCCGTAAGATGAAGTCATATTACCTCCTTATGATGACCAAGAGTGTATACCAGATCCGATACCTACAACCTGACTAGCTAAGTTTAAGAATCCTGAGAAGTAATCTGTTCCTGACTGCATTACAGGTGCTCCATATGATGCTGGGATACCTAATGCTTGTCTAGCACCAGCGTTCTTGTTTAAGAACTTACGTCTTGCACCTTCTTGTGCATACGCCATATTTCTACCAAAAGTAGCGTCCATTACGCTGTCTACTTTGGAAACTGTATTTAAGTATTTAAGGTAGCTATTACGACCGGCAGATCTAGCTCTACCACCCTGTAAAGAGCGACCTCTATTTTTATCTGAAAAGAATCTAGCTGCTGCATCTCGTACAGCTACACGTCCTTTTCCTTGGGCATAGAGAGCACGGACATAAGCATCGCTAGTATCACGAGTATATCCCATTATGTTTCTATCTTTAGCTCTACGTAGGCTAGTTTCTTTGTTAAAAAACTTTAATCCTTGTTGAGCAAAGGTAGCGTTTTTTTCTCTCCATTTCTGTTTTTGCTGGGCTCTAAGTCCCGCATTAGCGTCTACGCACACGGCAAAATTCAATAAATGTTACATTGTTTGGTCCCCATTCAAACTTACGTAAGAATG
>Ga0115011_10003520_pt1 | contig 10657 bp, 5 predicted proteins | sample TroAtlMetagenome_2_FD_88705 | JGI IMG/M metagenome (GOLD analysis project Ga0115011, IMG submission 88705) | Marine eukaryotic phytoplankton communities from Atlantic Ocean - Tropical Atlantic ANT8 Metagenome | ecosystem: Environmental > Aquatic > Marine > Oceanic | place: Tropical Atlantic... | reverse complement strand
GACGAACGACTAACACTTGAAGGAGCTGCTTTGAATCCCTCCTGCGGCCCAGGGTTTGTTGCAGTGCGCGAAAAAGCTCATCATGGTGACCACGACTTCATCTCCGCCGTCCGTGCCGCTTTTTATGCGTTGAGATAAATCATCGTTTGTTCGTTCGCGGTCGCCGACGTCGCTTCCTTCGGTTAACATTTTCGTCTTGAACTTTCGGGTAAACTTTTCGAATAATTTCGCGTCGTTCATCAACTCCACGCCGAACGGAGCGACGGAGATAACTTTCAACGCTTCGTCTAAGGAGTCGAATCGTACTGTATCTCGTTCGAAAACCACGTCCACGTTTTCAAATCCTGCTTTGATTAAATCCGTTTCGAGCGCGTCGACGCCGTCGACGCGCGACGTCGACTCGTGGTCGCCCGCGTATGAAAACGGTTTCAGTAATATCGGCACCCATTCTTCTTTCCCGCACTCGATTAAGCAGTCCCTCAAAATTTCGAAGAGTTTTTGTCCTTTCACCGGTGCCCACACGGCGAGGTTAAAGTGCGCGCCCGGTTTCAAACTTTTGTGAATATTCGCCAGCGCTCGGTCTCTGTCGGAGAAAAACTGCGCGCCTTGATGACAATACGCCCGGTCGAATTCCTTGGTGTTGTTGTTCGTCGTCGTCGTCGTAAATTCTTCCATTGGACTGACGATGTATTCGATCGGTGCTGCTCCTTTCTGTTCGTCTTCTCTTCCCTTTTTTCGTGCTTCCGAGACCATCCCTTCGCTCGCGTCCACTCCAACAACCTTTGAAAATCTATCTTCATCTCCCAATCGCATCGCGATCTCTCGGCTCGTCGCTCCGGTCCCGCACGCCGCGTCCAAAACTTTTTCCCCGCCGAGCGGCATTGGCATCGCATCGAGAAACTTTTTCGACCATTTCGTAAATATTGCGCGTTCGAGCACGGACGCGTACGCGTGCGCTTGCGTCGGGGAAAATGGAAACTTTATTACGACGTCTCCTCCTTTTGTTTGTGTCGTCAAAGTCGTCGACAAAAAAGACTTCAAAGGGGACCCCCCGAGAAGACTACATCTGGCAAAAGGGCTTTCGACAAAGACGAACGATGGAGAATAACGTCTGAGCGGGTTTCGGAGGATCGACGAAGAGACTGCTCGACGCATGATAGTTTGATATATCGACACCACCACCACACACCTACTCTAATGAAAGAGAGAGAGAGAGAGAAAGAGAAGCAAAAATTTCCCCTAATTATAAAAACTAAAAAAATAATTTAGGGTTTGAAGACACAGAGAATGTTTAGGGTCTCAAAGAAAAAAAAAGAAAAGGGCACCCCCCTCTCATTTTTGAAGAGTCAAAACGCCTCTCGACATCATCATCATCAGTCGTGCGACTCTGCTTTGGAGGGAACGAGAAGAAGAAGAAGAAGAAGAAGAAAAAGGCGGTCTTCTTTCTTTCTTTCTTTCTTTCTTTGTCGAGGAGAATTTGTGTGTGATTTTTTTTGACTCGAGACGACGATATAGAAACCAAACCAAAACACACACATTTTCACATTCTTTCGGCATTCTTTTTCCCGCGACCTTTTTGTTTGAGGAGAACCCGTTTATTAATTAGTAACAGAAAGATGGTGGACACGACGCCTTCGATGATGTCTTCTTTAGTCATCGACTGTCGATCAGACACCGTCACGAAACCGAATAAAGAAATGCGACAGGCCATGTACAACTCCGTTGACGAAGGCGTCGGGGACGACGTTTTCGGAGACGACGAATTGGTCTTGGATTTAGAAGCGCGATTGGCGATGATGTTTGGAAAAGAAAAAGCGGTGTTTGTACCGAGTGGAACGATGGCTAATTTGATAGCAGTCTCCGTGCACTGCGAAAAAAGAGGATCAGAATACATATGTGGATCTGCATCGCATATCACGCTCTACGAGCAAGGATCAGGCGCAACCATAGGAGGGGCGCACCCGAGACAGATACCGAACGAGCAAGATGGCACCATGAACGTGGAACATATTCTAGACGCCATTCGGATAGAGGACGATCATTTCCCCACGACGCGAGTCGTGTGCTTGGAACAAACACACAACAAGTGCGGTGGGAGAGTGTTGAAACAATCCTATGTGGATGAGGTGTGCGAAAAAGTGAAAGCGGTGACAAAAATGGAAGACGACGACGAAAAACGCGTGCAGATACACATGGACGGCGCGAGAATATGGAACGCGTGCATAAAAAATAAAGTTAGCTTGAAAGATGCCGTCGCGAAATGCGATTCGGTTTCCGTATGCTTATCTAAAGCAGTCGGTGCTCCGATAGGCTCCGTCATATTAGGCACCGAATCATTTATACGAAAATGCAAGAGGTTGCGCAAAGCGTTGGGAGGCGGCATGCGACAAGTAGGGGTTCTCGCCGCAGCAGCAGATGTTGGTATAGACGCTTGGGAACAAAACGTTTCGAAATCTAATAGATTGGCGCTTTTATTTGCAAACAATGTGGAGAATATTGAAAATATTAAAGTATGTGGACCCGTTGAGAGTAACCTGGTCATCCTCTCGTTTCAACATTTGAAGAAGGACGTCACGATCCACGATATAGTCGCCTGGTTAAAAATGAAATACGGAGTTTTAGTAACTGTGTTTGGAGCACCATATCCTTTCAACGATCCAAATTCAGTTCGCGTTGCTTTCCACTATCAAATTACCGACGATGAGGTTGATTTCGTCGTGAGTTCATTCAAAGTTGCTGCCTGGGAGCAGACAGAATCCCAAAAGAAGTAAAATCACATTATGATACGAACGAGTTGTGTTGTGTCCTCGTTTCGACGCTCGCGTCAGCTCTAGGGAGCACATTCTTTCAGAGTAGAAAATAATATCAGATTAGCTTTTGTCATTCACAACATATCGATGATTGTACCATGCTGCATACGCGCATAAAAGAGAATAGAGAGAGAGATTCTTTTTGTCATACTGATCACTTCTTTCCCGGAGGACGCCATTCGCACGCGCTGCCTTCGGCGTAGGACCCATCTGGATTCTTTAGCTTCTTTTGCGCCGCGCGATGTTTCACTTGTGCTTGCAAGGATTTTCGAATGGTGTCTTCAAGATGCGGACCGGAGACGTGTTCGCAATATTTCAAATGTTCGCTCGCGTCAACCTCTATCGGTCTGTCCCTTTCTGCTGACACAATGCATATAAACCCGAAATTATCCGTCGCTTCTTCCGTACATCGAAGTTGATGGATATCTCCCGGCGCCGTGTAGCCGACATCGCCAACTTGCATGGCATACGCTTCACTCCCGAGTTGTATGTACCCAGAACCACGCACGATAACAACTACGTGCTCGTGCTGGTGATGTTCCAACGTCGTCCATCCGCCAGGTGCCACTTCAAAATATCGAACGTGAAAATTTGTCGATTCGCCCCTTTTCCCGATGAGCTCGACTCGCGAGCATCCTTTAAAACTTCCACCGTCCATTTTATACATTTCCCTTTCAACGCGGTTCCACATGAACTTTTTGTCTTTTTTTATCAGCACTTTGCTGTGGTTACCTTCTAAAGGACCGTCTGTAGCGCGTCTGTGGTTCGCGGCGGAACTCTTAGCATCCGCCGCGCTATTTGCTAATTTAGCCACCAAAGAGGTGAGCTCGTCTAATTTCTTCTCTAAAGCGGCATTTTTCTCGCGCAATTCGTCCACTTCAGAACTCGACGGTGACATCGGCGCGTGGTGCGAAGGAGTTTTTTGAAGAAGATTGCGTTGATCATGATCGTCATCATCATATCGATTCTTCTGTTTGGTTGGCGTCACTTGCGTTTTATCGTCACACAACGGAGATGGAGATGGAGACTGGCGCTGCTTCAAATGCGCAGGGGATGCCGCGAATATGGTTTCAAAACGCGACCTAGTTGTTTCACGGTTACTAATACTTGTAATTGGAGAAGACCACTCCGATCTACCTTGTGGTGGTGGGGAACGCAAGCTTGCAGTGCTATCGTGATTCGAGCCGTCGATAGGGAGCTCGTTGGGGCCGTAGGCATCAATTCTGCCCGACATTTGTAAAAAATGACGTGCGTTTGCAGTCAAGTCGTTCGAGTAGGAGTACAAACTTCCACCGATGAGCAATAACACGTCTTGACCACCGTAAAATTGACGAATGCTCTTAATCTTCTCGAGAGTCATCCCACCGCCCGGTGAAGGGAAGATGGCTGGTTTTGAGCCTAGAATACTCGTACACGCGTTCTGTATGTCTTTGCATTCATCTTTAGAGAAACCGAATCGACCACCAAAATTTGGAAATATCGTCGCATCGCAACCCGCCAAACGAGGAAGTAAACCTAAAAGTACACCGTGAGAAAACCCTCTGACTTCATTTTTCGATCCGCCACCAAGCATAGCTCCAGAAATCGCCGGATGCGCTATGATTGGTAGGTTGAAATTCTCGTCTTCCGACAATGCACGGCAAGCGTCCAAACCAGTGATTCCTGGTAATACCAAGACTGCACCACACCCAACACGCTTTGCAAACTCTGCGCGCTTTAAAACTAAATGCGCAGGAGCGTTCAAACACGGCGCGTACAGGCAGTTTCTTCCAGTAATGTCATTCGCTCGACGCACGGCTTGAGCACACTTCGTCACGCGTTCTTCAAACGGTGCATACACTTGATTCGCTAAGCCATGGTCGTCTTTTATGATGTCAATACCACCGAGTGCAAATGCGAACGCCATTTCTGCCAGTTCGTCAGCGGACGTACCCATCGGTTTCAGCGCCGTGCAAAGCAACGGTCCGTACTTTACATTCAGTAGCTTCCGTAACCCGAGAACACCAAATCTGGGACCGCGAAACGATGACTCCACATTTTTACCAAACTCGACATCTATCACCATAACATTCTCTTTAATAGAAGTGTTGCCGAATACGACATTGATGAGCTGGGGCAGCTCTTTCCCACTCGTTTCAATGCGATATGTCACTTTAGCCACGAAACGTGTTTTCTTGTCTTTTCCTACGGCGCCGCCGCTCTTTCGTCCTTTTCCTGCTTCTCCTCCTTCACCAGCTTCTTCTTCCAGCGCGACTATTTCCCCAACCACGTTGCGTCCGATCCAGGAATCTCTTGGCACGAGCTGTTCGGGAAGTTCCACCGTTTGCTCGTATCGAAGTTCGTCGACGATGGATAATGCGTCCGACCGCGAATGTGCGCTTATTCTGTAGTGCACGCGAAAGCTGTCTTCGTGAACATCTTCCAAGTGTCGATGAGAATAACACGAGGAGGAAGAGGAAGAGAATGGAGGCATTTTCGGTGTTTTTCTGTGTAATAATGTGCGTAACCAATATCCTCCTCTTTGTATTTTACCTCCTCTTCCCTTCGAGAGTTCTGCGGAGATTTTGTAAAAATCTCGTCATAACTCGAAGGGAAGAAAAATCAAACGCAAAGTGCGTGCGCGTGTGCATACATATAAGATGACACGCTCATATAATAAAAATAAGAAGAAGAAGACTACACCACTCGCATCGAGAAGGCTTCGCGTCGTGCTCTTCGTATTCTTCTGCGATCTTCTTGTCCCACGGGTTTATGGAGATGCTAATTGTAGCGTACCGACGACGTGCCAAGGAGGAGTCACGTGCGACAATTGTGGTGAATGTCCAGATGGGGAAGGTTCAGCTTGCCGTTGCGACCCACATTGGACTGGAAACCAGTGCCACATAGAAGTTGAAAATATTGAGGATTGCGTTGGTAGCAATCATTATTGCTTAAATAACGGCCAGTGTAATACGGGTGGATTAGCATCGTGCACGTGCATAGGAAATTATGCCGGGGAACATTGCGAAAAGGAAGTCACCAAGTGCGACGAATTCCATCCGGTGAAGTATTGCGAAAACGGAGGCGAGTGCGCAGGCAGCGGGTGTAATTGCGTTTCGGGATATTACGGCGCGCAATGCGAAAACGTTGGAATTGAAACGCTCGAATCTTCTAAATATACCAAAAAAGAGCTCGCGATTGGCTTTGCAGTTGTTATTATTCTACTCGTGCTCGCAATCATTGGCACTGTTTGCTGCGTAAAGAAAAGACAAAAACGAAGGAACGCTCAGAGCATTCGCAGAGCAACGTGGAGTGCAAATCCGGGACCTGGCGCATATGTGTACGAAAATGGTGCCCAGTTGGATTACAGAACTAACGAGAGGAAGAATGTGCAAGAAATTGAAATGGGGAGCACACAGCAGGCTACGTTTCATACTCCGATAGATGGGAACCAAAATCTACAAACAACGAACAACGCGGCGAGAGCGTATCAACCACCAGATGATCAATTCAGTAGTGGTGGAGCATATGCGATTGATTCACCGTCTGAAATTCCAAATCCAGTTAGCGCGGCGCTCGCTTTGGCCAGAAAAGACCAAGCGGGAGGATAATGATTGAAATATCATCATCACACACACACACCCAAAAAAATGTATGTACAACTTACTAAACCTACAGTCTATAGTCGATATAGTCTACACTAAACTTGCTATGATTCTTGTTGACTTTCTACATCACGAACTCGAAGATATTTGGAAATGTTCCAAAATCGATGGGACATCACTTTTGGGGTGTCGTTATTATTTCCATCATGATCGTCTTCATCATCTTCATCATCTTCGCTCGTTGTATCCGAGAAATCAGAGTCGATCTCTCGTCTTCTCTGTGAACGAACATTTTCTCTTATGACGGCGTAAACTTCTTCCTTGGACTTAAGCGCTATATATTCCTCAGCATTGATACTAGAATTCGATTTGCTTTTCACCTTAGTTTCCCACATGAGCCTCCCGTCGTCCGTTTTACAACGTCCGGTTTCTCTGTCTAATTGTAACGCAGCATACCAAGTGCTCTTTTCTTTCCTGAGACACGACAAAACTCGCCCCCATCGTATACACACGCACGAAGCGACAGCTACATCAGTTTTACTTTTAAACAGAATAAATATCTCTCGCAGTATTTCGTCGGGGAGTTGCGCAAACGGCGTCGAAACATCGTTGGTATCACTATTATTACCTTCTCCTTCTTCTTCTTCTTGTACTTCTTCTATATTCGCAGTATTTCCCCTTCGACGACTCCTGGCAATACGAGCTTCCCTAATGAGTTTTGCCAGATGTTTTCTGTCGCTCAATTTCAACGTTGGGATGGCTCGCACAGCCTCAGCTGCTCGTATCGCGGCCCCTGTTTCAATCTCGCATCTCTCTGTCCCAAATTCAACGAGAACCAACTTTCCGACCACACACACAAGAGACTTCAAATCGGCTTTGGTAAAATTTACATAGTACGTCGCGAGGTATTCTATTTCTTCACACACATTTCGGGCATTGCGTTCGATACCCTCACACGCATCTAGACACCTTTCCAACCCGACAAATGTTTTCCCTCTTTTCTTCATTAGATTTTTTAAGGGAAAGTTAGGGGTTCACCAAAAATGTCAAGCAAATTTTAACGAACCCCCCCACACACACACACAAAAAAAGGGAAACGCGCGATATACACTCCTTTGAACTACATCAATGAGGTCCACGTGCCTCCAGAGCGTGCATGGCTTCTTTGGAACTGTGTTATTGAAAAACTCACATCGAAACGCGAGACGACGACGCGAGCACCGTCCTGGCGCGTACAAAAAAGATAATGTAAGAAGGGAAGAAATTGAGGCCACGAACAACGACGGCGCTTTCGTTCAACAACCACAAATAGCACCATCAACCTCCACGGCAGATGAAAACGAAATGACCATTGTATTTGTTGCCGAGGACGAACTGTATTCCATTGTTGTGAATTCTGAGAATCAGAAATGGAAGACACAAACTCATCGACTCACGACAGCTACTGGGGAGGTTTTCTCACCTCTCATCTCCAAATGTGGGAAATTTGTCGTGTTTGCGGCGATTGAATATTACGCGATGGAACTCTTTCTCGTTCCAATTGAAGGAGGAGCGGTCAAACAAATCACGTATATGGGCGCTGACTTTATCAGACCACTTTCTTTTTCGGATGATGGAGGTGAATTATTTTTCGTTTCCTCTTCTCAGCAACAAACGCCAGATGAAACCGACGTGTATCGTTTGCGTCTGGAAACTAAGAACAGCTCGGATTTGCCTACTGCGATGCATCCCAAAAAGCTGAACTTGGGTCCATCAACTGCATTTGAGGTGAATGGTGAGGGAACATTAGCTTTGTTTGGTCGGAATACCCAGGCCACGAGACCGTGGAGGAAATACGGTGGCGGAGCCAGTGGGGACGTCTGGATCGCTAGTCGTAATGGAAAAGATGGTGGAACATACACAGACTTTGTGCGAGTAGATTATTTAGATGGCTTTTTCACGTCTATTTCACAGCCAAAATGGTTAGACAACTCTACGATAGTGTTTTTAGCCGAGTCAAAACAAGGAGAGCGAGGATTATGGTCATTTTCTGTAAAAGATAACACATCCCAAGAATTGCATCCACCAATGCTACTTGTGAAAGACGCAAGTATTCAATCGTATTCAATAGAACAATCAGGGAAATGCAGTTATGGATCAAGATGCGGTCTATTATACACAGCTGATTTACAAAAGAAAAGCGATAGTAAACGACACATTGCGTTCAAATGGACCGGTCCTAGAAAACAACTGGAACAACGATACGTCACTGCAGAGCACTACGTCCAAGACTGGGACATAGATCCCGCTGGTCGTTTCATGGCGACGGTAGTACGCGGAGAAGTAAATTCCTTTGGTCTATGGGATGGACCAGCTCTGAAATATACTCCAATAAAGCTCGGAAAAGATGAAACAGAAGAAAATAGTGAAGATCCAATGGGTAGCGCATTATGCGCAAAAATTATGCGCGAATCGAATGCGCAAGCGCGGAGCAGATTTGCAAGGTTCACCTACGATGCGGAACGACTTGTAATTGTCAGTGATCAAACAGGCGAGGATGATATAGAAGTCCACTGGGAAGACAATCGGAGAATGCCGAAGCGACTAAATATTCCTCCTCGTATTCTTGGACGCGTGGAAGAAATCGTGCTGTCACCGGAAGCTCCACTTGCATGCGTAGTAAATCACCGGGCTGAACTCTTAGTAATAGACATAAACACAGGAGAAAACAAACTTGCAGATAAAAGTATGGAGGATCGCGGTCTGTATCAATGCTCGTGGTCGCCATGCGGAAATTGGATAGCCTACACGTTTCGTCGACGAGATACAGAAGTTATCAAAATTCTGGATGTTCGTACCGGAGCGACGCAAAATGTCACCAATCCAATTTTGGGAGATTCATCTGCGTCGTGGGATCCAGATGGACGATATCTGTTCTTTCTCAGCGCGCGAGAGCTTCAGCCGCAGTACGACGCACTTCTACAAGGCATGAGTTTCCCTCATCTCGAAAACGTGTACTGTTTACGTTTACGTAAAAACGTCCGCGATCCACATTTGAAAGAGATTCGCCCTGTGGGAGACGAGTCCTACACTGAATCCTTTGCCCTCGGCGATGCAAATCTCGATGACGATATGAAAGAGGAAGCAAAAGAGGAGGAAGAGATAGACGACGACAACGTAGACAAAAAACATAAAGAAGAAGAGGATAAAGAAACAAAAGCGAAAACGAAAGAAGAGAAAAATAAGGATGATAACCGAGATGACGAGGATGACGAGGATGACGAAGACCTCCACGATAAACCACCGAACCCCATTGAGATTGATTTTGATGGCATAGCAGAGCGCGCCGTCGCACTTCCATTACCACTAGGTAGATATAGTGACCTGGTTGCCATACGACACGACCGATTCATGGTTGTTAAATATCCAACCATATCAAGTGGAGAAGTCAACTTAACAAACAGCGAAGATGACTTGGACCAGGAGCGAGGAGGTTCGCTCATTTCATTCGACGTTCGCGATCTATCGGCACAAGTGCTCGTTTCTAATGGAATTACAGATGTTCACGTATCGATGAATAAAAAGATTATGGTGCTCGAGAAGTCCGAAAAAGGATACACGGCTGAGTTAGCCGCATACAAAGCAGGATCAAAACCAGAGGATGAAGATACCGACGATCTTTTGTATCGCACGCGTAAATCAGGTACAATATCTCTAGATCGCGTACGAGTGTTAGTTCGCCCGAAAGATGAGTGGATTCAAATGCTATTAGAAATTTGGCGACGTGTTCGCGACGATTTGTTTGTTGACCCGTTGACGCTTCAAAACTTTGACTGGAAGGAAGCTTTAAAAACGGCGGTGAGTACACTACCGAGAATAAACACGCGTGCAGAGTTTGCGGTAGTATTATCAGATATGCTCGGTGAACTTGGAGTCTCTCACACACACGTATCAATCGGCGATGATGGACGAGGAGAACTCGATCGTGACCATCGACCTGGGTTCCTAGGTGCCGATTTCTCGGAGTGGAACGATTACCTCGGCGGTTACGAAATCCAATCAATCGTGAAAGGCGATCCGTGGTCGTCTCAAAATTCTGGATCTTTGTACAGAGCAAGTACTGACATAAAAGTCGGGGACGTGCTCGGATCAATCAACCGAGTTCGTTTGACACCCGAAAAAACACCCGGAATGCTTCTATACGAAACTGCAGGCCACGAAGTTCTGCTTTCGATTTTGAAAAAGGGTAGCGGTGATTTAATTGTGACACGCACACGCGCCCTG
>Ga0115011_10003517_pt1 | contig 10660 bp, 5 predicted proteins | sample TroAtlMetagenome_2_FD_88705 | JGI IMG/M metagenome (GOLD analysis project Ga0115011, IMG submission 88705) | Marine eukaryotic phytoplankton communities from Atlantic Ocean - Tropical Atlantic ANT8 Metagenome | ecosystem: Environmental > Aquatic > Marine > Oceanic | place: Tropical Atlantic... | reverse complement strand
GCCGGATCGGCATGCGCAGGAGTCACCTCGATGCCAGCTTTTCGGGCATCGGGATGCTCAGCCCAGGCCAGAGTCGCCGAACACAACAGCATGAGGCCGACCAAAAGGCGCTTCATCTACGCCTCCGCCATCCAACGAACGCCACCAGCATCACCCAAAAAAACAAGGATGTGTTTGGATCGGCGATGCTGCAGGTGGGCCCACCAGCGACATCACCATCGAGCCAGCCAATCCCATCGTCCTGGGGGTCGAGTCGTTCGGTGAAGTGCTCGGTCACCTCCACCAAATCAGAGACACCACCGTTATCCGAATCCAGATCTCGAAAATCCGGTTCACCGTCTCCATCGGTGTCTACCGGTGGCGTTTCGAGTGCATCGTCCCCAGCCTCGATCGCATCCGCTACGGTGTCGCCGTCACTATCGGTGTCGAGGGGATCGATGAGGCCGTCCCCATCGACATCAGGCGGGGCCCGCGGCGTATACCCGGCCACCTCGTCTCCATCGGAGATCCCATCTCCATCGGTGTCTGGGTCGAGTGGATTGGTCTCGAACGCCCACTCGTCACCGTTGATCAGGCCATCGCCATCGGGATCCGCCGTACGGTCATCGCGTGGTTCGAGGGGATCGGTCTCGTCGTCGAGGACCTCCTCGCCATCAGACACTCCGCCGTTATCGGTATCTGCCCGTCGGGGATCTGTCTCGGTCGGGTCCTGCTGACCATTCTGGTTACTGTCTTCGACCCCGTCTTCGAGACCATCGCGGTCCGTATCGGGATGGCGGGGATTGGTCTCCCCTTCATCGAAGGCACCGTTTTGGTCCGTGTCTTCGCGCCCATCGTCTAAGCCATCGCCATCCGTATCGGGTACCAGGGGGTCGGTTCTCGTGGTGGGGTCCGCATCGTCCACGACCCCCACCTCGAGCCCATCGGAGAGTCCATCTCCATCGGTGTCCGGACGCGTCGGGTCAGTTCCAAAGACATAGACTTCGTCACCATCGTCCAGCCCATCACCATCGGTATCGATATTGGTGGGATCGGTCTCTCCGTCCTCGGGTTCGTAGAGTCCGTCCCGGTCCGTGTCTTCGGCGCCGTCCGCCAACCCGTCTCCGTCGGTATCCCTGCGATTCGGGTCGGTCTCCACACCGACGGCCCAACGACCATCACCATCGGCATCCTCGACGCCATCGGGGATGTGATCCCCATCGGTGTCGGGATTATTCGGGTCACTCCCGCGTCCCCCACCATAGACGGCGTTGTACTCGAGACCATCATCGAGTCCGTCGGCATCGGAGTCCGGATCGCAGGGGTTGGTGCGATTGAGTTGATTGGACCCGTTCACATTCCGAGTGAGTCGATACTCTTCGAGACTACTCAGGTCATCGTTATCGGGATCGAGCGCCCCGTCTTCGGCATCCAATGGATCGAGGGGCGTCACACCGGGTGCGCAATGTTCGGGCTTGTTGTAGAAGACCTCCCACCCATCATCCATGCCATCATCATCGGTATCGAAGTCGTTGGGGTCTGTCTCATCGGCATCAAAAACGCCATTCCGATTGGTGTCTTCGGCACCGTCGCGCAAACCGTCGTAATCCGTGTCCGCCGCGAGGGGATCGGTGACGGTCTCGGGATCCTGGTCGGGGAGATAGCGTCGGGCCGCTGTGGCGTCGGGGTCCTTGGGGGACACCTGGGGCGTGACCAAACCCAGCTCCACCCCATCGCTCAAGCCGTCGCGGTCCGTATCGAACCCGACCGGACTCGTCCCTTCTACGACCTCTCCTCGAATGAGGAGGCCCCCTTCCCGACCATCGAGGATGCCGTCATCGTCGGTATCTGCATCGCCAGGAAGGGTTACGAAACGGTCTTGGAGGGGAAAAACCTCCTGTCCATCGGTCAGGAAATCGCCATCGAGATCACGATCGTTGGGGTCGAGCCCATTGGCCACCTCGTAGACATCGGACAGGCCATCACCATCGGTATCGATCTGAAAAGAAGTCGGATCCGTGGGATCGGTCCCATCGGCCTGTTCTACGGGATCGAGCACCCCATCACGGTCGGTGTCCGGCGAGCAGGGGTCGGTGCCCAGCATCATCAATTCAACACCATCGGGCACGCTATCAAAGTCAGAGTCCGGTTCTGCCGGGTCCAGACAAAGGTGCTCCATGAGCGAGAATTCACGCTCTACGCCGTCCATCAAGCCATCGGCGTCCGTGTCGGGATTGTAAGGGTCTGTGTCATAGATGGAGAGTTCCCATCCATCGAGCAGGCCATCTTGGTCCATGTCCGCTTGGGTGGGATCCGTTTCCTCGCCGAGGGCCGGCTCGAAAACGCCATCCCCGTCGAGATCGACATCGATTCGGCCATCCTGGTCCGCATCTTCGACGCTGTCGGAGAGACCGTCGCCATCCGTATCCTCGGCCAGATCACTGGTCCCGAGCATCTGCTCCACCGCATAGCGGAGGCCATCCTCGTCTTGATCGAGACGGTCGTCGAGGGCCATGCGCGGATTGGTGAAATCCACCAGAACCTCTTCTCCGTCCCAAATCCCTCCCCCATCGGTGTCGGGCAAAGTCGGGTCAGTGCGGAGCACCATGAACTCGGCATAATCCGTCAGCGAATCGCCATCGGTGTCCGGGTTCGTCGGATCCGTACCGCGTCGGTTCTCCTCGCCGTCCTTGATCAGATCGCCGTCCGTGTCGCTATTCGTGGGGTCCGACCCAAGGTCTTCTTCCTCGGCGTTGGTCAGTCCGTCCCGATCCGGGTCCTCATCCCCATTGCGACCGGTACCGCCGAAATATTGCTGTTCCCATGCGTCGTCCAGTCCATCGCCATCGCTATCTTGAGCCCAGGCCGATTCAGGCCAAGAGAAGAGAAGGACAAGACCCGTAAAGACCCAGCAGAGGCCCCGATTTAGGCGGAGGGAAATGACTAGAATGGGCCCCAATACGCACCTCGATGGAAACACCACCGCAAGCATACAACGAACGCGGGGTTTCATGGAGAATTGGACGCAGCGAATCCCCAGATGACACACAGTGGCGCAATTGTTCTTGACCCAAACGGGGCAACTACATTATCTCACAGAAGCATACAAATGTGTGGCACGCGGTCACACACTCAATAGATGTCCAGTTCTGATCTGGGGAGAGTAGACAGGATGCAGATGATTAATCGTATTTTCTTGTGCGCGGTAATTGCCGTTGGGATCACCGGTTGTGGTGATGATGACGAGACGGACACCGGCGGCACCGGTGGCACGCCCGCAATGGGTGGCGAAGCAGCCGGCGGCACGCCCGCAATGGGTGGCGAAGCAGCCGGCGGCACGCCCGCAATGGGTGGCGAAGCAGCCGGCGGCACGCCCGCAATGGGTGGCACGCCCGCAATGGGTGGCGAAGCTGCCGGCGGTACGCCCGCCATGGGCGGTGCGATGCCTGCCGCAGGACCCAACTGCCCCGAGGACGGTGAGGTCACAGATCGCTTGAATGCTGCCTGTGCTTGGTTGGCCGACTGCGCCATCTCCGAGTGCGCCTACGAGGGTGATGTCTGTCGCCAGGGCGTCTACCAGGGCTGCGCTGATTTCGGTGCGCCGGACGAGAACGGCATGATTCCGCCCTTGGCTGTGGCCTTGGGGAACATCGTCTGTGGACACACGACGTGTGCAGCAACCCTGGCCACCGCATCTGCTCAGAATGAGGGATTGGCTGCTGCCTGTATGGAGGGCGCCGAGGTCTCGACCTGTGACGAAGACTCGGGTGCCGGTGGTGCAGACGGCGCTGGTGGTGCAGAGGCTGCCGGTGGTGCAGAGGCTGCCGGTGGTGCAGAGGCTGCCGGTGGTGCAGACGACGGTGCCGGTGGTGCTGGCTGAATCGAGCACAGGCCAAAAGGGAGCCCCTCGGCTCACCTGAAATGGCCCGGTGTTTCAAGACGGAGGCGCGCTGAACTGAGTTCGGCGCGCCTTTTGTCTTTGGCGACTCAATCGATGACAAGAATGGTCAGGCCTCACCGACAAGGTTCGACTTCAAGGCCTCATCGCGCATTCTCGAAGAGAATCGACCGCCCCTTTTGCATGGCGAGGGCGTAATACAGGAGATGAACACAGTGGAAAACGAACGGCGAATACGAAGGCTGCGCGCGCTCCCTCTTTGCGGCCCCTTCATCACGAGTGTGTTCATTCTGAGCGGGGTGTTGGCTGCCTGTAGCGACAACACCGAGGATCCAGGCCCCGTCGTTGATGCAGCCATGGCAGATGCGGCCAAAACAGACGCGGCCGTAGCGGATATGGGGCCGAACGATGGCGCACTTGGCCAAGACGGGGGCGCCTCGGAGAGAGTGCTCGCCACTCTCGCAAGCGAAGCGCTCCGCCTCACAGTCACCCCCACTCAATTGGTGGTCGCCCGAGACGATACCGCTCTGCTCCGATTGCCCCTCGACGCCTTTCAGTTAGGGGTCGTGGGCGCCCTCAACGACGCCGTAAACTACGACCCCAGTTATCTTTGGACCGACATTCCCGGGGCTCTGCCTGCCGATCTCGTCTGGCGTACACCCGAGGGACTCTCGGTCACCGAAGAAGAGGACACCCTCCAACTCAACCTGGATTTTGGCTCGGACGGTCTGGGGCACGTGCGCTTCCAGGTCAATGGCGCAAATCGGGTCGCAGCCCATTTCGTACCGCCACCGGATCTATCGATCGCCTTCATGCGCATCAGACCTCGAGCCGACGCACAAGAAGGCTTCTATGGCCTCGGTGAAGTCTTCGACACCCCCAATCACAGAGGCAAAGTACGGGCCATGCAATTGGTCCTAGACGAGGCGATCGAGAGTGCCAATAACGAAGCACACGTGCCCATTCCCATGGTGCTTGGGACCCGTGGTTGGGGTCTTTTCGTGGAGACTTATTACCCCGGTGTCTTCGCCGTCGCCGTGTCCGACGATGAAACCGTCGATGCTTCTTTCGCAACGGCCTTCGCCTCGCAAGACGGCCTCCGGTTTCACCTCTTTGTAGAGGCCCATCCTCTTGATCTTACTCAGCATTATTACGAACTCACAGGCTACCCCAAACTCCCCGCCCCGTGGGCCCTCGGGCCCTGGGTCTGGCGCGACGAGAACGAGGACCAAGCCCAGGTCGAACGGGACCTCGAGACGATTCGTGAGCTAGATTTGGCCACCAGTGGCTATTGGATCGACCGACCCTACGCCACAGAGGTCAACACCTTCGACTTCAAGGACTCTCAGTTTCCCGACCCCGAAGCCATGGTTGCCAAAATGCACGCGCTGGGCTTTCGCTTTGCGCTCTGGCATGCCCCTTACGTCAATGAGTCATCCGATGCATCGGCTGCGCTCCACGCCGAAGCGGTGGAAGGCGGCTACTACCCGAGCCAGCACGGCATCATCGGCACCAGTTGGGGTCGGATCATCGACTTTTCCAACCCTGAGGCCTACGACTGGTGGCAGGCGCTCTTGGGCCGGTACACAGCCCTCGGCGTCGAAGGCTATAAACTGGACTACGCCGAGGATGTGGCCATCGGCATCTTCTCTGTCCGAAACGCGTTTGCCTTCGCCGACGGCAGCACCGAAAGAACGATGCATGCCATCTATCAGACCCTCTATCACCAGGTGTATGCCGAAACCTTGCCCGAAGACGGCGGTTTCTTACTGTGTCGGTCCGCGACCTGGGGTGGCCAAACTAATGGACCCATCATTTGGCCCGGTGACCTAGACGCCAATCTCGCATACCACCGTGAAGAGTGGACTCAACGTGGCGAGACCTTCATCGCTGTGGGCGGTCTCCCCGCCGCGGTGGTCGCGGGACAGAGCTTGGGACCATCCGGCTTCCCGTTCTTCGGATCTGACACTGGTGGCTATCGGCACGCATCACCAGACAAAGAGACCTTTACCCGGTGGTTCGAACACACCGCCTTGTCGACGGTCATGCAAATCGGAACCAATCGAAACGACGTGGCCTGGGAATTCAGAGAGGAGAACGGCTTCGACGAAGAGATGTTGGGCTGGTATCGCGAATACACCCGTCTCCACCTCCGACTCTTTCCTTACGAATGGACCTACGCCAAGCGGATCGCGGAGGACGGCCGACCCATTCAGCGGCCGTACGGGCTCCAATATCCCAATAGCGGGAAGCATCCTTTCGACGTCTATACCTTTGGTGACGATCTCCTGGTCGCGCCCGTGATTCGCCCCGGTGTCCGCACCAAAACCGTGCCCTTCCCACCAGGCAATTGGGTCGATTGGTGGACCGGCGAAATCATCGAAGGCGGCGTCGATAGAGAGGTACCCGCACCGTTGGAGACTCTCCCCCTCTACCTGCGAGCAGGCGGTATCATTCCCATGTTGCGACCGACCATCGACACGCTTTCACCCACCACGGTCCCCGATGAGGTGGATTCGTTCGCCACCAGTCCCGGTCGATTGTATGCCCGCATTGCACCGGGACCCGCGCACGCGTTCACGGTGTACGACGGCAGTCGAATCGCGCACGACACGACCCAAGGCACCTTCACGCTGACCTTGAATGAAGGTGATGTCTTCAACCTCGGTATGGTTTTGGAAATATTGGGCCAAGACGAAAGCCCGACAAGTGTGACCGTAGACGGCTCAGTGTGGGCCCCATTGGCTGACCCCGCTGCCCTCACAGAGGGCGGCGAAGGCGTCTATTTCGATGCCCAGAAGAAGACGCTTTGGATCGCCGTCGGGCCGGGCAATCATGTGGTGGAGATTGACTCGGTCGACTGACCTGAGCGGTCAGGCCTCTTCTTTCTTGAGCCGGGCGTTGACCTCTTCGGGGAGAGGAAACCAACGGAGCTCTTCGTAGTCAGCGTTGAGGGCGTAGGATTGCACATCGTCTTTTGTGCGATGGCCAGCCGCCGTCAAGATTGCCCGAGCCTCCTCTAGGTAAGCCGGCAGCGCTGCCTCAGGCTCCGTCGCATGACGAGAGCGATACTCCATTCGACCCGACCGATAGCTGACATTGGACAGGCTCATCTTGGGCTCGAGATTGGCGTTTCGGTGACGCCACCGACCGGTTTCGGGGTTGAAGACATAGTCGGGCATGAGCCGCCAACCGTGATTGGCGATCAGATTCACCGCCTCCACTAGATAGTCGAAGATCTGTTCAGAGATGAAGTAATTGAAGTTGAGGCGCGCCCACCCGGGTTTGACCCCCCGGCAGCCTCGCTGAATCTCACGCTGGAAAGCCTCGGACTGGGTGAGATCGATATCGAGGAGGCGGTGGCCGTAAGGGCCTGCACACTGCCAGCCCCCGCGGGCCTGAATCCCGAAGAGATCGTTGAGCAGCGCCACCACAAAGTGATGGTGGAGATACCGACCCTCATCGTAGGCCACCATGAAGGAGATGATGGAGAGACGCCACCGGTCTGGATCTCCCAAAATTCGGATATTGGGGTTTTGGCGCCAGACTTCGATTGCCCGGCGAATGAAGGCGTGTTCTCGGCTTCGAATCTGAGGCACGCTCACGGCTTCTTTGAGCTGGAAAACAAGGCCCGCGCGAATCGACTCGATGATCGCCGGCGTGCCGGCTTCCTCCCGTTCGATGACATCGTGAGAATACGCGTGGCCGGTGGTGCTGACATAGTCCACGGTCCCGCCACCCGGGCTCGAGGGCACTGCGTTTTTGAAGAGGTGTTTCTTGGCCACCAGGATCCCCGGCGTCCCGGGACCGCCGATGAATTTGTGGGGCGAGATGAAGACAGCATCCTTGTAGATGAGATGCCCGTCGGGACTGTCATCCTGCATGTTCATCTCGATCTGCACATAGGGGCCCGCAGCAGCAAAATCCCAGAATGAATAGGCCCCATGACGATGGAGAAGCGCTGCAATCCCACGGGTATCGGACCCGATGCCGGTTACGTTGGAGGCGGCCGAAAAACTCCCGATTTTGAGGGGGCGTGACTCGAATCGAATGAGCGCTGCCTCGAGTTGCTCTTGGTCGACTCGTCCATCGGCATCCTCGTCGATGACCACCACATCGGCGATGGTCTCCCGCCATGGCAATTCATTGGAGTGATGTTCGTAGGGCCCGATGAAAACGACGGGTCGTTCGTCTTCTGGGACCTGCTCTTTGAGGCTGTACGCCGCATCCAAATCCGCGGGCAATCGCAGATTGAGCACGTCGATCAGTTTATTGATGGCCCCCGTGGCACCCGAGCCCCAGAAGATGACGACGTCTCGGTCATCAGCTCCCACGGCCTCACCGATAATGGCCCGTGCATCGGCCCGAAAACGAGTGGTCTGACGCCCTGTACCCGACATCAGAGTGTGGGTGTTCGCGTAGAGCGGCATGACCTCGCGCCGGATGAACTCCTCGATGAACGCGATAGGCTGTCCCGACGCCGTGTGATCGGCATAGGTCACTCGTCTCGGCCCGTATGGTCCATCGAGCGCTTCATCACTGCCGATGATGGCGTCACGAATATACTCGACGAGTCGGTCGATGCGATCGGTCATTTGGGCCCCCAGAGTTTGGTACGAATTAGGAGAACTGTCCCCATGTGGCTATGATCTTTCCACTCTGAAGTTAAGGGCGGTGTGCCGATTGGCTGACTTACCTCATTCAGCACGTGCTCGAACCCGTCGAGATGACCTCGCCAGAGGCGTCCTTGCCGGAGAAATCCCCTTGGATGCGGCCACATATCGAGGGTTGAGAGCCCCTTTTGCACATGCTGACAAACCGTCAGCCAAAGCAAAAGAGACGGCCACTTCATCCCTTAAGCGGAAACGAAAGCCTCCCGCCAGACGCTGAATTCAATGGGACCGGCCATCCAATGGCCACGCATTACACACAAAATACCCGTCTCGCCCCCGCCCCCCCGATAAACAGGGAGAATGTCTGCCCGTCTTGTCAGCATCACCGATGCTTAGAACGTTGGCGATCGACCCGATCTAACATCTGCCATCCTTGGGCAAAAACGGCGACTGCAGATCTCGCAGTCGTCCTCTGCAGATCTCGCATCTGCCCTCCTGACCGACAGATCACGCAAATACTTCAAGGCACTGTTTTTAAAAGCGAATTATACGAACCGCCTGTTTTGGAACACTTCCTGCTCCTGGCCAAGGTGAATCAAAAACACCACGAGGAGCGTTGAAATGAAGAGCACAGGACTCAGATGGATCATCACGGGATTGGCGATGCTTGCCTTGACCGCATGCGATCCCGAACTCGAACGGGTAGCGTCGGAAGTGGGTGATGCGCCCCGAGGCCCAGGCGCCGACGGCCCGCCGCCCATGGGCGAACTATCACCACCAGTCGTTCCATCCGTCGACCAACCGGAAGACGATGACGGCCCCATGAATCCACCAGCGCCCATGGGCGGCACACCGAGCCCCACCGCCCCCCCCGTGGACAATGAGCCGCCCGCTGAGCCCGAGCCACCAGCACCAGCCCCCGACCCACAAGACGAGCCGATGCTAGGAGGAGACTGCCCAGTCGACGTGTTCTACGACGTCGCCAATGTGGCCGGCGCTGGCGCCGACTATCCCATGCCATCCATCGACGTCTCCTGCACCGACGACACCATTAACGTCGTCTCGAACGGAATTCCCCACTACGCCTTTCAGGCGGTGACGCCCAACGCCCTCAGGACACAGAACCACACATGGTCGATTCCTCGGCATCCGGTATGGGTCGAAGCGATGACTGACATTCCGCTCTTGGGCCTGGCGGCGTTCTCCATCAATGGTCTCTCTATCTACGGACCCAACGAAGGGCCCTTTCCCGATCCCTATGGAGATCCGGTCTACAACGACATCATGGATTGGTGTTTGGGACACACGGGCCCCAACGGGGATTATCACTATCACGCTCTCTTGGAGTCCTGCTTTTTCGATAATATCGACGAAAACACACCGTCTCCCATCCTGGGCTTTGCGCTCGATGGATTCCCCATCTACGGACCACGCGGCTGTGTGGATGAGGCGTGCCGAGAAGTCGTGACCTTCGAAAGTAGCTGGCGACAATCGGGCGATCCCACCACCTACGCCTGGGACAACTACGCCTGTGATCAAGACAGTTGCGCTGTAGCCCAGGAGAACCGCCTCGATCGCTGCAATGGACGTATTGGGCCCGACGGCACCTATCGCTACCATGCGACGGATACCTTCCCCTATGTCATCGGCTGCTATCACGGCGATGTTTCCAACGCCCAGAACGTAGGGGGCGGCGCCCCAGGCGGCGGTCAGGGCCCCGGTGGGGGCCAAAACCCCGATGGGAATCAAGCACCCGGTGGCGGCCAACCGCCGGAAGACGGGCAAGCAGGGGGTCCGCCGAACGGCGCCCCCATGGGTGGTGGCGGTAATGGACCTCCCTCGTGCGAAGTCGAGGCAGATTGCATCGGTCTCTGTCCGGCCGGCGCATTGGGCTGTACCTGTGCCAACAGTCCCCACGGCATGATCTGTGTGCCGATTTGCGAGGTCGACCCCGATTGTGACGGGCTCGGTCCCATGGAACTCATGTGTGGCAACGGTGGGATCTGTGTGCCGAATCGGTGAAAGTGAAGGACGCGCCCCCCATCCCACGTGACGGCGGGGGGTCAGCGGACCTCGAGGTAACCCCCGAGCATGGCGGTCAACTCCTCGACCACTGCCTCCGAATCAAACGAGAACTGACCCGAGGCATCGGCCCCGAAGACCAGTCGCT
>Ga0115011_10003515_pt1 | contig 10662 bp, 11 predicted proteins | sample TroAtlMetagenome_2_FD_88705 | JGI IMG/M metagenome (GOLD analysis project Ga0115011, IMG submission 88705) | Marine eukaryotic phytoplankton communities from Atlantic Ocean - Tropical Atlantic ANT8 Metagenome | ecosystem: Environmental > Aquatic > Marine > Oceanic | place: Tropical Atlantic... | reverse complement strand
TCCTGAAATTATTAATTTATAATTTAAAAATTTGATTTATTATACAAAAAAATAATATGGTATTTCTATGGGACGAATATTAATAATTATAGGTTTGTTTTTTTTTATACTAACACTTGTTGGAAATTTTTTTGATATAAAAATTCACCTTGTTGGATCTAAAGGAGTTACTCCGATTGGTAACTTATGGTACATTTTAAGTCCAGATAGTCTTCAAATGTTTGAAGTGATTATTAGTCGCTATATTGACCCATGTTCAACTCTGGATATATTAAACTGTTCGGGTTTCTTATGGCACCCAATCATTTCATCTATTCTCACCTTGCCTGCAGGCCCTTCTTTAGCATTCATTTCATTTTTATTAATCTATTTTGGTTTAAGGAAAAGAAAAAAAATTATAAAAAAATCATAATTTTAAAGCTTCAAAAAAAGCATTTTGAGGTATTTCAACTTGACCAAACTGTCTCATTTTCTTTTTTCCTGCTTTTTGTTTTTCCAACAATTTTCTTTTCCTAGTTATATCTCCTCCATAACATTTTGCAGTCACATCTTTTCTAACGGCACTGATTGTTTCCCTTGCAATTACTTTCCCTCCAATAGCAGCCTGAAGTGCTACTTTAAACAATTGTCTAGGGATAAGATCTTTTAATTTAAGACAAATAGCTCTACCTCTTTGTTCAGCTTGTTCTTTATTTGTTATCATAGCTAGTGCATCTACTGGTTCACCATTAACTAAAATTGAAACTTTAGAAAGATTACCCTCTTTATAACCTTCAATCTGATAATCAAAACTTGCATACCCTGATGTAACACTCTTTAATCTATCATAAAAATCAAATACCACTTCATTAAGGGGTAACTTATAAACAACCATAGCCCTTGAACCGGCATATGTAAGGTCTATCTGCTCACCTCTTCTACTGGTACACAATGAAAGCACAGGGCCTAAATATTCATCAGGCACTAATATTGTTGCCAAAATCCAAGGCTCTTCCATAAATTGTATATGATTTGCTTCAGGTAGATCAGCTGGATTATGAAGTTGGATCAATTCTCCATTATTTTTTTTAACATTGTATACTACTGATGGAGCAGTTGAAATTAAATCCAAACTGAATTCTCGGGCAAGTCTTTCCCTAATAATTTCCATATGTAGCAATCCTAAAAACCCGCACCTAAATCCAAAACCTAAAGCCGCAGAGGTTTCAGCGTCATAGCTAAAAGAAGAATCGTTTAATGACAATTTTTCTAACGCTTCTCTTAAATCTGCAAAGTTAGCGTTATCAGTTGGAAACAATCCACAAAATACAACTGGGACAGATGGTTTAAAACCATCTAACATTTTTGAAACAGGATTCTTATCATCTGTAACAGTGTCTCCCACTTTACAATCAGCAACTGTTTTTACAGAAGCGGTAATAAAGCCAATTTCTCCTGGACCTAATTCATTAACATTAACAATTTTAGGAGTAAAAACACCTAACCCCTCCACAGTATAACTAGCACCGGTAGACATAAACCTAATTTTCTGTCCCTTATTAATTTTTCCATCTACTACTCGAATTAAAGTTAATATCCCTAAGTAAGGGTCATACCAACTATCAACGAGCATTGCTTTTAAGGTTTTATTTATATCTCCTTTTGGAGCAGGAAGTTTTTCAACTAAGTTTGAAAGAACCTCTTTAATTCCTTGTCCAGTTTTGGCAGAAATTTCTATAGCATCATTTCCAGGGAGACCTATAACTTCATCAATTTGTTTTCTAATACGGTCAGGCTCAGAAGCTGGTAAGTCAATTTTATTTAAAACAGTAACAATTTCATGATTTACCTCAATCGCTTGGTAAACATTAGCCAAAGTCTGTGCTTCTACGCCTTGAGAGGAATCTACAACTAACAAAGATCCTTCGCATGCAGATAATGATCTAGACACTTCATATGCGAAATCAACATGCCCTGGAGTATCCATTAGATTTAATATAAACTCATTACCGTCTTCATGCTTATATTTAAGTCTAACGGTTTGTGCTTTTATAGTTATGCCTCTCTCTCGTTCAATTTCCATATTATCTAGTATTTGTTCTTTCATTTCCCTGTCTTCCAAAGCACCACACTCCTGTATCAATCTATCAGCCAAGGTAGATTTTCCATGATCAATATGGGCTATTATCGAAAAATTACGGATTTTATTTATATCACTCATCAAATTAGAACTTAAAGATTTTAAAAGATTTTACAATTTTTTAGATATAATATTTAAGTACTTATTTTTTTCAAATATTAAATAACCTTGACTATTTACAATAGGTATTGTTACGATGCTGATCATGATAAATTCGCACAATTTAATGATTAATTTTTTCTTGGTTCTACTAACATGCCCTGTCTCTAAGGAGCCAGGGATTAAGTAAACTTCTTTAACTTATTTTTAAAGGACCTAAGTGAAATTATGATGACGAATTTTAAAAAATACTCAGCTTACCCTCAATTGGATTTACCAGATAGAAAATGGCCAAATAATATCATTAAATCTAGCCCTATATGGTGTCCTGTTGATCTAAGAGACGGAAACCAGGCTTTAGCAGAGCCGATGGACTCCGAAAGAAAAATGAAGTTTTTTAATAAATTAATTGAAATTGGTTATAAGGAAATAGAAATTGGTTTTCCTTCTGCTTCAGAAACTGATTACAATTTTGTAAGAGAATTAATTTTGGACGGACATATACCAAGTGATGTAACGATCCAAGTTTTAACTCAGTCAAGAGAAGAACTAATCAAAAAAACTATCGAAAGTATAGATGGTTGTCAGAATGCTATCATCCACCTTTATAATTCAACTAGTACATTACAAAGGAAAGTTGTTTTTAAAGAAAACATGGAAGGTGTAAAAAAAATAGCTACCGATGGTGCCAAAATAATAAAAGATAATATAGGAAAACTTATCAATTCAAATATACGTTATGAATATTCTCCTGAAAGCTTCACTGGGACAGAATTAGATTATGCTTTAGATGTATGTGAGGATGTCTTAGACACTTTTGGAGCTACAGAAAAAAATCCAGTTATTATAAATCTTCCGGCCACCGTCGAAATGTCATCACCAAATATTTATGCCGACCAGATTGAATGGATGAATAACAATTTTTCAAACCGTAAAAGATTGATATTATCCCTTCATCCTCACAATGATAGAGGCACAGCTGTTGCAGCCACTGAATTAGGGATAATGGCAGGTGCTGAGAGAGTAGAAGGAACATTATTTGGGAATGGAGAAAGAACAGGTAATGTTGATTTAATAACACTTGGATTAAATTTATTTACCCAGGGTGTAAACCCTAAAATTGACTTAAGCGATATTAATTCACTTATAGAAATAGCAGAATATTGTAATAGAATTCCTGTTCATGAAAGGCACCCATATGCTGGATCTCTTGTTCATACAGCTTTTTCGGGGAGTCATCAAGACGCCATTAGAAAAGGTATGGATGCAATCGAAAAATCAAATACAAACCAATGGGCAGTTCCTTATTTGCCAATAGACCCTGAAGATATAGGTCGCACTTATGAAGAAATTATTAGAGTAAACAGTCAATCTGGGAAAGGGGGGACCGCCTGGATTTTAGAAACTGAGCATCAAGTAAGACTTCCTAGGGGAGCTGAAATAGAACTGTCTAAAGTAGTTCAAAAGGAAGCAGATAAAACAGGGCTTGAAATTAATAGTAACAAAATTTGGGAAATATTTAGCAATAATTTTATTTTAAACAAGCCTTTTGAACTTGTTTCATTTGATTCACGGGCTTCTAGTCGCGGTTCAGGACTAGAGATAATTGAGGCAGAGATTAAATATAACAACAAAACTACAACTTTTAAAAGTCAAGGAAATGGACCTATTTCAGCATTTGTAAATGGAATGAGAGATAATTTTAATTTAAAATTCACCTTAAAAGATTTTGGACAAAACACAAGAAGCGCAACTTCTAAAGCGGAAGCTTCAGCGTACGTAGAATTAGAAAACTCAAACGGCACATCCGTATTTGGCTGTGGAATAAATACCAGCATAACCCTAGCACCAATATTAGCCGTAGTAAGCGCTATAAATAAATTATAGCTTTTTAATTGGGGGGCATCGGAGCCGAAACTACTGCTGATTTAAAAGCACTTCTATTATCAAGTCTGGTTGACCATTCTATTATTCCATGAAAATCAGACATATCAACATTTAAGTTTCTGCATCTATTGAACCAACAACCTGCAGGAATGTCAGCTAAGGTAAAATTTTTTCCAACAACGTAATCATTAATTAATAATTGGTCATTTAAAATTTTTAAAAGAGGAAGAATTTGCTTTTTTGATTCAATAACCTTTTCCTTATCTCTTAAATCTATGGGAAGACTAAATGTATGAGCTGTCAACACAGAGCAAGGAGCGCCTAAAGTATGACTGCTCCAATCTATCCATTGATTAATCAATGCTTGTTGTTCAATATTATCAATATCAAAAATTTTATACTTTCTTGAAAGATATTTAATTATTGAATTGGACTCATATAATATAAAATCATTATCCTGCAAAACAGGGACTCTGCCATTTGGATTCATAGATTTAAATTCATTGCTTTCATTACCCCCATATTTCCCACCGAAATTTTCTGTATCAAATTTCAAATTAGCCTCGCAACACAACCAAACTACTTTTTGAACATTTGCAGAGGATCTTCTTCCATAAATTTTTAATGTCATTTAAATCACTTTTGCTATAATTAAATTGGGTAGATTTAGAATATAGTTTATGGAAAAAAAACTTTCAATTTTAAAAAACAGATCAGTTATTAAATTTACTGGCAAAGATGTAGAATTTTTTTTAAATAACATATTAACTTTCGACATTAAGGCCATTAGTTTTGACGAAGTTAATCCATCTGCATTACTTTCTCCTCAAGGAAAAATTCTATTTGATTTACTTGTTTTCAGGCTGGAAAAACAATCTAAAGAAAATACAACGGTATTTGTAGAATGTAGTAACCCTCAAAAAAATGAACTAATAAAAAAATTGCAGTTATACAAACTTAGACAAGAGGTTGAAATAGAAGAAACAGAATTAATTGTATCTGTAACCAACCAATTAAATGAAAAAACAAATTTAAAAAAAGACAAAAGATTTAAAGATTCTACTTTACATAGAGCCTACTATTTTAAAGAAGAATTAAATAGAAAAGATCATATTAATTTCTCTGATGATTTAGACTGGTATTATTTAAAAAAATTTTTGAATTGCGTTCCTGAAGGGGAAGAAGAAATCCCTTCAAACAAATTTTTTCCATTTGAAATTGCCATGCTTTTAAAAGAAGGTGTTAGTTTCAATAAAGGATGCTTTATTGGACAGGAAGTGATTGCAAGAGTAAAGTACAAGGGAAATGCCAAAAAAAAATATTTCCCTTTTAAAATTTCTGAATCTACTTCGATTGCTTTAATGCAAAATAGCAAGATAAAAAATGAGAATAACACTGAAATTGGAGATGTTATTTATCAGAAAAGAATTAATAAAGAAATTTATGGTTTTGCTTTAATAAAAACAAAGTTTATTAGTAGCAAAATTAAATCAGCAAAATTTTTTGTAAATGATCTAAGTTTAAATTTAATCCTTTAGAAATTATACTAAATGCATTAATTCTAAAATTGACATTTTATAATATAAAAACTAGTTAATTAATAACAAATAATTTAATAAGGAGTAAACCCCATGTCTTCTCTTCTAATGCCCAAAGCAACAGCTGTATGGCTGATAGACAACACTTCCTTAACTTTTGAACAGATTTCAGAATTTTGTGATTTACATGTTTTAGAAGTTCAAGCAATTGCTGATGATGATGTTGGTCAAGGGATTATTGGGTTTGATCCAATACAAAATGGTCAACTTTCAAAAGAAGAAATAGAAAAATGTTCAAAAGATCCAAATTTAAAGTTAAAAAAATCTAATGACAATTTACCAATTTCTAGCTCCAGAACAAAAGGTCCTAAATATGTACCATTGTCCAGAAGAAGTGATAAACCAGATGCAGTTGCTTGGATCGTCAAAAATCATTCTGAACTTAAAGATAGTCAAATTTCAAGGTTGATTGGAACAACAAAATCCACTATAGAAAAAATCAGAAGCAGAACTCATTGGAATATCTCTAACATTACCGCTAAACACCCAGTTTTATTAAATTTATGCTCAAAAGAGGACTTAGAAAAAGAAATACTCAAGTCAGGCGGCAAAATTGATGAAGTGGTAAATGAAGATTAAACATCAAAAAAATGTCTAAAAATACTGATCAAATATTAGTTGGAATTGTTATGGGGAGTCAATCTGATTGGCCAACCATGAAAGAGTGTAATTTTTTATTAAATAAATTAGAAATTGGCAATGAATGTAAAATCATTTCTGCACACAGAACCCCAAACAGAATGTCTGAATATGCTAACAGTGCATATAAACGGGGGATTAAAATAATTATTGCTGGAGCTGGAGGTGCTGCACATTTACCAGGAATGTTATCCTCACATTGCAATTTACCCATTATAGGCGTTCCTATAAACAGTTCTTCCTTAAAAGGAATGGATAGCTTGTTATCCATAGTACAAATGCCACAAGGTATCCCCGTTGCAACCATGGCAATAGGTGAAACAGGAGCAAAAAATGCAGCTATTTTTGCAGCTGAGATCCTTAGCTTGAGTAACGAAGTGATTAAAAAGAATCTTTCAAAATGGAAAAAAAACATGACTGAAAATGTTCCTTTTGAGCCCAAATGAACTCATGACAAAGCAAAATGAAAAGAGCCTATTTCCCATTCTTCCATCGAAATCAAATTTTATTGGTATACTTGGTGGAGGCCAGTTAGGAAAGATGACAGCAATGGCTGCAAGTAGATTAGGATTCCCTACAAGTTTATATTGCCCTAAAGGTGATAACCCGGCCGAAAATGTTGTTACAAAAGTTTTGCACGGTTCTTGGGACGACTTCACTAAAATTGAAAAATTTGCTTCTGATATTATTTGCGCAACATCCGAGTTTGAAAACGTTCCTTCTAAAGTTCTAGATCAGATATCAAAAAAATCCTCTGTTTCACCCAATTCATTTGTTTTTAAAACGGCTCAATTTAGAGACAAAGAAAAACAAATAGCTTCACAAGCAGGATTTAATGTTCCTAAATGGTTTAAGATACAATCATTACAAGATTTACAAAAATTTTCAGAACAACTTGATTTTAATGCTATTTTAAAAACAAATTCATTAGGTTATGACGGAAAAGGTCAAAGCATAATTGATTCAAAAAGTAATCTTCATAAAATATGGCATCAAATAGATTTTCTTGATTGTATTTTAGAAGAAAAAATTAATTTTAAACGCGAGATATCAGTTTTATATGCCAAAAGTGCAAATCAAACTGAATGTTTTTTTCCAATATCAGAAAACAAGCATCAAAAAGGGATTTTAAGAACAACATCTGCTCCTGCATTTGTAGAAGAAAAGACGTTAAGGCAAATTAAAAAATTAACTAGAAATTATGCAAAATTAATAAAACTTACGGGATTATTAACGATAGAAATGTTTGAATTAAAAGATGGCTCAATATTGTTTAACGAAATTGCCCCAAGACCTCATAACTCATATCATTGGACTATTGAAGGATGTCAAAATAGTCAATTCGACATACTGATAAAATGCATCTGTGGACATTCAATTAGCGATGAATCTGCATATGAAAAATGGGAAATGAAAAATATAATCGGCTTCGAAATAAATGATCTAAAAAAACATCTTATGAATAAAAAATATTCTTGTCATGTTTATGGTAAAAAAGAAGTTAAACCAGGAAGAAAAATGGGGCATCTAACAAGAAAAAAATAATAAGAATTATTGTTTAGTCAAATATTCCTTCAAATTAAAAGGTGCATCTTGGTATACTTCATTAATAAAATTAGAAAAAAGTAAAAATGCATACGGTCTCCAACGATTAATTGGTTCTTTATTTTCATCATTTTCTGGAAAATAATTTTCAGGAATTTGTATTTCATAATTATCTGATTTATCTCTAACATATTCTTCGTTTAAGGTATTAGCGTCATACTCAAGGTGATTTAAAATAAAAAGATCCTTTGAGATAGGACACCTCACCATCCCAACGCCAGAAATTTCTGAAAACGCTAGTAAGTCCAATTTATTATTGTAAATATCTTCTTTTTTATTTTCAGTAAACCTTGAAACTGGCATTGGAAAATTATTAATAAACCCATGCAGCAATTTATCATTGTTATTTGTTAAATTATGATCATAAACACCAAAGATTTTATTTGGCAACATGTACTTTTCTATATCATATTTTATTTTTAACAACGCCTGAGCGCCCCAGCAAATTCCAATTTTTCTAAAAACATTATTTTTAGACCATTGCTCAATTTTTAAAAGTTCTTCCCAATATCCAACTTTTTCAAAAGGAAGTGTTTCCACTGGAGCTCCAGTAACAATCAAAACATCAAAATAATTATCTTTAATATCATCTAATGTTTTATAAAATTGAATGAGATAGTCTTTAGTTATATTTTTAGGACTATATGTCTTAGTGGTCATTAATGTAAGTTCAATTTGCAGTGGTGAGGCGCCTATTAATCTTGCGAATTGAATTTCTGTATTAATTTTTTTGGGCATCAAATTCAACAATAAAAACCTCAACGGCCTTATGTCTTGTCTCTCAGCAATACTAGTATCTATTATATCAACAGATTCTTTTAACAAAAACTTTCTTGCTGGTAAATTATCTGGGATTTTTACTGGCATTATTTAAAATTTTTAAATTTACTTATTACATTTTCAAAATTTTTGCTTTTGAAATTTTGTGTCATGCTAGACAAGATTTTAAAAGGAAAACTTTTCTTATCAAAGTTTAGGCCTTTCAGTTTTGAACTAAATTGCTTTGCTTTCCCAATTTTTGAAACATCTTCTAATCTTCTATTTAAAAAATCTTCAGTATTTTTTAAATCACCTGTATCATCTTGTATCCAATACATTAAGGTAGAAGAGTAAACACCAGATAAAATTAATCTCTTTGTATAAAATGAAAAATCTGTCGACTGATCACCAGAAACTCTCCAAATTCTGTCACATGTGTTGTAAAGCATCTTTAGAGATGGTTTTGAGTTTTGAGGTAAGCTCATAAAACCAAGGGAGGAGACTATCCCATCTTTAAAATCTAAAGATGCAGAAATTCTGTTCAAAATTAAGCTTTTTATTTTTTCTGGCGTTCGTTGTTTGTTTTTTTTAGTTTTTGAAAAACTATCTTCCATTTTATCATCTAAATAATCATTGAAAGCTTTAACAGTATTTACTAAGTTATTTTCAAAAAATTTTTTTAATTCAATTTTATTTTCATTAGTCAATGGATTTTTATAAATTTTTAAATCTTCTGCCGCTCGATAAAGGGCTTCCCATTGCAGTCCATCGAAAGGGATATTTAATAACATCCCTAAAACAAGTTTTTCTGAGTAATTACTTATCTTTTTATTCATTTCAATTATAAATTAAATAGATAAATAAAAATTCATGTCAATTAAATTCAATTTAATAATTTTGATATTAAATAGTTTTTTTTTAAAACACTTGCAAATTTATAGTTTTATATGTTAAAACCGCCTTTTTGAAGGAAAATATATGCTAGTTTCTGTTAGGGATAATAATGTAGATCAAGCTCTTCGTATCTTGAAAAAAAAGATGCAAAGAGAAGGCATGTTTAGGGAAATGAAAAATAGAAGAGTTTATGAAAAACCTTCAGAAAGAAAAGCTAGAGAGCTTGCTGAGAGTACACGCAGAGTTAGAAAACTAATGAGAAAAAGGCTTGAAAGAGAAGGTTACTAAATTTTTCCTGAAATAGTTTATTTTTACCGTACTTATTTAAATCAGTGCGGTTTTTTTTATATAAATTTTATAGAATAAATTTTAATGACTTTAACTTATTTAAAAATATAGCAGGTTGAAAATGATTATAGGATGCCCTCGTGAAATTGCTAAAGGTGAAAAAAGGGTAGCTTTAACCCCTAAAAGCGCATTAGAACTTAAAAAATTAGGTTACAAGTGCCAAATTGAAACTAAAGCTGGTGAAAATGCTCAATTTAGTGACAATGAATATAAAAATGCTGGTGTAAAAATTGTTAGTACTTCAAAAGCATTGTGGCAAACTTCTGACATTATTATAAAAGTTCGTTGTCCAGAGGAAAAAGAACTTAATAAAATACAACCAAATTCAACTCTTATTTCTTTTATCTGGCCATCTCAAAATAAAAAAACTTTAGAAAAATTAAAGAAAATTAACGTATCCACTCTTGCAATGGATATGATACCAAGAATAAGTAGAGCTCAAAAAATGGATGCCTTATCATCTATGGCAAACATAGCTGGTTACAGAGCAGTAATAGAAGCCGGAAATAACTTTGGAAAATTTTTTACAGGTCAAATTACAGCTGCAGGTAAAATGCCACCTGCGAAGGTTTTAGTTATTGGAGCTGGGGTTGCTGGCTTGTCAGCTATAGGAACATCTCAATCTTTGGGAGCAATTGTCAGGGCATTTGATGTAAGGCCGGAAGTTGCAGAGCAAATAGAGTCTATGGGAGCAGAATTTTTAATGCTAGATTT
>Ga0115011_10003513_pt1 | contig 10663 bp, 5 predicted proteins | sample TroAtlMetagenome_2_FD_88705 | JGI IMG/M metagenome (GOLD analysis project Ga0115011, IMG submission 88705) | Marine eukaryotic phytoplankton communities from Atlantic Ocean - Tropical Atlantic ANT8 Metagenome | ecosystem: Environmental > Aquatic > Marine > Oceanic | place: Tropical Atlantic... | reverse complement strand
TAATTGATGGAGGACTCAAAGAGTTCACACGCATGGCCTGCCCCGATGGCGGAGGCTGTCACATCGCGGTTCATCCTAGCGGAAAGTTCCTTCTAACCGCCCAGTACGGAGGTGGTTCGGTTGCTTTATTCCCGCTCGATTCGTCCGGTAAATTGAGCGAACCCACCGTAACCGAACATAAAGGCGGATCGAAGGTTGTTGAGGGTCGGCAAGAATCCCCTCACCCTCACTGGACTGGGTTTTCTCCGGATGGAAAGTACGCCCTAGTTCCCGACCTTGGGCTCGACCAGATGGTAATCTACAAGGTTGATCCTTCCAAGCCAGTCATTAGCCCGCACGGAGTCGGACAATCGGTGCCCGGTGGTGGCCCTCGTCACATGCGTTTCTCAACCAACGAAGAATTTATTTATCTGCTTAACGAATTAACACTCTCGGTGACCACATTTGCATGGGATGCGGCTAAAGGAACAGCCAAGACCCTCACTACAGAACCAGCCCTTAGCAAGAAGGACAAGGATAGGGAAACCTTCAACTCTTCGGCAGAAATCCTCGTACATCCTAATGGGAAATTCGTTTATTCTTCCAATCGGGGCCACGACAGCGTGACAGTTTTCAGGGCCAATACAGAAAACGGAAAACTTAAGGTCGTTCAGGTTCAGCCGATCCGTGGGGCTTTCCCTAGAAACATCAATATGACACCTGACGCCTCATGGTTACTAGCTGCTGGTGCAGACTCCAATACTGTAGCTGCCCATCGGATCGATCCAAAGACGGGTAAACTTCTTTACCAGCGGGGCTCTATTATCAATGTACCTTCCCCTATCTGCATTCTCTTCGCCCAGTAGACTCTAGAAAATTAATACTTCCACAAACTACAGCAATGTAAGGTGGTATGTGCACCTCTTCAAAAGAGATCTAAATAACTAAGGATACTACTCCCCTTCAGCTTTTAATTATTCTGAAGCCTTACCTCCCTATTTGCAAAATAGAACGGTGTTATTTTTTTAAGTGATGAATCAGAAATGATATTTCGTCTTTGAATCGCTTCTTAGCCTTTGGGTAATGTAGACTCACATCAACTCCTTTAAGTTTTAACTTTTCTTCCATGGCTATTCCGAAATTTACATGATGAATAATCCAACCTCGTGCACGTTTAAGACTGCTAGGAATCGGATCTTCCGGATTCATTCCATATCTCATGAAAGTTGGCGGATCATCCGAAGTAATATGATTGATCACGGATATTTCGTTGATAAGTGCACGTCGTTCAATAAAGGATAAATCTTTCCTTTTGCTTTCTTTTTTGGCGTGGAATTCTCTTCTGTAACCCGGAATATTCTCAGTCCACCAATTCAAGTCCAAAGTCGATTGCCCTCCCCAGAAAGCCACTGCTTTTAGTCGCGATGATTCTCTTGAGACTGGATCGTCGCTTTTTGAATCGGCAAAATCATCACCCCAAGCTAAGTAGGCAACAAGCTGTGCTCCCGCAGATCCGCCATATCCAGCGATGCAATTTTTATCGATTCCCCAGTCCTTTGCCTTGGAGCGAATAAACTGTAAGGCACGAACACAATCTTCATGCGCAGCTGGAAAATCGGCATGTTTGAGAAAGCGGTATTCTACAGATGCATGGTGAATGCCCGCATCAAGATATTGTTGGATAGCATTTACATTAACTTTGTCATGAGAGCCTCCCGTGAAGCCCCCTCCGTGAATAAATACAACTAAGGGAGCTGGTTTATCAACGTTAGCCTTTCGAAAATCTATCACTTGGTTGGGGTGGTCACCATAGGGCACATTTTCGTATGTAATAGGCGGCATAGGTTTCTCTTCCTGTGCTTTAACAGTGTGATTCGAGATTTCTATTAAAAAGATTACGCAGTAAAATAGTATAATTGAATAGAATTGTTTTTTTTGAAAAGTGGCCGAGATCACGTTCAGATTATTTTTCATGAAAGAAATAATTTAATACATTGATATTTTTTTTCAATTCGAAAGACGAATGTAGTTTTCACATTTTCATTTCTTTTAATCTTTCAATTCTTCACCCCTTTTGGCTGTAATGCTTTGGAAGGCTTGGTTGCGTTGTATTGAAGCGCACCCACATCCCAGCTACCGGTCTTAGGCAATGGACGACCGTCGAAGTCCGTTTTATAGAACTCGCTTAGGTTGATTGCCTTACCTCGCAATTGGCTATCTGCTTTGAGGTGATAATCTTGTTTCTCAAGATCGACAAGACCTGGATCGCCACTACCTGCCTGCCTGCTGTCAGCTTTATATTTAGTGCTGGGGGATTTATACTTTGAATACCAATTAGCTGTTTTCAGAGCTCCTCCAGATCTATTACCGGTATAAGGAGAGGACGAATAAATAAACAAATTGTTCCGAAAATGGGCCCCCGAAGGTTTGCCAATTGGACTCCCTCCCTGAACATCAATACGGGCACAGGCATTCTGGGCCCTCCCGAATCCATTGTATCGAGCTATCGTATTGTTATCAAAATAGATGCCTGTGCATGGTGCCAACATGAATAACCATGATTGTCCATCGTAGCACACATTGAAGGACACTCTCCAATTATAGATTTCCTGTCGATATCGTGGCCAATCGTAGTCCCAGCTAGATTCAATAAATCCGGCATTTCCTTCCGAATAGTTATGGTGAATATAGATATTTTTCTTATGATATTTACCGCAATCTATTTCTATAGCGCCGCCATCTGAGCCCCATGGGCTGTCTTTGGTCCCAAAGTTCTTAATGGTATTGTATGACACTTCTTGGTTTCCGATATTTAAGTGTATCCCCATCGGCCCCCAACTGCTTTTTGTCGTTCGCCACAGCGCATAACTCGGACCATTCAGATAATTCTCTGTTATCAAGGTATGCTCGCCAGCTGACATGATGCCCTGGCCGGTCTTTATAAATTCATTGTTTCGTATAATGCAATGATCCGAACCTCGATCGATACGGAGCGCGGCCAGTCTCGTCATAATGATCTTCCCCGATACGTGCTCCCCTGGAGTATCGTGAAAATGCAGGTTTTCTACTATGATATAGTCGCCGCCAAGGATAATCGCGTTGCCGCTGGCATCGCGAGTAGTGGGATTGGTAAATTTGGGAAGAGCTCCTTTACCGTAGGAAGTCAGCCGTATCGGCTTGGCTGCTGTTCCAGATTCACTGATCCGAATATTGCCTGAGAAAGCAGATCCCTTCTTGAAGTGGACTATATCTCCCGCCGCCAATGATACTGACTCAGCTTTTTTATGCGACTTCCAAGGACTGCGCATCGAGAAACCGTCATTGTCATCTGATCCATTGACCGAATCGATGTAATAATCAGTACCGATGCAATGTGTGACCAGAAAGAAAAAAAACAAGGAAAGGAGGGATATGAATTGCTTCATATTAATTACAACACTCCACTATCACTAAGGCTGAGATTGTGATTATTATGTGTTTCATTTCCCTTTAACTTTCAATTATTTAGATGTCTTGCCGCCGTGTTTAGTTAGGGATCATTGCTATCGCCTGGTAAAGTAGTCTGACGATACGATCTTCAACAAAATGTCCCGCAGTCTAAAGTCCGTATTAGAAGACTGCTCGTAGAGCTGTTCAATATGCTCACGATCGAGAAAGTTGAGTTCGCGAGCCATTGCATAGGACAACATGTTCTCCACGAACGCTTTGGAAACCCTCTCTTTATCTTCCTTCAGAATTGTTTTCAACCCCTGAGGGCCTTCGAAGGCTCGACCGTCTATATGAACAGTTCTCGAATCTACTGGAAAACGTTCATCCTTCTTATTGCCCTTTGAAACATAGTTGCTCACATCAGTGTATTGGTCCCTCCATCGCCCTATTACATCGAAGTTCTCTAGGGCTATTCCAAGCGGATCCATCTTCTTGTGACAGATGTTACAACTGACATCCTCCCTATGAGCGTCGATAGTTTCTTTTATAGTCTCCGTCTTCGTAGGAGGGCTGAGTGCAGAGATCTCAAGGTCCGCCGGTGTCTCCAGATGATCTCCGTAAAAACTCTTTAATACCCATGCCCCTCGATAAAACGGGTTGGTATATTCACCATTGTTGGTAGTCATCAGCATGAAACCTGCCTGTGAAGTCAGGCCTCCGCGATAACGTTCTTTTTCGCCCAGCATCACTTTAGAGAACTCTGATGTGACCTCTTTAGGCCTGTAATCTTTCGGTGATATTTTACTTGCGCCAGGTCTTTTGCTAGGCGTCGCGACCGGATGCCCTTCGATCCGATAGATGTAGTTAAGCTCAGGCGTGATCATCACGAAATCAGAGTCAATAAAATTAACCAAACTCAAATTACTGGACAGTACTTCCTTGAAAAACTCAACTGGTTCTTCTTTGATTTGATCGCGGACAAGGTCAAATTCATCAACAGTGAAAACACTTAGGTCAGGTTCGATGATCTTGAGTTTTTCCAGATCAAGCCATTGATAAACAAAGTCTCTAACGAAGCGATCAGTTCTTGCGGACTTTAACATTCGAAGTGCCTGCTTACGCCGGACTTTTGGATCCTTCAACTTTCCCTGACTCGCCAGCTCGAAGAGCATCTCGTCGGGCAAGGAGTTCCAAAGGAAATACGACATACGTGCAGCGATCGCGTAATTATCCAAAGGCCCTGATTCACCTTCCTGCTTAAACAGAAACTTCGGGGAACATAACATTCCACGAATGCCTGCCTGTAGACCTGAAAAAATGCTTCGGTCTTGAATAAACGCTTTCATGGCATGCTTATAGAATTGCTGCATCTCAGCGTCGGAAACAGGACCGCGAAACAGTTTCCGTGCAAGACTCTTCAAAATGGTCTGGCATTCCTCATAGCCAGCAGATGCATCTATGTCTTTGCAGTAGGTTTTATAAAAGTAATTATCTGGTGGCCATTCCTCGTAAACTGGCCCCGTAATCGTCGCCGTCTCAATACAAAACATCCGCTTAGTCTCCTCTCCCGTGACTGAATTGCATCTGAGAACGATCGTGTCATCGGACGACAGTTGCGTCGTGAACCCAATGCTGGGATTGAAGTCTTTCCAAGCCGCATTTTTGGGAATAACAGTAACAATGCTTTGCCCTACTCCAGAGTTCTTCCGAAGAAAGTAGCTCATCGAGTGGTCAGTCGCCGGCGTATCGATGGTATTAATCTCTGAAATGTCCGTGACGGCCGGCAATCTTTCTTCAACCCGGTTTCCTGCAACAAACTTGGCCTGAATATAGAACCCCTTTGGAGAAACCCGATAAACACCACTCGTTTTAACCGATGGATTGATTTTTATTTGAATGGACTTAGTCGCAAAAACCAGGGGTCGTGAAGCCAGGGACAACGACGGGGCAAACCCATTAGTATTGTCCTTATGACTGTGCGTATCAATATCTGTGTCTTTCGTTGAGTAGACAACAACGCGTGGAGCAGGTTTGTCACTGACAACACTCTCGGCAATTAGATTCGCAACGTTGAAGTACGACTCCATATCAAAAACTGACATGTGCAGGTTGTCGGCATTGTTATTAAAGCCAGATTCGATGCTGTCAAGTGGCAGTCGGTCAAGTACTGAGAAGTCGCTTCCAAAGACATCATTTACCGTGTTTTGATACTCGACTCGACTCAACCGTTTCAGCATTCCTGGCTTCTGCTTTTCTGCGAGCAGGTGCAGTTGATTGCGCAATAACTTATGCAATGCTTTGAACTGATCGGGTTCCGGAAATTTCGATGCATCTTCCGGTGGCATCTCGCCAGATTCGATTGCCGTATAGATATCATTCAACAAACTTGGATTGTTCCAATGCTGCACGTCGATCTGATCCAGACGGAGGCCAGCCTTACTCTTTTCTATTCCGTGACAGGAAACGCAAAAGTCATTGAAGAAACGCTGTGATTGAACCCGATCATCTGCAAGGCTGCACAAAGCACCGGCAAACAGCATCAGAAAAGCTGCAACCTTTGTGATTCTTTGATCCAGCATGATATCACAAATCGATGATCTTCTTACTGTTACCGAAGTGGCCTTGTTCAATGCCAAATTGCTGAAGTATTGAGAGGTAGATATCGCAAGTCGTCTCGCCTTTTCGAATGATATGGCCACCGTGATTTGCAAATTTTCCGCCCGCAACGAATACCGGGATTTCATTTCCGTTATGAGGCCCCATTTTCTGGCTCACGCTATTGTTTCCTGTGGAGACGGTGATCGTTTCATCCATCAGCGTGCCTCCAGATTCGACTCTCGTGCTCGAGAGCTTATCGTAGAAGTTTGCCATCAGTGAAAAGAATGAGGAGTCATATTTTGTCAGACTTGTGCGTGCTTCCTCTGATTTGGGCACATTGTGCGTCGTGAGGTGATGATCATTATCGAGTCCTGTCATATAGAAATTTACCACGCGGGTGACATCGAACTTGAAAGCCTTGTAAATCATGTCGAATGCAATACCGCGTTGAATCTGACGCGGATTTGTAAGGAACCTTTGTTTGTCAATATCGGTTGCAAGAAATCCATTCTCAAATGAAGGGGCGACAGGAAATTCGACATCCTGGCGAGATCGACTAAGCCACTCGATGGATTTGTTGAGTTCCTGCTCCGATTCACGTAATGCCGCGAAATACTCTTCAAGTCTCTGCTTGTCCCGACCCGAGACCCGTGCCATCAATGATTTAGCCTCCTCAAGAGAACCGTCAAGGACACTCTTCTTATTCGCCAGTAGGCGCTCCTCCGTCTTCCTGTCAGTCTTAGCGAAGAGAGTTTCAAACAACACCCTCGTCGATTGAATTGGTGAAACGGGCAACCTGTTACGCCAAGAAGAAACGATATGATGATGGGCATGGCTGATGAAAGTGACCACATTTCTAACGCGGGTTAAATGACCAACATGGTCCGCTACAAGTTGGTCCAGAGAGTCAGGGTTCGTCGTAGTGTTTCCAACAAAGCACTTGTGATCATTTTCATGGTTCCCTCCAAACTTCATTTTCGAATAGAGCGTGAAATGATCTCTATGCTTTTTAAGAGGCTCCATGTGGTCGCTGAATGTATAGTTCACTCCACCAGCCTGAGGCAGTACGTCGGTGAACAAACCATAGCCCATGCTAACACAGAAGAGTCGTTTGACCTCAGCTTCGGCAGGTGTAGAACGATTATTACCGAAACTCTCAAGAGACGGCAGAAAAAGTATGCAGCCAGCGGTTTTCAACATTTCTCGACGCTTCATGATTCTATTGCTAAGAATTTACTTTTGGTGAGAGGTCATTTAAGCCTCCTTTGGAACTAAGCGCAAGGGGAGAATGAGCACCTACCCTGCTAGTTTAGCAATCAAATGCCATTTCGACACTTCCATGAACCAGTTACAAATGAAGAAGCTAAAGCATATTAGGGAATCGGACCTTAATTTATACTATATCAAGCACCTTTAGGAGATCTAGATCTACGATCTTAGTTGATTAATAATAGTTTTTTTCCATAAGGTGTTTTTTACCCAATTAAACTGCATGAAAAACAACCAAAACCGTCGTCAATTTATCACCAAATCCACCGCTTCAGCAACCGCAGCTTTAGCTATACCTCAACTGCTATTAGCAAATAAGAATTCCAAACAGATAATTATTGGGGAAGGTGAACACCAATATGAAGTGCAACATAATTTTGTAAAACTACCAGACAAATACACTTGGCAAACTACGCATAATGTAGCTGTCGACGCCGAGGGATTGATATACATAATTCATGAGGGGCACCAAAGTCTAACCGATCATCCATCAATTTTTGTTTTCGATAATAAAGGGAAATTCGTACGGGCTTTTGGGAATCAATTTCAAGGTGGAGGCCATGGTATAGAGGTCCGCAAAGAGGGAAAGGATCAGTTCCTTTACGTATGTGCCTACCAAAACGTAAAATCATTCGCAAAGCTCACACTCAAAGGAGAGACTATTTGGGAAAAATACGCTCCTATGGATAGTGGAGTTTACCGCATAAACGAAGACAAGAAACGCGTAAAAAGATGGGGACGTGATGCCTTCATGCCAACAAACTTTGCTTTTCTGAATGATGGAGGATTCCTGCTTGCCGATGGATACGGTGCGTGGTGCGTCCACCGCTATGACAAGGACGGTAATTGGCTAAGTAAATTCGGAGGTCCTGGGAAAGGCAAAGGCACTTTCAATACACCTCACGGCATATGGATCGACCGCCGATCTGGACATGATGAACTAGTAGTCGTCTGCGACCGAGGACATCACACCCTTCAATACCTAACGCTTAAAGGTAAATATCTTAACACTCTCACGGGCTATGGTCTACCGGCCAACCTAGATACTTTTAAAAACATCATGCTCGTACCAGAGCTACACGCGCGATTAACATTACTTGGTGATGATAACAAAGTTATCGCCCGCCTCGGCGATGATGTTGAAGGCGTTGTTTCGCAAAAAAAAGTTGACCGCAGCAAACCAAAAACTTGGGTAAAAGGTAAATTCGTTCACCCTCACGACGCTTGCTTCGATGACAAAGGCAATATCATGGTTGCCGAATGGGTAGCAACTGGCCGAGTGTCTCGCTTAAAAAAAGTAAGTTAACCCGGTTTTCCTTTGGTTAACATTTCACTTAACTGAAAATTAAAATTATATAGTACGAACTCAACAAGTAAGCCCTTAAAACCAGAAACATAATTAACCAGCCTACTCCGTCACAAAGCTTATTAGCCAACTTAACTGATTAATAAAATAAGTTAATATTTTCTAATGAAGAATATTATACAATCTGATAAATTAGGGAGTTAAAAAAATACACCTTTAGAAAAAACACTTTAATTCTTTAAATAAAATAGAATTATCACCATAAATAATTAATGGCATGAAAATTGCATTAATTATTTCAGGTAATGTAATAGTGCCTATATTTAAATCACCACTTTGCAGGCTTTTTGAGACTCTGCCCTGCTAAAGGATGATTTAAGATAATGCTGCATTTATGCGTGAGGAACTGATTGCAGCAAAATGCTAAAATGGTTAACACCCCCATTGGCTTCGGCTAGTGGGGGTGAATTCTAAATCTACGATGCTTAATTTGACTGCTCATTGCAACTAAACCTCTACTCTACCCACGTTTTCGGTTGAGGAAATCTATTGGAGCAAGTCTAATCCGTGTAGATGCATCAGATTTTCAAAATAGCATTACTTTCGCTTGGATTGGTTGCGTTTTGTTTGAATGCGGCACCCTCGGTGGATCAGGTAGAATTTTTTGAAAAGAAGATTCGACCTGTTTTGGCCGAGCACTGCTACGATTGCCATAACAGCAGCGGCAAGGAGAAAGGCGGACTAGCGCTTGATTGGGCCGGAGGCTTAGCCATAGGTGGCGACAGCGGATCACTGTTGAGCAAAGATGACCCTACGAAGAGCTTGCTACTGCAGGTGATCCGCCATGAAGCCCCAGACATGAAGATGCCTAAGGGCGGTCCAAAATTGTCGCCAGAGGTAATCGCGGATTTTGAAAACTGGATTATTAGTGGGGCTCCGGATCCTCGTGCTAGCAAGCCTTCGAAGGAAGAGATTGCAAAGGCCACATCGTGGGAAACGATTCGTGATCGACGCAAACAATGGTGGAGTTTTCAGCCGATCCGCCAAACGATTCCTCCAAAAATCGATGGAGATTGGGCGAAGTCGGACATCGATCGATTCATCCAGGCAGGTTGGAAAGATGCCGGACTGACCCCTGCGGATGATGCCGGATCAGAGGCGTTAATACGCCGACTGTCTTTTTCAATCATTGGCCTGCCTCCGACACCCGAGGAAACGAAAGCGTTCTTGAAAGCAGCGTCGGAAAACCGACAAGGCGCAATCGAGTCAACAATTGCAAGGTTGTTGTCTTCACCACATTTCGGTGAACGCTGGGCGCGACACTGGATGGACTGGGTACGATACGCCGAATCACTGGGCAGCGAAGGCGACCCCGGCATTCCATTTGCAAACCAATACCGGAATTATCTCATTCGAGCACTCAACGCAGATGTGTCGTATGACCATTTGCTTCGCGAACACATAGCGGGAGATCTACTGGAGAAGCCACGTTTAAATCAGGATTTAGGGCTGAACGAGTCTGCAATCGGCCCGGCGCATTATCGGTTTGTTCTGCAGGGCTTCGCACCCACCGACGCACTCGACGAATTGGTACGCACGACGGAAAATCAGATTGATGTAGTCAGTAAGGCGTTTCTTGGTTTAACGGTCTCGTGTGCGCGCTGCCACAATCATAAATTTGATGCCATCAGTCAGGAGGATTACCATGCGTTTTACAGCATCATGACCAGTAGTCGACCAGCGACGATCGATGTGAACACACCAGAGCGCCGTGAGAAAAACAAGATCGTCTTGGCCAATCTCAAACCGCAAATTCGGCAAGCGCTGGCTGATGAATGGCTTAAGGAGACAAGTGAGATTACAGGTAAGTTAATCGAGCCAAACGGTCGCTGGAAGGAACTAATCGAAGAAGCGAAGGAAAACAAAAACCCTCTACACGCTTGGAACAAATTGCGCTTTGCCAAGGGTGAGGAATTCAGCAAAATTTGGCTTCAGTTAGCCGAGGAATTTACTCAAAGCCAAAAAGCGCTCAACGAACAGAACTCACGTAGCTACGCGCAACGCTGGCAATTTAATAGTGAT
>Ga0115011_10003512_pt1 | contig 10666 bp, 11 predicted proteins | sample TroAtlMetagenome_2_FD_88705 | JGI IMG/M metagenome (GOLD analysis project Ga0115011, IMG submission 88705) | Marine eukaryotic phytoplankton communities from Atlantic Ocean - Tropical Atlantic ANT8 Metagenome | ecosystem: Environmental > Aquatic > Marine > Oceanic | place: Tropical Atlantic... | reverse complement strand
GCTTGACCCACACCATCCGCAGTTGAACCGCGTTGGTGCCGATGTCGCTCCAGGGAGCGTCAAAGTGGACCACTTGTTCCCCATGCGCAGCCTCGATCAAGCAACAACGGCCGAGGAATTGAACCATTTCGTGAACATCACCACCTCGGGCGCGACCCGTTTCCTTTCGCAACCAAAATTGGACGGTTCAGCCCTTTCCTTGGAATACCGAATGGGGCGACTTGTTCGAGCGGCGACCAGAGGGAGCGGTGAGCGCGGCGAGGACGTGACCCGCAACGCCCGAAAAATTGCCAACGTCCCCCACACGCTTCCAGTGGCCGTGGATGTCCACGTCCGAGGCGAAGTCGTGATGCCGTTGGCGGTGTTTGAGGCCAAGTACAAGGACATCTCTCCAAATCCTCGAAACCTTGCGGCTGGAGCGCTTCGTCAAAAACACGCTGATGGCAAAGCAGACGCCTCGGATTTGGTCTTCCAAGCCTACGATGCCAAACTACCGCTTGGAGAGGCTCGCCATCCCGACAGTGAGCATGCGCCGCCGATGGAAAACGACACCGACCTGCTCGTTTGGATGGAGGATGTCCTGGGAATTGTTCCGGCTCCTTGGGAAGTGCATGAAGGGGAATCCCCCGCTCTAACGGCCTCACTTATGGACGAGTCAACCCAATCATGGACGCAAAAGAGGAGTGACTATGCCTACGAAATCGACGGCGTGGTGTTCAAACTTGACCACCTTCAACAACGAGAACGGCTGGGTATGACGGCGCATCACCCGCGCTGGGCACTCGCTTGGAAATTCCCTCCCGAGGAAGCATTCTCCGTGCTTCTTGGTGTTGAATGGCAAACCGGTCGAACAGGAAACATCACTCCCGTGGCACGAATTGCTCCACAACGTGTGGGCGGTGTAACCGTTGAGAACACGACGTTGCACAACGTTGGCGAAGTCGAACGTCTTGGTATCAACATTGGAGACAAGGTGCTTATCGTGCGCCGTGGCGATGTGATTCCCAAGATTGAACAAGCGCTCGGTCCGGCAAGCCCGAGCGATCTCGACGGACGATTCCACGCCTCTGGCGAACCTTTCACCGGACAACTCCCCGTTCACACCCCCATCCCTGCTCCCAGCGCCTGCCCGGCTTGTGACGGCCAAGTGGAGTTAGAGGGGGCTTTTCTCAAGTGCGTGAACCTCTTTTGTGTCGCACGAACAAGTCGCTCAGTTCTCTACTGGTGCCGTGCTTTGGAACTTGATGGCGTGGGTGAAAAATTGGTCGACCAGTTGCTCGACGCTCAACTCATCACGTCCTGCGCTGACTTGTATCGCCTTACGCTGGATGGCCTGCTTGAATTGGAACGCATGGGGGAGAAATCGGCCAACAACGTTCTCGTCGAGGTAGCCAAATCCCGAACCATGAGTCTTGGAAAGTTCCTCCATGCGCTTGGACTTCCAGGTATTGGTCCGGAATTGGCAACAGCGCTTGCCTCTACTTTGGGAGACGCTCCCGGTCTTTTGGAGTGGCTCGATGCGGCGCATGCCTCTGTAGGAGACGCTGCCTATGGCCCAGAAATGGGTGAGAACGGCAAGCCACATGTGCACAACCAAGCCATACGAGCCATGCTCGACATTGACGGCGTTGGCGAGATTGTGGCGTTGCAATTTCGAGACGGCTTAGCATTGCGCCGCTCCCTTGTTGAGGACCTCATCGGTTTGCTAACCATTGAACAAGAAGCGGTGAAAACGGCAGAAGGGCCCTTTGTGGGCATGACGTTCTGTGTCACAGGGACTCTTTCTGCGCCTCGCAAAGAGATTCAGCAACGCATCATCGACGCTGGCGGGAAAATCGTTGGAAGCGTCTCAGCAAAACTCAGCGTGCTCGTCGCCGGTGAAAAAGCGGGCTCCAAGTTGACCAAAGCCACCAACCTCGGCGTTGATGTTTGGTCGGAGGATGACCTGAATGAGCGGGTATCTTCTGAGCGTGAGCCCGTGGAGAAAAATCCGTCTCAGACCGAAGGACAATCCTCGCTTTCCGATTTCTCGTAAGGTCTCAACCGTAGAGCATGGCATTGGACGACGGGCTTCCCTTGTCAGAGCCTCCGGCCGATTCCATCAGGGCAGAAATCTGGGCCTCAAGCATCTCGGCTTCGGCCAACAACGGCTCCTGTGGAAGGTCAATCGAGGGCAAGAGGGTGTTGAGTTTCTCAATCAGCGCCGCAGCGGCACGGGCGTCTGGGAAGCGAGGGTCCGCCTCCACCATGATGGACATCGTCCCGAGCCCACGGCGGCTGGCTTCGCTGAGAATGCCGGCGTTCATGCCACGAATCACACCGGTTTCCAGGAGCGGGATGTTCATCTCTTTCAGCATCGAGCGAACGGTTTCATTGCACCCGATACCTACGACGTCGATGTCTTCGGTGTCTTCGTATTCCACGACCGGCTCAACGCCATCCATGCCGCTCTTCATGCCGCCTTTGGAAAACGCATCCACCACGACACCTGCCAGCAATTGGTGTTCTTTTGACCACTCAAAGAGGGCCCAGACAATTTTGTGAACCAAGGATTCGGGGACCACCATTTCACTCATTAGGAGAATGACTTGATCGCACCCTTCTATGCTGCACTTTGGTTTTCCAGCATAGGCTCGAATGGGAGGAAGGGGGACGCCTTGGTTGATCATGGCGAGTGCCGGAAGGCGGTCGTCGACCAAACCACCGACGAACTCCAAATCGAGGTGATCAATGAGGTAGTGCGCTACGATGCTTGAGACCATGCCAACGCTTGGAAAGCAGGCAATGACCATGGCATTTTCGTGTTCAATGGTCGCGTTGATGCGTAGGCTTGGGGCATCCATACCCTTGGGTGAGGCCCGATACCCTTCAACACTTTCCCCATCCGGGCACCAAACCTTCATCATGAACGGTGCTCACCTGTGAGGTATGGAGCAGAGTCCGGCCCAGCCTCCAAGGGCTCACAAGCTCTCTCCCTCGGCGTGGAACCGCTACGAAACTTGTCCGAGGATGTATTGGCTAAGCCGCCAACGCCTCCCTCGCAAGGCCGGCATGGCTGCTTCGTTGGGAACCGCCGTCCACGCATCCATCGAAGACCTCCTCAACATGGACCTCAAGGGCCGGGATGGAAAGGAAACCAACTGGCTTCCGATGGCTGCAGAAAGGGTCCTCAAGACCCGTTGGGACGAGGAAAAGGCCGTTTTCATGGCCACACCTCGTCGGCCAGATTGGAAGGAGGCCAAATGGAGCGAGGCAAAGAAGCAGCAAAAAGGAGGCATTGTGCTTCTGCTGGACCATATTGGCGCCAAACATCTTGGACACGAACAGGTCACGGTAGCTCTTTGGCAACACCTCCAATCACTCACCATTGCGGTGGAGGGTGAACTCGTGACCAGCGACGGGCGCCTCATGGGGAGGCTTGATCTGCTCTTTGCCGACGTTGACGATGCTGGTCAACTGCAGGGTTGGCTGGTGGCCGACTTGAAGACCGGTCGTGCGCCCACCGAGGAACTGAAACCCGAAGTGAATCGACAATTGCGAATGTACCGTGATATCTTGCTGGCGAACAACCCCTCTGCACCACCCGTGCGAACGGAAGGATGGTACACGAAAACCGCCTCAAAGTGGACTGCAGAAGGTGGAAGCGTTCTGGAGCAAGCCTATGCCGCTTGGGAAGCGACCCAGCCTACAACCATGCCCATGGACCCAACTCCAGGCCCCGACAGTTGTGGAGGGTTTTGTGATTGGAAGGCTTGGTGCCCACACTGGTGGACATGGCGTCAAGACTCAGGCACCTTGCACCAGGGCGATTTTTGCGATGCGGTGGTTCTTCTCCATCGGTACGAGGCCACGTCGGGAGCGGCTGTACTGGAGTTGTGCGAGCCTTTGGACGAGACAGGCCGGGCCATTCCTACAGGCCATCAGGTATCCGCCCGATTCGATGGTCGGGGCAAAGACGTTCTCGAAACCCTTCAACAAAGTGGCCATCAAGGGCCGATGTTCCTTGGTTCTGTGATGACCGGACGAGGGTCTTGGCGAATCGGTCCTTGGTGCGATGTCCTTCCTTGGTCACCGTTCCCCGATGGCGAGCCTTACGAACGACCCGACTCATGAGCGCAGGTGTTCCTTGATTCGCGCTTGTGTGTCTGGGCAATCAAGGCCCTTTGGCGACAACAACCATCCGATGTATGAAGGGTCATTGGCTTGGATTTCGCGGACATAGCGTCCACGATGACGGCCGAAAGCAAGCACCAATTCCTCGCCGTCTTGCCTGACCTTCCCCATGGAATCAACGGGCACTAAATCCTCCAATCCACGGCCTAACTCTGATGCATCTTTTGCACCGTCGCCGTGAGCAATCCATCGCTCCAGTTCAGGGAGCGGTCGCCGGAAGGCACCTGCATGCTCCACACTCAGCCGCCAAAAGAGCAACATGGTGGCGGCAGCATCAGCCGCCGCAGTATGGGCGGCCTCGAGTCGGATGCCATAGCGCTGACACATCGCTCCAAGCCGATGCGGCCTAGGCAACTTCAGGCGACGAACGAGCTCCAACGTGTCCATGATGGCTTTTGGCTGGGGGGCCAAGCGTCCCATTCGAAGGAATTCCGTCTTCAACATGGCGTAATCAAAACTGCGAACGTTGTGGCCAACCAAGATGGCTCCATCAATGAGTTCGGCCAGTTCTTCAGCGACTTCAGACAGGGCCGGCTTATCCCGAACATCTTCGTTGTAGATGCCGTGGATGTTGCTTGCCTCAAGAGGAATACGAACAGGGGGTTTGACGATCTGCTCCACGTTCACCGCGGTTCCGTCAGCCAAGGTGCCGATGAGGGCGTACTGGACGATTCGGTCGTTGTTGGTCGAGGTCCCTGTGGTTTCGAGGTCGAAGGCCAGCACCTTCTCTCCTTCGAAAAGGTCCTGTGCCATGAACAACAAACGCAGGGCACCCCCTTTGAACATCACTCTCAAACATCATGACTTTCTCGGTTTGCCATGGGTCTGCGGGATTGGTTCACATCAAAACCATCTCAACCGGTCGTTCAAGCAGATTCCACTTCGTCTGCTGAGGCCTTGGTCGATGACAAGGAAGCCTTTGCCAAAGTTCGGGCGGCGAAAGCTACCGAAGCCTTGTCCTTGTTTGACGAGGACGACCCTCTTCCAATCGCTGACCTCCCGGTCGTGGCGCCATACGATGCAAGCGAGGCTGATACTGACGAGTTATTTGCCGAAGGGAGTGAAAGTTTCACCAACGCCGATGAACTTGAAATCGATGACGTTGGGGAACTCGAAGACCCATACCTTTCGGCCATTGTAGAGGGAGATGTACCTGAAACGGTGGTCTTTGACGACGCAGAAAAAGGGCAGTCTGTTTAATCCATCATCCCGAACCATTAGAAAGGGAGAGGTGAGCCTTTCCCCTATGGTGGGCATGCGTTCGGAGCGAATCTTCGCTATGCTCGCCGCCCATGTCATGCTTCTAAGCCTCGTCGCCGGCTGCATTGGGGCGCTTGACACCACGGTTGACCCACGGGCGACGCTTGAAGCGTATCCGACCCTCATTCAGGAAGGAGAAATGGTCACGTTGGACGCCCGAGATTCTTCACCGGTTGAAGGCGTCATCACCAATTATGCATGGGACTTCGGCGACGGCACCACGGCTGAGACGGTGGTCGGTTTTACTTCGCACAGTTATTTGTCCTACGGACAGTACACCGTGCGCATCACCGTTACCAATGACCAAGGGGGCACCGATGACGCCCTCGCTACCATCATCGTCAACGGCGCTCCAAGCGTCAACATCTCAATGCCCTCCACTGTTCGTGCTGGAGATGCAGCTCTCCTTGATGCCTCTGCCTCCTTCGACCCGGAGGGCAATGAACTCTCGTACCAGTGGGACTTGAACACCCTTGAGGACAGCGATGGGGATGGAAATCCAAGCAACGATGCGGACGAAACCACGCCAACCGTCTTGCTTGACACCTCAACGTCGGGACTCATCTATGGCTCCCTCCGGGTTGACGATGGGGCTGGAGCTTCTGCCGTTGAAACGTTTGAAATCAACGTCACTGCTCGAACGTTTCAGGTGACATGGATCACTGAAACATATGAGGTTTCATGGGATGAATACCTCGAACAAGGCGACTCGTGGTCGGGTAATATGACGCCCGGCGACATTGGAAGGGTCATGTCGTTCAATGCCATCTTGGAACTCGACCAGGACGTGGCACCTCCCCACGACAATTTCACCCTGGCCGTGAACATTGTTGAAGACAATTACAACCGGCGTGTGGCTACCGAGGCAGGCAATTATTCAACCAACGAACCTGCACGAGCAGAGATGTCCGAAGAAGGCATGAACATGCGGGGCGAAGACGGCATGTACACTTCGGATTCAGCCGAAGAATTGCTTCGATTGTTGCTGAACTCAAAGGAAAGCGGCAACGGGCAAGGCCCCTGGGTTTGGACGGTTGTCGCCCAACAATCCGATCCAGATGCGTTCATCGGTGAAATTGACCCTGACCCCGGGAATGATTGGACATTGACGGTGGAAGTCGTCGTCATGCGCCCCTCACTGACCGAGGTTGCTCTTGGTACGACCAGCGAGCAATAGCGAAAGGGGTATGAAGCGGGGCCGTTTGGCAAGGAGTGGTTACGATGGTGGATACGGTAGAAATCGGGCGCATTACACTTCGAGACACACTTTCGTTGGACCTTTCAGTTTGGATGAATCATCCCGATGATTGGGACTTTCGTCCTTTGTTGAGTTATGCTGGAACGACTTTAACCATCACGTGTGCCAACAAGGGTAGCGTGCTGGCCACCGCTGAACTGGACGACGAGCAAGATGAGGCCCTTCAACGCGACCGATTGGCCGAACTTCGTGTGAAATTCCAAGTCCACGGGATGCATGGGCGCCTCAAGGACATCCACCCCATCATTGCAGACGGCAAGGCGAAGAAACTCGCCACGGCCAACTGGAAGACGACCCAGCCGGTCCAATTCGAGTGAACCCCCAACGAATCTTTCATAATGGTTCAAGCCGTTTTGTTGGTTTATGCCTCACCCCCCTGGAAAAGGAAGTCAAAAACAGGCACGTTTTGAACGTCTAGCCAACGAAGTTCGCAAGTTTGTGTATGCCAACCCCGGTTGTTCCGCACAAGCCATTGTGGCGAGTTTGAACCACGACCAAAAAATGCGCAATCACGGTTTAACCCCGCGAAAAGTAGGATTCTTCATCACGCGAAACCTTCGACAATCACTGACCTGGTGGCAGGACCACCGCGCAGGACGCCGCGTGTATGGCCCCTCGTCCAACAACGGACAGAAATCTTGAGGGTTCCCTCTCTGCGGAGCGGTTCGCTCATGTAGGTTCATTGATGTCGATGAACCATGGGGGGTTCGGTCGCTGCCTATTTTGACCTTGACGGGACCCTTCTCAACGCCTCCAGTGAAAAGACGCTCACGGCCCACCTCGCTCGCCGCCGACCATGGCGAATTCCTTGGGGCGCAGCGGCCTGGACCGCGGGATTTCTCACCAATCTCTTGCGTGGGCGGGCGGTTTACGATGCCGCTCGGAACCGCGGGCACCTCTCCCTGGCTTCATGGGAAGTCCTGGAGCGTTATTCCAGCCAGCTCGCTGAACATCGCCTCAAGGCGAGTGTTCCTCCCCAAGCATGGGAAAAATTAGCGTGGCATCGCGAGCAAGGCCACCGTTTGGTGCTGGTGACGGCCACCGTAGCCCCCATGGCTGAGGCGATGGCCAAGGTGCTTGACATGGACGAAGTGTATGGGTGTGGCCCTCCAATCCGAACCGGCCTCCTGTCGGGGTCGGAACGGGGATGGAGTGTCCCTCGGCGCAAAGGCAAGGTTCCCGTCGTGAAGGCTGATGCTGAAGCCCACGGGCATGATCTTTCGCAATGCTATGGCTACGGTAACACCTTGGCCGATTCGTGGTTTATGTCCCTCTGTGGTCATGCCGTTGCAGTCAGTCCCGAAGGCCCTCTCCGCCGACACGCTCAATCGGAGGAGTGGGAGATTGTGGACTGGACTTCATGAGTTTATGTAGGGTTAAATCCCATGGATACCATGGACGAGCCTCTAACTTTGAACGAATTATTTGATGACAGCTTTCAATTTGGTACCGTTCAAGAAATTCGACGAGGACGGATGTACAAACGCATGATGGGAGTCGCCCGAGCCGCCGAACGGGCCAGTCATCTTGTCATGAACATCGTCGAGCAGAACGAAGGCCGAATGCAACTGGATGAAAACGGCCAGCTTATCATCGTCGGCAATCTTGGAATTTATCGCGTTGACCTTGGTTCGTTCATGGCCAAATTCGCCAATCCTTTCGACTACAATTCCTTTGATGTCGTCGAAGTGCATCCGAAAAGTGGATTGGTGAAGGAACCCCAAACAGCATGCGTTCAGGTGCAGCCACAAAAGGACATGCCCGCTTACGATTTGTTTGCTGGATACATCCTTGGCTTGCTCAACGATGAGGTGACTTGGCTCCAGGAGAGTTTGAGTCCACTGCGACGAACCCTGTTCCAAATTTACGGGCTTGCCCGTTCACCTCTTTCCCCGAGCATGGAGCAGCATTTTGCAGACACCGTAAACGGCTCTTTTGATTTCAAAAAGGACCGTTTCGTGTTCAGCGGCACCAACGGTTGGAAGTGGCGCCTGCACTTTGGCCAACCCTTGGCCAAAGGGTTCAAAATTGAATATCAGAAACCACGACAGACATGGTGGAACCTCTTGTTTGACGACCATGAAACCGAATCAACAGGCCATTACACCATCTCTGGTTTCTTTGAAACCGTGGAACACCTTTCACAATGCCCTCGCTTGCTCAAAGACGTCAACGACTGGGCTACCGACCCTATCCTTCTGCGAAAGGTGGCCAGCGATTATCCACCCGTCGCGAAGCTCCTCGCTGAACGGTTAACAAACGATGATTACGACCCCTCCAACATTTACACATTCTACGATGAACCATTGGAAGAGAAGCATCAAGACCTTGTCAAAAAGTTGGACGAACTCGTCCTCCAGCGGGCTCATGCTTGAACCCTCCAGATGTGCTAAGCAAAGCACAAGAAAGCATGGTTGAGCGGCCCCACCGCGATTTGAACACGGGTTCGAGGCTCCGCAAGCCTCTGTGATATCCAAGCTACACTATAGGGCCACTTCGCCCCACCGGCCACCCCAATATAAGCGCGAGGGTGCCTCTTCCCGCTTCCTGCACAAGGGTTCATGGGCGTTGTTGGTTTGGGCTAAACATGGTCTTGGTAGCTGAGCGTTCTGTGGAATTCTCAATGGTTGATTTGGCCAACATCGCGTACTATCCTCGCATCTTCGACCTCGCTCACCGTTTTTTTGAATCGGTTTGGAACGATCTTTGTGGTCAATCTTATCCCCACCTCATCAATGAACGCCGACTTGGATTCCCCGTGGTCAACGTTGAATCGGCCTTTCACCATCCCCTTCGATACGGTGATACCATTGTGGCTCACATCTCGTTTACCCGTCTGGGAACGACCTCTCTTGGTTGGCGTTATCGGTTCTTCAATCAAAACGAAGAACTTGTCTGGACGTCAACGCAAACCACGGTGTGCGTCAACATGGACACCATGGAGCCGACACCCATTCCTGACGACCTCCGAAAAGGTATCAAGGCGCATTTGGAAACGGAGGGAACAGCATGATTCAAGCATCCGATTTGGAAGTTCGTCCTGACGAAAAGGGACCCAAAAATCTGGCCATTTTACTCTTCCTAAGCTCGCTTATTGTGGCTGGCATGGGCTGGCAGGATTGGCAACTGCACAATGATGGGTTGAGCGATGATCAAATCGAAACCTTCCTCGCCACTCCCAACAGCCAACCTGGCGAGCCAACCACCGTTGAACAATACCGTGATTTCGAGGCCGATGTTCGTGAGAATAACGGGTACCTTTTGCGCGGCGGTTCACTCCTTCTCGCCTCCATCTGTTTACTTGTTGGCGCGCCCATGCTTTACCGTCTGCAGCGAAACGGAGCCCGCCTTTGCACGGTTGGAGCTCTGGTGGGGCTTGTAGGCGGTGTTGCGGGCAGCATGACCATCAACAACGCCGCTCAAACCTACCTCGGGGATGCGATGAAACTCACCTACGAAATCTGGGTCTATTTGTGCGGGACCATGATGGGTCTTTGCTTGGCAGTTGCCGCCCTCCCCCTCCTCAATGTCCGGGCGCGGCTGGCCCTTCACCCAAGGGTGGCGTTGACTCACGAAGAGGAATGACGTCTCATTCCGGCTTAGGCCACTTCTTTGAGAGGGCCTTCCTCAAGTCATCGTCCATGGTGGCGTTCCACCAATCGCTTCCCTGCCATATGGCGTATTTTCCTCGAATGCCACGAAGGTCTGCTCCTTTGAATTGACAGTTTCGAAAGTTGGAGAGGTTTAGGCGAGCCTTGCGTAGGTCGGCGCCTCGAAAGTCGGAATTGTCAAACGCCGACTTCATGAGGTCAGCCTCGACCATTGAGGCACGTCGGAAATCACAATCCGTGAAGTCTCCTTCTGTCAAATCCGCCCGGTCGAAAATCGTCCTTCGGAAGTTTGAGCCGGCATGTCGCCCCTTTCGCAGGATTTGGTCAGCGTGGTTTTGAAAGGAATAGTCCACCACAACGGCCT
>Ga0115011_10003511_pt1 | contig 10669 bp, 10 predicted proteins | sample TroAtlMetagenome_2_FD_88705 | JGI IMG/M metagenome (GOLD analysis project Ga0115011, IMG submission 88705) | Marine eukaryotic phytoplankton communities from Atlantic Ocean - Tropical Atlantic ANT8 Metagenome | ecosystem: Environmental > Aquatic > Marine > Oceanic | place: Tropical Atlantic... | reverse complement strand
TATGCGATCGGGGCCAGCACCGGCACATCCGGAAATCGCGGTTTTTATGTCGTCTCCGACGCCGAGCGCCATGCCTGGCTGGGCGTGATCCTCGCACGTGGCCTGCCGGGGTTCTGGCGGCATCGCCTGCGCGTAGCGGTGCTTTTGCCCGCCAATAGCCGTCTTTATGACGCGGCCAATGAGAGCGGCCGGCTGGCCTTGCGCTTTTTCGATCTCAATCTGGGTGTCGAAGCCCAGCTGGACGCTGTCGAAACCTGGCAGCCGGATGTGCTGATCGCACCGCCACACATCCTGCGGGCCCTGGCCGAGCGCGACTCGGCGCTCGCGCCGCGCCATATCTTTTCCGGCGCGGAGGTGCTCGATCCGCTGGACAGGCACGTCATCGAGACCCGCTTTGGCGGGCGTGTCCGGGAAATCTACATGGCGACCGAGGGCCTGTTCGCGGTCGCCTGCGACCAGGGTCGGCTGCATCTGCTGGAGGACCATGTCTTCTTCGAATGGGAAACGCCGGCAGACCGCGGCGGTCTCGTCGGTCCGGTGATCACCGATTTCACCCGGCGCAGCCAGATCATGTTGCGCTACCGGATGAATGACTTGCTGGAGCTCGACCCGTCTCCCTGCGCATGTGGCTCCGCCTTCACTGGCGTCCGGTCGGTCGCAGGCCGGCTTGACGACGCCTTTCGCCTGTCCGCCGCGTCCGGTGCAAGCGATCCGGTGCTGGTGACTCCGGACGTCATCCGCAACGCCGTCGTCGATTCCAGCCCCTTGATTGACGACTTCAGGGTCACGCAGACGGCCAATGACCGGGTGGAGTTGACCTTGGCGCCCCACAGTGCCGCGGCCCTGCCCGCGGCGGCTGACGCCCTGCTCGCCCTGTTCAGGCGATGCGGCGCGGCGCCCTCGCTCATCCAGCAATCCCGCCCGCTTCCACCGGCAGGGGCCGGGAAATTGCGGCGGGTTCGCCGGGCGTGTCCATGAGAATTTCGATCCAGACCTTGGGCACGCTCGGCGATGTCATGCCCTTCCTCGCGGTCGGCCGGGCCCTGCAGCAACGCGGGCATGAGGTCAGCCTGCTGGCGCCGCGCGATCATGCGGCGACCATCGCCGCGCACGGTGTCCCGGCCGCCTGCCCGCCAGGCTTTTCGGTCGAGGACTGGATGGCCGAGTCGCGACGGCGCGGGACACTGGACGGGCCGTTCCGCTTTTTTCGCGACTGGCCGGTCATGATCCGCCCGCATGTCGATGACGTGCTGCACCGGTCACTGGAAGCCGCGCGCAACGCCGATCTGGTACTGGCCAACCCGATCGCGATGCCGGCACGGATCGCCGCTGAGCATTACCGCCTGCCCTTCCTTCTCATGTCCCTCCAGCCAGTCCTGACCCCGAGCCGCGACCTGCCCTGCGCCATGATCGCGCGGCAGCCCCTGGGCCCGATTCTGAACCGGACGAGTTATCTCGCGATCTCGGCCGCCCTGGCGGGACTGGCCTTCAGCCTCGGCAAGGCCCGCCGGCGCCTCGTAGAGCCGCCGCGCCCGGGCTTCGGTGACCTGTCACGGCATCTCGGGCGCCCCCTGCCTCGCATCACCGCCCTGCCGGCCGCCCTGGCGGTGTCCAGGCCAGCGGACTTCGACGCTGACAGCCATCTTGTCGACTACCCAGACCTGCAATCTCCGACTGACGCCCTGCCGACCGAGATCGACGCCTTCCTGCGCGAGGGGCCGCCGCCCTTTCATCTCGGTCTGGGCTCGATGCAGGTCGAGGATGGCCCGGCCCGCATGGCGGTCTGGCTCGAGCGGCTGGAAAGCGCCGGCCAACGCGGGATCGTGTCGGGTTCGCTGGCCGGAACGCCTCCCGGGCGGCACGGCCAGCACCTGGTCTGCGGCCCGGTTCCGCATGACCATTTGTTCCGGCGCTGCGCCGCGGTGATCCATCATGGCGGCGCCGGCACCCTGGACACGGCGGCCCGGGCCGGCTGTCCGCAAATCATCCTGCCGCAGGTGCTCGATCAGTTCTGGAACGCCAATCGACTGGACGCGACCGGGGCGGCTGCCAGCCACGCAGGCGCCGCAACGGACACCGGCCGGATTGACGTCTTGATTGCCCACGCCCTGTCCGATGGCGCTCGCCAGGCGGCCCGTGACCTGGCAGCGCGGGCACCGGCACCCGGCCGGGCCAGCGAGGTCATTGCGGATCTCGTGGAACGGTCGGCCGCCGCGTGGCCAGCCGCCGCCAGATGACCAGGCCGGCCAGGGCCGTGCCATTTGCCACCACAAGGATCGCCAGGGCGTGATCGGCGACAAGGCCACCAATATCAAGGCCCGCCAGGTCTGCGCCGGCGCTCATCAGCCAGCCATAAACGACAAACTGTCCAACCCCGACAAAGACCCCGAGGAGCGAGCCGGCGCTGAAGCGCGCCCTCCCGATTTGCAGACTGCCGGCGACGGTCGGGGTGATCCAGGCAACCGGCCCGAGAAGACGGCTGATGCCGACAAACAGGATTGCCCGGCGCTCCAGCCCGGCGCGTGTGCGGCGCCAGGCGGCCCGCCGGCTGGCACGGGCCAGAACCATTCGGCGCAAGGGTTTTGCCAGACGACCGCCGAGCCAATAGCCGAGCTGGTCGGCCGTCAGCGCCCCGGCGAATACAGCCAGCACCGGCCAGGGCGAACCGGACTGATGAAGAAGACCGCCGGCGGCGATGAAAAACACCTCGCCAAAGACAAACAGGCAAGGGCCCGGCAGGGCGTCCAGCAAAGCGCCCAGAAACAGTCCCGCCAGCAGGCCCGCATCCGTCAGATCGGTGATCAGGTCCATCATCTCCGTATCATAGTCGTGCCTGGTCGCCGGCGATACGGCGAAGCAAGGCGTCAGCGCCCGGCGATGTCGGAGGATTTGGAGCGGGTAGTCGGGATCGAACCGGCATCCTCAGCTTGGAAGGCTGCTGCACTACCATTGTGCTATACCCGCATGTCCCAAGGGACGGGCGACGTATTTAGCGGCTAGCCGCGCGGTCGTCGAGGGGGTTTTGACGCTTGGTTGCAGTCACACCGGGCGGATGGCGGCGTCACGCAATGAATCGGACGATCATACCACAAACGCGATAGCGCCGGCCGGTCGGGCCGACCCATCGCAGACACGAGCGCCGCGAATTGCCATGGGATCCAGGAAATGGTGGAGGGGGTTGGATTCGAACCAACGTACGCTCTCGCGGCCAGATTTACAGTCTGGTGCCTTTAACCACTCGACCACCCCTCCACAGGGTGCCTTCAGGCCGCGACTTAACCGGCCTTTCGGTATCCTGCAAGAAACAGTCTCAGCTTGCGGAGAGGCATGTTATGCCTCGGCAAATCAGATGACCGCCCCAAAACAGGAGCGCGGACTATAGTGACGAAGACTCCCATGCGCAACACCTCCAAACGGACCGATTACAGCCGCCGCTCCAAGCCTGCCGGAGCAGGCGATTCGGGCTGGATATGGGGTCGTCACGCGGTGCTCGCCGCAGTGGCCAACAAGCGTCGCGAAATCCTCGAACTGAAGGTCACGCGCAATGCGGCCCGCGGCCTGCCCGAGGGAACGGACCACCAGCAGGTCGAGCCGAAAGTCATCGACAACGCGCTGCCGGAAGGCGCGGTGCACCAAGGCTTTGCGGCGCGGGCTCGCGCCCTCCCGTCCGAATCCGTCAATGGCGTCATCGATCCGACCCATGGTGCCTTGCTGGTGCTCGACCAGATCACCGACCCGCACAATGTCGGTGCCGTCCTGCGTTCGGCTGCGGCCTTTGGTATCCGCGCGGTGGTAATGCAGGACCGCAAGGCCCCGCCCCTGTTCGGAACCGTGTGCAAGAGCGCCGTCGGTGCCGCCGAACGGGTGGCCCACGTGCGGGTGACCAATATCGCCGACACGCTGCTGGAATTCCGCAAGGCCGGCCGCCATGTACTGGGCCTCGCCGGCGAGGCTGAGCTCGATCTCGCCACCGCCCTCGCCGCGCCGGACGGCAAGGGCTGGGGCCCCGGCCTGGTCCTGGTTATGGGGTCCGAGGACAAGGGGCTGCGCCAGCGTGTGGCCGAGTGCTGCGACCAGCTCGTCCGCATTCCCATGACCGATACAGTGGAAAGCCTGAACGTCTCCAACGCCGCTGCAATCGCGCTCTACGAGGCAGCAAAATGGCGCCCCGTCAGAGACGAGACGCCACCTGGCTGATCCGACCCGGCGGCATGGGAGGCTGCGGGCCGGTTGCGTTCAGGGTCCAGGGCTAGTTGGCGTCGCCGACGCGCAGAACGGTGCGGCCATTGCGGGTCCAGTTGACGCTGCCTTCGATCTCGGAGATCGACACATCGCCACCGCCATTCTCGCGCACGACAATGTCCACGGCTGTACCGCCGAAGGAAATGTCACCGGAGCCGCCGATATAGGCTTCGAAAGGCTGGGCCCGACCACCGTGAGCGGCGATATCGCCCGATCCATTGATCCGTGCCGAGAAGGCACCATTCAGGCTGGCCGCCTCAACGTCCCCGGAACCAGAAATGCCGACCGCGAGTCCGGCCACCCGACCGAACTCCACATCACCGGACCCGTTGATACGAACGTCCGCGTCGCCGTCGACATCTTCGGTCAGCACATCGCCAGAACCGTTGATGGAGACGTTGACGTCACCACCGATCATGCCGGTCTCGATATCGCCTGACCCGTTGATGCTGATGTGGGCGCCCGTGCCGATCGAACCGGTGGTGATGTCACCGGAACCGTTGATCGCGACCCGCGCTTCGCCGGCAATATCGCCGACATCCAGGCGGCCGCAGCTGTTCATTGTAAGATCGGCACTGCCCAGGTCCCCGGCGGTACCAAGATAGGCGCTGTCATCCAGCTCAAGCGCCAGGGAGGCCGGGGCAGTGATGACCAGGCTGGGGTATTCGTCGATGTTGTGGCGGCTACCGCGGTTGAGCCCGATGCTCATCGTGTCGTTGCGCGTGCGGCAATTGGTATTGCGCAGTCGCAAGCCGCCATCGATTCGAACGGTTGAACCGGAGTGCGAAACTGCCGGGTCATCGACATGACCGCCAGTATTGGACATCGCGACTGTGATGGTGTCCGCGGAGCCGGTGCGGATCTCGATCCGGCCGACGAAATTCTCGATCTCCAGGCGCTCGGCGTCATAGCTGCCGACAGCGTCGGCCTGCAGGCTGGCGCCCGCCGTCATGGAGAAAAATGCGATGCCGGCAATCGCAGCGCCGGTAGCAAGCAAGATCGGTTTGGTCATGGGGCGTCCCTCCTGGTGTCTTCATCCTTTGATGCAGGTCGACGCCTGATCGGATGCAGCATGTCCTGAACGATAAACACGGCCGGCATGCCCCGCCCTGTCCGGCACATGACAGGTCCGTAAGTCAGCCTGGTGCCAGGTAACCCGGTCAGCCAGGCCAGATCTGGAAGACGACCGTCGCCACCATCGTGCCCAGGGCATAGCCGACCACACCAACCAGCACCCCTGGGGTGACCAGGTCTTTCCACCCCTTGGCCGCCGCCAGCGCGGGTGCGGTGGTCGCTCCCAGAATTGCGGCGTTGGACGCGGTGATCAGCTCGGGCAGAGAAAAGCAGAGCAGCGAACCAACACCGAAGACCACGACGCCGTGGACGAGCAGAAGGATGCCGATGATCAGGATCAGGACGGGCGCGGTCTGTACCAGCCCGACCACATCGGCCCCGGCCGCGATCGCCGCGAAGAAAACAAAGCTGAGGGCGACACCGATCTCGTAGCCGCCGTGCAGGCGAGCCATCACCTGCGGGAATGCGGTGGCCGGGATCAGGGCCAGCACTGTGATGATGGCGTAACGCCAGTTGCCGGCCCCGGACCGAACTGACTGGAGAGCGCCGCGGTGATCAAATCGCCAAGCGCCACGACCACGAGCGCGAAAGTGATGGAATAAGCCAGGGTGGCGGCGGTAACCTTGCCCCCCTCCTCGGCCACGACCTCGCCCTGCGAATGATCGCGCTTCACAAATCGGGACGCGACCCAGCTGATGCCGGGCAAAACAGCCAGAAGAGCCAGGAACAGACCGGAGAACAGATTGTCGACCGCCGTCGCACTCGACACGAAGTCCGGATCAGCCTGTGCGAGGCCGGTGATATCGATCAACGCCGCATAATTCACCGAGCCGCCGATATAAGTCGCGATAAAGGCACCCACAGCTCCAGATTCGCGCGAGACCATATCGGCCGTCCGCACGCCCGTCTCGTAGTCCGGGAGGGAGACAAGCGAAAACGCCACAACCGCACCGATCACGGTCCCGGCCGCTGCCAACAGGAAGGCGCCGAACATGCGACCGGTCTCGAAGAAAATCTTGCGAAGGTCCGCCTTCATGAGAAACAGCGGAATGAGGATCGGGACAAAGTATCGGAAGACGAAGGAATAGCCTTCGGAATCCTGCGGGATCAGGCCGATATTGGATGCGAGGATCGCAAACAGGATCGCCCAGACCGCGCCAGTGAGCAGGGCACCGATGCGGGTCTTCTCCATCAGGAAGCCGGCCGCCGCCACACCAAACAGCGCAGCAACAGAGGCAACGGCATTATCAGCCGGAATCAATGACATGGCATTCCCCTCAAATCCTGGCGAGAAACCTAGACGTCGTCGCCCACGACCGCAAACCCGTCACCCTGCAAAGGCAGCTTCGCGCGCCATGGCGCGCTTGTAGGCCGGGCGCTCAACCAGTTGTCCGACATAGCCGGCGAACGGCTCAATCCGTTCGAGCAGGTTGAAGTTCATCATGAAATTCAGAGTCGATCCGATCATCAGATCGGCAGCCGTGAACCGGTCACCGACCAGGAAGTCACGACCGTTCAGCGCCTCGGCCAGTGTCGCCTTGACCGATGCCAGGTCGCCCCAACCCGCCATCTGGCGCGGTGTCTCGCGCGACATCGCCTTGTCGATGAAAGCCGGCTCGATCACCGAACCGGCGAAGAACAGCCAGCGCAGATAGGAGCCACGCCCCACCGCATCGGCGGCCGGTGCCAGGCCTTTTTCCGGAAACCGGTCTGCCAGCCAGGCGCAGATCGCCGGACTTTCGGTGATCAGCTCACCGCCGACCTCAAGCGCCGGCACCTTGCGCATGCGATTGACCGCGCCATAGGCCTCGGACTGGATGTCGTCGCGGATATTGACGATACGGACAGCGAACGGCTCGCCGATCTCCTCCAGCATCCACAAGGCATGAAAGCCACGCGTCTTCGGGCAGTGATAAAGTGTCAGCTCGGTCATGTCGGTTCTGTCCCCCCTGCGGATTCTGGCTCCACTCATCCTGTCTCGATACAGGCATCCGCCTCGATCTCGATCAGGTATTCCGGGCCGATGAAGCGCGAAATTTCGACCATGGTCGTTGTCGGCGGATGGTCGCGGAACACGTCACCATGGGCCCGGCCGAAGGCCTCCCAATGGTCGATATCGGTGACGAACATCCGCGTCCGCATCACATCGCTCATCGAGGCACCGACTTCGGCCAGGGCCTTGGCGATGATTTCCAGGCAACGGCGGGCCTGGCCTTCCGGATCGCCCACCGCAACGGGCTGGCCGTCATCGTCCAGCGACACCGAGCCGGTGACCCAGACCAGATTGCCGCGCCGGATCGCGCGACAATAGCCGACCTGCTTTTCCCAGACAGCGCCGGTGAAGCTGCATTGTGTACCGTCGGTCATGGATCTATTCGGCCGCACTGGGGGCGAGAATGTCGAGCGCGACCGCGGTCATGGCTTCGGTGGCCTGGGTGATCGAGCCCTGCGGATCGTCCGGCGCAAAGAAGGGCGAGTGGTTGGACGGCGGAACCAGGCCACGGGCGGTATAATCGTCCAGCGTGGCCTGGGTTGTGCCACCGACCCAGAACATGAAGGTCGGGATGTTGTGCTCGGTCCGGTGATAGCGCGAGAAGTCCTCGCCACCCATCACCGGCGAGGCCTCGACGACAGCATCGGCACCGAAACGGCTGCGCATGGTCTCGACGGCACGGGCCGCCAGGTCCGGATTGTTGAACAGGGCCGGCGTGTAGGTCTCCTCGATCTCGACGCGCGGATACTCCTCAGGCGTCAGGCCGTAGGAGGCGGCCTGGTTCGCCGCGATGCGCTGGATCCCGGTCAGGAGCTGCTCGCGCACCTCATCGGTATAGGAACGGACCGTCAGCTGCAGATGGGCACCGTCGGAGATGATGTTGTGCTTGGTCCCGGCATTGAAGGCTCCGACCGTCACCACGGCCGGTTCGAGCGGGGACACCTCTCGCGAGACCAGGGACTGCAGCGACACGACGATCTGAGAGGCCAGGTAAATCGGGTCCTTGGTTGTGTGCGGATAGGCACCATGCCCGCCACGCCCCTGCACATAGATATCGACCGAATCGACATTGGCCATGGCGAAACCCGGCACAAAAGTGATGGTGCCGGTCGGGATTGCCGAGAAGGTGTGGAATGAAACGTTGAAGTCTGGCAGCGGGAAGCGCTCGAACAAGCCATCCTCGATCATCGCCACAGCACCCTCGCCAAGTTCCTCGGCCGGCTGACCGATAAGCACCAGCGTGCCGGACCACTCATCGGTCCGCTCGACCAGCTGACGGGCGGCGCCCACCAGGGCGGTCATGTGGGTATCGTGCGCGCAGGCATGCATGACCGGGTTCTCGACACCGCGAAGGTCCGTTCCGGTGACCTGGGAGGCATAGTCCAGCCCGGTCTGTTCGGGCACGGGCAGACCATCCATGTCGGCGCGCAGCATGAGGGTTGGCCCGTCGCCATTCTCCATCACGGCAACAATACCCGTCTGGCCGACGCCTTCGGTGACCTCAAAGCCCAATGCCCGCAACTCACTGGCCAGGCGGGCGGCGGTCTCGACCTCCCGGAAGGACAGCTCCGGATTGGCGTGGAAGTGCTGGTAAAGGTCTTCCAGGTGTTCCTGGTAGTCGACGGTGATCGCGGTGCGCAGGGCGTCCTCGGCCGTCGCATCCTGGAACGCCAGGGCAACGGGCTGGGCAGACAAGGTGAGCGCAAGGGCGGCAACGGCCGTCAGCAATTGGCGTTTCATGGTGGCATTCCCCTCATTGAATTGGTGCCATTCGACCCAGCTCGCAGACAAAGGTCAATGGATAGCCGCGTCCCAGGCACGAGGGGGACAGCGATATCCACAATCCCGCCCGCCTGGCGGCACCGCAGCCTTGCGTCTTTCGGGTCGGGAAACGCCTACTGTCGGACATGACAGACACCGTCCTCTCCTTGCAGGGAGTAACCCTGCGCTACGGCAAGCTGACCGCGCTGGACGCGGTCGATCTCGCAATTCCGGCCGGCGCCATCTACGGGTTTCTCGGCCCGAATGGAGCGGGAAAGACAACAGCGATCCGCTGCGCCATGGGATTGCTGACGCCGCAGGCCGGGCGCGTCCTGATCGATGGTCACGATCTGACAAGGAGCCGCCGCAAGGCGCTCGCCAGCGTCGGGGCCGTGATCGAGACCCCGGCCCTGTTTCCCAATCTGACCGGCCGGGAAAACCTGGACATCGCCCGACGGATGCTGGGGGCCGCGCCCGCCCTGGTCGACAAGGCCCTGGAGCTGGTCGACATGCGCGATTCCGCGAACCGCCGGGTCGGCCAGTACTCGCTTGGCATGAAGCAGCGCATGGGGCTGGCACGGTCCCTTCTCGCCGAACCGCGCCTGCTGATCCTGGACGAGCCGACCAATGGTCTGGACCCCGCCGGTATCCGCGACATGCGCGCCTTGATCCGCGCCCTGCCCGAGCGCACCGGCGCCACCATCTTCATGTCCAGCCATCTGCTTTCGGAAGTTGAACAACTGGCCACCCATGTCGGGCTGCTGCAGCAGGGCCGCGTGGTCTTCGACGGCACACTGGCTGCCCTCTCCGAGCAACAGGCTCCGCGCCTGCTGGTCACGGCCACCCCGGCCGATTCGGCGCACGAAGTGATGGCAGCGAGTGGATTTGGCGGCGTCATCCGTGACAAGGACCGCTTCACGCTGACCGATCCGGAGGCGATCACCGCCGAGCGGGCCGCCGCGCTCAACGCCGCGCTGCACGCAGCGGGCTGTCAGGTCAGCGAGCTGACACTCGACCGGGCCGACCTTGAAACAACCTTCATGACCCTCACCGGCCACGCGGAGGTCCAGCCATGATCAACATCCTGATAGCAGAAGCGACCAAGCTGCGGCGCTCGCTGGTCCTGCTCGTCGCCGCCACACCGCCGGTCATGGTCTTCGCCCTCGGCGTGCTCGTGGTCGCCAGCGGCAACGCGCCGGACAGCTGGGCCATGCACACCATGGCCGGCTCGGCCATCTGGGCCTTTTTTCTCCTGCCCATGAGCGTGATCGGTATAACCGCGCTGATCGCGCAACTGGAACACGGGCCCGGAACCTGGTCGCACACGCTCGCCCTGCCGGTTCCGCGTTGGCAGATCTTCCTCGCCAAGGCTCTGGTCAGCCTTGGCCTGATGGTCCTGGTGTCGATCGCGGTTGCCCTGGCCGGCTATGCCAGCGCCATGCTGGGCCTGCAACTGGGCGAGGAGGCCGTCATGGAAGGTCGTTACGACCCGACGCTCGCCTTCAAGCTCTATGGGAAGATGTTCGTCGCCGGCCTGCTGGTGATGGCGATCCAGTGGACGATGGCCATGCGCTTTCGCAGTTTTGCCGCACCGGTCTC
>Ga0115011_10003510_pt1 | contig 10669 bp, 8 predicted proteins | sample TroAtlMetagenome_2_FD_88705 | JGI IMG/M metagenome (GOLD analysis project Ga0115011, IMG submission 88705) | Marine eukaryotic phytoplankton communities from Atlantic Ocean - Tropical Atlantic ANT8 Metagenome | ecosystem: Environmental > Aquatic > Marine > Oceanic | place: Tropical Atlantic... | reverse complement strand
TTACGTCTCTTTTTGTATTTCTTTTTCTTACGTCTTCTCGTTTTTCTTCGACGTCTTCCTCCTTTTGATGCGGCAGCAGCACCATTTAGAGTATTATTTGGCAAGTATATAAGTTTTCCTTCGTTATTAAACATACCATTATTATTATTAAAATCGCTCAATCTTATATTATTCATCATTGCTACTGCTGGTGCTGATACCATTTTTCGTACCAATCCCAATTCTCTTAATTGTATCATTATCTTTCTTTCTTCTTCTGTACCAGCTAAACTAGGAATTTTGTTAAAAAAATCATCTATTTGTTTTTCAACTTCTTTTGCAGTTTTCATTTCCTTAAGTCTAGGTAACCAACGATGAGCAAAAAAACACATCACATTTCTATCATCACAATGATCCCCATAATCTTTATCTAACCCTTCACCAATTCTTATTATTTTTTTTCCTTTTCCATCTAAAAAAGTTGCCTTTTCTATTTCATTCCTAATTGCCTTACTCATATATATATAGTATAAATATTATATTGTATTTATTCTCCCTCTATTTGGTATTATGAATTCAGACTTTTTGGATAATTCTACCATTTCGACGCAATTATCATCACTCTCAGATTTTGATGGAGTATCTAAAATCTTCCACAAACCATTGTCTACGCGCTTAAGTTTTATTATATTAGAAATGATTTCTATTTGTTCTTTTCTATATCTTTGATTCTCGTCTTTAATATAACTTTTAATGACCTTTAACATTATGCGACTAATTGTATTATTAACCATTTGAAATATTTTTATAATACCACCAGTAACACCTATTATTTCAATATATCCTACAGTATTTATCCTATATAACCAATAATCAGCCAATGCTGCTGTCAGTAATGTATTTGTTATTATTAAAACCCAATCCAATATCATTTTAAACTTATTCTTTATTTTTTTGTTAATAGAATAATTAGGTATTTTCTTTTCATCTATGAATAAATCTTGATAATATAATGGTTTTGATGCTGTATAATAAACTATCCAAGGAAAATTCCAAAATATTATAAAAAATACACTGCCTACTACTAGTGGCAGATAAACAAAATCTCTAAATTCTTCAAACCATATTAACACTAAAGCACCAATTAATGGCAAAAAATATCTTTTTATAGGCATATTTCTACAACATTCTTTGCTGCATTCACACTCACAATCTAGACAAGGACAACGACAACATTTAACCATTTATTAGTTAAATATTGTTACTATATTTTAAGTTGATTTTTAAAATATAGAGAGATTAAACGCGATAATACATCAACATTTGATATCCATCTTTAAAATTAAAAAATGTATTATAATCTTCAGAAAAACGCCATTGTGTATTTTTCTCTAATTTATTTTTCCACTTAAACGGTTGCATTCTAGCGTGACTTTCTCCATCGAAACCATATTGATTTCCATTACAAGTTAAGTAAGCACTGAAATGATTCTTTTTTGTATCACGTAAAACAGCAGCATCAAGTACATATTTTACCTTTTGTTTTTTATTATGTGTACCAGAATCGAAAGATAATGTAATATTAATTGGCTTTACAGTAGAACTACTTACTGCGAAGTGAAAATCTACCACGAAAAAATCCGGAATTTTATCAAGAGCAAATTCATATTTAAAATGGCGTGAAAGAATGTCTTCAAAACTTTTTTTTGTCTTTTGTCCTTTATGAAGTGTAAGCCAATCCATAGTTAATTGTTTTTGTTTAGATTTTAAAGGGGAATCTAAGTATTCAACCATACCTTTATAATATGTTATTGGATTCCAAGCTGTTCCTGTTTTTACGGCTAACCCTTTCTTTCCTTTTTTCATCGATTTTGGCAAATGACTATATATTCCTTTAATAATATCATTTGTATCCATTAAGTAAGCAAATTTACTATTAATATCACCGACGTTAACAGACCTCAATGAAGCTTCTATACATTTATTAAGCAAAAAGAAAGGCCATTTTAACCTAGAATTTAATTTACTCGAATCTAATCTTGTGCCGGTAATCATAATTTGTCTTAAATATCTTGTAAATTTTCTTCCTTTATCACTTATAAAAAATACCATGAAAAAACTATTAAACCAACAATTAGATTGGGCTTGTTTTGGCGCGACAATATCATGACATAAAGGCATCATTTTTGAATTAAGATTTGCTAATAAGTGACGTTGAGCTTCTTTTGAGTTCCACTTAATGCATTTTCTTTTTCCTTTTTTTTCAATAGAAATTTCCTGTTCTTTACAACCAAATAATCCAAATTCTGGTGTAAGAGATTGGAGAGATTGCAAGCGTTTATTTACAGATGGTGTAAAAGATTTCATTATCCTAACAGATTTTTCAATATCTGGTTTTAAAGAAGGATTTATACTTTTAATAACTACTGTCCCTATTTGTGTTTTTTTTAACACAGTTTTGTTTTTTGCTTTCTCCTTTTTTACATAACTTTCACAGTTTCCTGTCTTTTTATTTTTACGAGTTCCTTTTGGACAACGTTTTTGTTTTTTGACTGTTATCTTTGTAACCTTTTTCTTTTTTTTCTTTAAAGTAATTTTTACCTTTTTTTTATTTTTTGCTTCACGAATAGCTTGACGAAGCTCTTGTTTGATTCCTTTCAAATTATCTACCAATTCTTGATTATAACAATATTCTGGAGGATATGCCCAGTCTTCAGGTTTGAGAATCGAATCTGCATTTACCTTTTTTAGTTTTTTATACACTTCATAGATTTCATCAATCCTTTTTCTTCTTATTTGTAATTGTTTTGCCGTGACCTTTCTACTTGAATAATTTCCTGGTTCTATAGCCCAATCTTCCGCATACTTTTTTGATAATTTAGGTTTTTTTTCCCGTTTCTTTTTTAAAGTCTTTTTTTTAACCTTTTTGACCTTTTTTAGTGCTTTTTTCTGTGTTCTACATTCACATCTTGTTTTTATTAGTTTGGTTCCTTTATCGCATTTAGGTTTAGAGTATGAGAATGTCATCTGTATATATATTCTAAATAATTTAATATTTGTAAAATGTATATGAATAATATTAATGGGATAATATCTAAATCACCTAGTCTCAATATTCCTATTATTAATACACCAGAGCCTAGTTTACCAGCAATTTCAAAATCTGTGCCTCAAGGAACGTGGTTTACGGGAAGAAATATGATTACTTTAGGTCTACTTCTTGTCATTTTAGCTTTATTAGGTATGAATATTTTTGGATATTTTGCAGAGGGGGTTGATATTTTTGGAGCTTTATTGCAAAAATTGGGTATTGGAACAGTAAAAACTGTAGAAAAAACAGTGGATGTATCTATGGATGGTGTTAAATTAGGCGCAGATATGACAACTAATGCTGTTAAAGATGCAACAAGTATGGTATTACCAAAAACAGATTCAAAAAAAGCGAAAGGAACCATATCTGAAACAGTTAACAAAAAAAATGATGAAATAACAAATAATGCTATTGGTCAAAATAATAATGTTCAACTTCCTGTAGAAGATCAAAGTTCTGATAGTAAAATACAAACCAGAGTATCTAGTCAAAAACCTGGTTGGTGTTATATAGGCACTGATAAGAATGTTAGGTCTTGTATTCAAGTTGGGGAGTCTAATAAATGTATGTCAGGAGATATTTTTCCTAGTAGAGAATTATGTATGAATCCAAATCTTAGAGCATAATATTGATTACAATTATATATTATAATCAATTAAATCTATTTATTGTTTATCATTTGCATTTTGAAAATACCAGCGCAATGAGAAATATGGTGGGAAAATATTCATAGAGTCATCCATCTCCATATTAGGACCACTTCTTACAAGGTCCATTATTTCCGTTGAAGATAAAGCACGATTGAAGTATCGAAGAGAAGAAATCATACCTGAGAAACCTCTATTCATATTTACAAATACCTTACCATAGTTTTGTTTAGGAACATTCTTAAACTGATGTCTTACAGCAATGGTGCCGTTTACATATACGTCAAGTTTCATACCATCAATTCGTAATATAACATTTACCCATTTATTTAATGGAATATCGTTAACCATAACTTGTTCCTACATAACATTACCACCAATACAACTGCTATCAGGCGTTCCCGGTGCACAAGGGAATGTATTCATTTTTACAATTAAAGCATTTTTATCTTTATCTAGGTATAAACCTGGTCCATTATTTGGAGAAGCAATGCCTTTATCGTCATATTTTTCCGAACCTTTGTGGAAAATATGTCCAGCAGTTCCCAATGCTTGTGTGTAAGTCATATCATCAATAAAAATCCACACAGAGTAAGTAAATTCTAAACCGTCTCGTTGATTATTAGAGCGGAGTAAAGTAATAGCTTTACTATCCTTAGGGTCTTGTGGAATAATTACAAATTTTTTTGCATCTTTAATACCCTTTACCAAATATGGAGAAGGGGAAGGAGAAAAAAACCAAGCAATAAGCCCCGCTCCAATTCTCAAAACATAAATAAAAGCTATAACAACCAATACAAGAAATACTACTTTTGCTACTAAAGTATTTGATTGAAGAAAATCACGTGTGCCTGATACATATTTGTTACTACCAAATCGTCCAAAAAATCCACCAGTGCTAGCGCCGCCTAAATTAGAAGTGAGATTGCTTACTGGATTTTTATAACCATTTCCTAAACTAGAATAACTCATTTATATATATAATAATGAAGAAATATATATTAATGAAATTATAATTGGAAACTATTAATTTCCTGATTACCTTTCATAAATGACAATTTAACTCTGTATTTATTAAATAAGTTGCTTAACCAACTGCCGCCGCCATATCCTTCTCTGTAAATAGCATAAGCTTCGCGTGGATTTACTGTTCTTGAATAGTATTTGAAATTAGAAGTAAAACCTGAAAATCCCATTCCAGCAGGACATAAATCAACAGGCGTTTGAGGATTTGTCATAGGAACACCTGGCAATACACAAGTTCTTACTAATTTACCGTCTAAATATAAATCAAGTGCGCGGTTATTAATAGTAATAATGATATTTGTCCATTTCTGGATTGGCACATTCTCTAAAGTACAAGGGTGAATTTGTTTTGCGCCGCCATTCTTATCATATACAGTTGTGTTAACAGTAACATTGTTAATATTTGGATCTAATACAACCTGAGGAGATACATTACCATTCTGGTCTTTTCTTTCAAAAATAACTTTTTGTGTTCCATATCCGGTAGCCCAGCTATTTACATAAATCCAGATAGAGTAAGTATAATCACTGGTTGTTCCTCCAGGAAGTCGAGAAGCAGGTATTGTTAAAGCTTGTGTGGCATCATGAAGATTTACTAAAGTAGTACTCGTGCCATCAGAAAAGAAATAAAGATATAACAAGTAGAGAATTATGACAACTACTACACCTAAAATAATAGTCTTTGGTTCCATAATATAATATAGCTACAGAAATTTATCTAAACAATTGGTGGATTTTTGTTTTTTAATAAATCATAATAAATATCTACTTGATTTTTTGTTAAAATATTATTCCAATAAGTAACATTACATATTCCTCCACTTATACCTTTATCCTTACCAACAACTACTTTATCGTAAGTCATATATGGAATTATATTTCTTACGGACGCCACCAATTTTTTATCTATAAAAACATCTAAAGTTCCGCCATTATAATTTACTACGATATTTACCCATCTTTGTAATGGTATCTTATCACTCTTAAAGACAGTAATAAGCTCATTATTTATATTTTTCATTTTGACCTTCAACTCTTTTGTTTTACCATTATACGTTATTGCTGGTCTGTTTCCATAACTCAATAATGGAGTATCCACTACATATGCAGATGATAAATTTGTCCCATAATTATGGAGAAATATCCAACATCCTAAAGCATAATTATAATTAAAATCGGTTGAGTGTGATTTATTTCTTTTTCCTAGATTTTCATATGTTCCTATTGTTTTTTCCACGTCAGTAGGTATGGGTCGATTCAAAAGTGTTAGTCCCGTGCCTTCGGCAGATAGATTGTTTAGTTCAGCCTCTTTTTGTTTTATTTGAAACTCTGTATCAGAAATATAAGTCTCATTGTTTAAAATTTTCGGTAATGTTGTATGAATATATTTTGTTACCTGTTCCAATGTCATTTTTCCTTGTGTTGGCGCCCCAGATGGCGCAAAAGGTGATTCTCCAATTTTATAACCCAAAACTAATAGATGATTTTTTAATTCCTCGGCTTTGTCTTTTCTATTTAAATTTTGTTTAATAATTTTACTCCAATTCACTCTTGCGCCATTTTTTAATTTATTATTTAATTCTACATACAAATCTTTGGACTGTTTTAAAGAGTTTATACTACTTTCTAAATTCTTTTTTCTCCCCACTTTTCCAAAACTGAAATTATAAACTTTTTTTGTTAAAATTGGGATTAGGAAAAATCCTATGATAAATAGAATTTCTAAACCTAACAATATATACGCAAATTTGGGTGTATTATAAAACTCTTTATACATTGCGTTTGCTACATACCAAAATCCACAAGGAATAGCAAATACCAAATGATAAAGTCCTCTGAATAATATATTATTGTTTATAAAATGTTTTATAGTAGTATTACCACTAGCTAATTTATATAAACCAAATATTAGACCTAAACCTATTATTGATGCAATTATATTAAAAAGTAATCCATAATCTGTAGCTTGTAATGTTGTAAAACCATAAATTGTTCCTAATATTAAAGCTATACCTAATCCCGCTACAATACTATACCATAAATACTTTTTGGTTTTCCCTCCTAACCATTGTGCTTGTTTTTTGAAAGCTGCCCAATCTGTACCAGGAGGAAAAGGTGCTCCGCCAATTTCCCCACCCCTAATTTTTTGATTGAAAATTACATATAATCCTATAGCTGATCCTATTGCTAAAATACAACAAACAACTGTTATAAAAACCTCGCCATATTGTCCGGCCCAATGAGGTAGACCGGTATTCATTATAAATCCCAATGCAACTAATGTGCCTATGAAAACAACAAAGGCTAAACATAAAAATGGATTATTGCGAACTAAGCTAGCAAAGCCTACTAAACCAGCTAATATATATTGCCCTATAATCTTCATAAAGGTAAATACACGCTGATATGTCTTATAGTAAAAGAATGCAAATATCATCCATAATGCTGATATAATTAGTGGAACATATACAATTACCCATAACATAACATTTAATGTATTAATGCCTACTGCCATAATATATTAAACTTATATTAAATTTATTTTCTTATAAACTGCATAAAAATGCATTTTTTGGAGATTGGTGCACCTTACACGCCTCTTCCGCTTCTTTCGTTTCTTTTGCTTCTAATATAGCCCGGTTTACATCTTCTATTAATTTTAAATCGTGTCTTGCAAGTGCAAAATTTCCTGTTTGCAATGAAAGTTCAAGCTTCGTTGATATCATCAAACCCTTAATATTATTCTGTTTAATATCATATTTGGCTCTCTGCAAACCAATTATTAAACCATCATATTTTCCTTTTTTGACATCTGCATATAAATCAATAACTTTTCCTTTACCTCTAACGATTTTTCCGCCAAATCTTTTTATAGAATCACCCATAGCAGCAGAGTATCCTTGTGGTAAAACAAATGTTTTGCCATCTAAATCATCGTAACTCAACCTATTAATATTACTTAATGATACAGCTTGAGCTGTAGTATATGCTTGCATTCCCATAGAGAAAAAATATGAAATAACAAAAATTAGTATTATTATAGGAATTCCACTAAATCTATGGTGTTTCTCTAGAAGAGAGCCATCACGCCCACCCCATCTTTCAGATAAGAATCCTGATTCTCCAAATAAAGAAGCTATACTAGTCATTAATGATCTTCGATATCCTCTCTTTTTATCAAAAAAATACAACAAGTTACCTAATAAAAGTCCCAATAAAAGAATTATAACCACACACGGGAGAACTGTTTTAAAGATATAGTTTAAAATAATATGTGTGTTATTTGCCATTATTATAGGTCTATGAACTATTACTATTTTTTCATATAATATGGGCAATGAAAAATTTACTTTTTTCTCTCTTTGAGCCGAAGGAAAAAAAGGAAATGGGGATATATCATATTTTCCTGCTGCTATTTCATCAATTAATTTATTAAAATCTGCTGTTCTTACTATTATGTCTTTAAAAGAATAGTTCTTTTTTTCAAGTTTTTTTTTTACTATATTCCAAAAATCAATAGTATATCCGTCAAGTTGTCCATCTGCGTCACTTCGAAAGGTATAAGGTGGTTCAAGTGGTATAAGAACTTTGATTTGTTTTTTTCCTGAAGAGCCTTTCTGTTGTTGTTTAATTTTATTTTCCCTATTATTGCTATTTTTCAATTTGTCTAAAAATGATTCTACAGGATAATTTATATTTGAAAAAGAATTCATATAAATTATGTATATATATTTATCTGATTCTATTCATCATACCTTTCTTTCCATGACAATTTCTACATAAAGCGTGCAAATTAGTTACTTGATTTGTTCCCCCATATTGCAAATCAACTTTATGATCTACCTCAAATGTAGCATCTAAAACTGATTTACAACCAGCACATTTCCATCCTTGTTGAGAAGCTACATATTTCTTTTTTGTCTCACTAACAGAACGTTTGCTAGAGTTACCCCCGGAATTCATCATTCGTCTCATTTGCGGACTATCATTTTGAACCGGAACATTTGGATTATACATTTCATTTAAAGAATTTCTTGCATTTGTAAAATCAAATAATGGAGTCAATAAATCACTTGTTCCTTTATCCACAGGCATATATTTTATAATATTATGGGCATGCGTAAATAGTCCCTTAGATTCAGATGGATGTTTTCTAATAAAAACATAAATGCTTAATCCTATAAAACCAAACATTGCCATTTTCATATGTTTTTGATAACTTTGTAAATATGCGGTATATTTTCCATCATAATAAGTATTCGCCATTAAAAATCCTGTTATACCAAAAATAATAAGTGCTAGTTTCATATATACAAATAAGTATATATAAAATTTATCGTTTGCGTGTTTTTCTCTTTTTTTTGATTCTTTTTTTTCTAGTCCCCCCTTTAGTAATTCTTTTTCCATTTTTAATTTGATTATCATATAATTGACAGTGTGAATTATATCTACATATCTCATTTATATCAACGTTTGAAAAATTTGTTGTAAACATTATATAATATATATATATATATATATGTCAAATGATTTTCATCCTAGATTGCATGCACGAGAATATGCCGACAGGCAAAAAAATAATTGGATTTATGATGCAGAATTTGATTCAATGCAGAAGGCATCCAGTATATATACAGCGGAAGCTGATCCAAATCTCATAAACGTTGCAAATAAAAACAAATTTATACAATTAATTAATGATAGTTTTGTAAATTATCTAACTATAATAAGTGCAGGAAGCTTAATACTTATTTCATTGGTTGATAAACACGACACATCTAAAAGATATGTTGTTAAAATTTTATTGCAAAAAACAGACGATGAACCATTTCTTTCATTCTCCGATAAAAAAAAGAAAAGTGTATTAGATATTTTTTATCAAAAAATAGATGAGTTAAAAAAAAAAGATGTCTATAATAATATTTTTACCGAAAAACAAAGGGTGGCCACGGTCGGAATTCAAGATATATTGGATGATTATGAGGCATACAAAGAAGAAAGTGATATACAATCATTAATTGCAGAGAGATATATAGGAGCGGAAAGCGAAATGAAGGAGAACTCGGACCCATTTTCACCTAAAATGCACTCATTGCATTCTGTTGAAGGTGCAAATACAGAAATTCTTGAAGCGTTGCTAAAGAATATTACTCCTGAAGCAAGAAGAAGGTCTGATTTTTTTGACGCTTCTAACGTTGCTAAACAAAAAAGAAAGAATAGATTTCTAGCTGAGTATATAACAGAGTTAATCCAACTAAAACCATATTTACCGTTAGTATTTATAGTGATGGAAAGTGTACCAAAATATTTTAAAACTATAAATAATTGGAAAACGATTTTCGATGAAACTCTATATGAAAATGATGAGACAGAATATACGATAAAGATATCCAATGATACGTTCATATTTAATAGGCGGAAAAATGCATATTGGGTATATATCCAATTATATAGAATGGCTCGTTTAGGATTTAACCATTGTGATACGCACGATAAAAATATATTTATTGCAAATCCAATTATAACAGTGAAAAAGAATGATAATACGCAATACGATCTAACCCTATTGGAAATTTTCGACGAGAACAACAAAGACATCAAGGAGACAACAAAAAGAGGTCTAGGAAGAAGAATAGGAATTAAACTAGAAGGGGAACAAGTGAAAGAAATAGAAAAGGTATATGAAGAACAAAACACTCCGAAAAACATCCCTTTAATATATTTAATTGATTTTGGTCTGTCCAAAATCCTTGATAGTACTGAAACTTGGGATGAAAAAGTGAATGCAGTTATTAAATGTTTTAAAGCACCACCTTACTTTGGTCTTATACAAGAGAATATATTTAGCCAATTAGATAAAGAAAAAGTACGAGAAGATTGCAAAAAACTACCCAATCCAAATATATGCGAGACAAATATTACTCAG
>Ga0115011_10003508_pt1 | contig 10672 bp, 11 predicted proteins | sample TroAtlMetagenome_2_FD_88705 | JGI IMG/M metagenome (GOLD analysis project Ga0115011, IMG submission 88705) | Marine eukaryotic phytoplankton communities from Atlantic Ocean - Tropical Atlantic ANT8 Metagenome | ecosystem: Environmental > Aquatic > Marine > Oceanic | place: Tropical Atlantic... | reverse complement strand
TGTATCTATGAACGCAGCGTAGGATTCAATCTCAGCGTCGTCTGTGCTGCCATCGAAACCATCTAAAACTTTAAAGTACTTTTTGGCGAACTTTCTCGCTCTGTGAATGAATCTTCTTTTCTTTCCCATTGTTGGGGTCCTCCTCTTAAGGGTTATACATTATAAATAGTACAAGCTTCCATCAATAGAAAAAGAAAAGCCCCACCAAATTAATGATGGGGCTTAAGTTTAACCTATTGCTAGATTATTGTTGCTTACTTGCCAGCTTCTCCGAGGAGACCTCTAACAACAACGAGACCATACATATCTGGTCGAACCATCTTCTTGGCGTAACGAGTCATGACACCCTTACGTGGCACGAAGTCTTCCGTACCGAAAATGGTTGGTGTGACCTGCAATGGTACGTATGGGGCGTAGACGAATCCACTTTCGAGGAATGAACTACCCTTACGACCAACGAGGATCACGTTTCGAACAAAGTAAGGATCAACATAAACGTCAAACTTCTTGCTCAAAGATCCAGCCTTTACAGCACCGATGGTGCCTCTGTCCTGGTCAGCAGTTACGCTTGCGCGGAAACCACTGGTGAATTCCAAGATGTTAGCAACCTCAGGAGAACAAACAACAAAGTTTGCTCCGCCTCGGAGTGTCTTTCTGTGGATCTGGGCTGAAACATCATTGATGGTTTCAATGAGAGTCTCATACCATTCACTGACAGTACCAGTGAAGTCAGGTGCTGCAGAGGCATGGCCAATTTCAGCGCCTTCGGAGTCTACGAATAGACCCGGTGCACGGCTCCAGTAACGAGTACCAGCAGTTGCACCGTTTACAAGGTCACCGAGAAGCTCACGGTCGATTTCCAAAGCAATCTGCTCTGAAAGAATACCAGTAAGCTCAACCTCTGCATCCAAGTTGTGGTATGCGTTGAGGTCCTGACCGAGTTCTGGAGACCATTTGGCCTTCAGTTTCTTGGTCTGTGCGGTGACTGCGATTGAGTCGACCTTGATGTCGATCTCAGCCATGTCAGCTGCGTTTTCAAGTGGTATGCCGCTACCGTCAGTACCGACAAGATTAACTGCACCTACACCGCCGGATACAGCTTCAAGCTGATCAGCCTTTGGATAAGAGAAACCTATACCGTCATTGGCGGCGAGGTCGGCGTTGTCGGCGTGGTCGATATCTTCACTAGCAATAATCGCTAGTCTCAACTTATCAACAGTACCGTCACCAGTTGTGTCAACAAGCTTTGTCAAGCGCTTTACCTGCTTACCTGGAAGTGCAGTTTTTGCGCCGGCGGCTTGCTTCTCAACCTGAATAACTCCAGAGCTTGTTTCGATAACAACACCACCGAGAGCATCACGATTAAGGTCAGCTGGAATAGCCACGTCAACGAGAAGCAACTTGGTAGTACCAGGAACATCATCAGACAGCACGTCTACGTCGTAGTCTATGAGCTTCATCAGAGTTTCGCTTGCAAGAATCTCAGTAACTGTCTCACCTTCGTCGGCCAGTGGGAAGCCCGAAACTTCGGCGATGTGACCGGCAGCGTCGAGGACGCCAACTGAAGATGTTGCGTGAGAAAAACCTGTGTTAAAGTCATAGAAACCTCCAGCATCAAGACCGTTGCCTCTAGAACCTAAGTCAACACCAGTCTGGATTTCTTTAGCTACCTTGTTTCCGCCATAGATCGACGAACCGTCGCCACCGCGCTTGTCGGGGCTCTTGATGAAATCAAGGAAGAAAATGAGACCTGATGGCAGGCTCATTGGCTGAACGCTGACGAGATCGTTAGCGATCAATCCACCGAATACACGGCGAACGATTGGGAATGCGACGGCTGCGAAGCCTTCGACATCACCGGCACCCATAGCTGAAGCTTCGCGAAGAAGTTCCTTAGCTTGGTTTTCGAGAAGCATAGCCATACCCTGCTTGTGTGAGCCTTCGTTAAGACCCTCAAGCAAGCCAGTAGCTTCCCATTTGTTTAGTAGAGCGGCGCCTTCAGCTTGCATATCGCGAGACTGAACGCCCTCTGTTAGTTTTTGTAAAACAGACATTATAAAATCACCTCCTTTTCTATAAGATTTATTGTGTCTTTATCCCTGCCAATTTTTGCATTCTATTGAATAAAGGATTGGCTTCCTTGTTTGGTTGCTCATTACGAGCCGCGACAAGTAGCGATGACCTTCTCGATACCACTTCATTTAATGTTGCACTCTTCCTCACGTCTGAAGTAGTTGTAACAGTTTCATTCATAGTGTCAAAGACTATCTTTGCTTCTTGTACAGTTTCGGCTTTGGAAATGGCTTCGACAATTTTTCTTTTTTGTCGCTCATTCAAGGAGGCATTTTCTAGAGCCTGGTTTATATACAGCAACTTTGCGTTAGAAACATTCATGGTCTCCAACTTTTCTTGCATAGTTTCAAATACTGTGTTAAATTTCTTGTTCTGCTGCTGCAGCTTTGTTGCCGCAGAGGTTAAAATCTTGTTTTCTTTTTGAAGAGCAGCAACATTCTTTCGAAGTTCCTCGTTTTCTTCTTTTACTTCGCTGTCTTGCTCTCTGGCAAGCAGCATTGATTCATATTCTTTCATCACAGGCTCAGGCGTTCCTGCCCAACCTGATTTTTGTGGCTCGAAATCAACTCGAACCTTCTCCATCAACCCTTCAAGATCGATTTCATCTTCTTCGAGACCCATCTCAGAGAGTACTTCCTGCATCATGTCAACAGTTAGGTCAGCAGTGGGTGCGTCGTCCATGTCAATGTCAACTCCCACTTCGTTGTCGTCATCGAGATCGAAGTCGTCATCGAAATCAAGGTCTTCTTCATCATCATCAAGGATGTTGATTCCAAGGTCTTCATCGTCGAACTCATCGCCCGAAGCAAATGGGCCGTCGACGTCGTCTTCATAGTCAGCTTCTAGTGAATCTAGCTTAATGCTTATGATCTCGTCGTCGTCGCCAGAAAAGGCATCGGGGATTGAGCCCATGACACTGTCTGGGTCGAGGGGAGTCTCTTCGGATGTTTCTTCTCCGGTTTCCATGTCCAGATCTTCTCCGGTGTCTTCTAAACCCATCTCGGTTTCAGCTCCGAGATCGGCCAAAGCGTCCATCGCATCCTCTGGGGCTTCCTCCAGTAGGCGGGACATAGCGGTCTTTACTTCTTCTGAGTATTTTTCTACTACTAATTGCTCCGCGTTCTTGAGGGCGGCTTCCTTGAGGGCTTTTGCATCGATGATGGCTCTTTCAAGTAGGTTTGACATTCTTTTGACTCCTAACGATTGTGATTTTTTTGTATAAACAAATAGTTTTGTCTCTATTAATTAGTATTAGGGTCAACTAAAGGGAAGGAAAAATTATTTCGCGGGTGCAGAGTTTACAGCGGCCATAAGTTTAGTGGCTGCGTTTAATGCAACGTTATCAGAATTTTGAAAAGCAATTCTATCAACTCCCAGAACGTCAACGGTGTTTCCTCCGGTATATGTGGATACTGCAGTACCGTCTTTTAACTGAATTGTTACATCTGCTGCAGCGGCGTTCTTTAATTTAAACCATGCTCCGAAAGCATGAACATATCCCCAAACTGTGATTGTATTATTATTATCGTCGCCGTGACAAGCCGGTGCATACAAATGTAAATATCGCTGACCTTCAGTTGCGTATCCAGCAGTCGCGGCGAGGGTTGCGAAATTAGTGTTGTTGTTTAAGATCGTGACGCCGGCGGCATGTTTCCCTGCTACGTTTTTTGGTTGCCGGGTTCTGCCCCAACTGCTGTGTCTGTGAAACTCCGATGCGGGAGTAGGTACGTTGTTGAATCCTGATGCCATTTTTTAATAATCTCCTATTTAAAATTCTCAAATTTGTCTTTATAGTCTTGTGTAGACTTCTGAGAAAGCTTTTTCTTTCTTTCTCTCTTCTCTTTCATCTTGAGTGACTTCTTCTTGAAGTATCTTCTTTCTTTTAACTCATCGAACAATCCTGATTTCTTGCACTTTCTAGTGAATTTCTTGATCATTCTTTCAACTTGTCTTTGGTCGTGTATTACCACTTCCACATGTACTGGTGTTCTTCTACCCATTATAATTCCTTTTCTTTCTTTACTTTAAGTTCTGCCACTTGTGGCCTGCTAAGCTAAATAAACTGGAGATGTCAACTCCTGCGTCAGTTGGGTCCTGTCCTGCAAGGGGGCCATGGCCATTGGAGTTCCCTGTGTTGGGAAGCGGATTTGTGCCTTCGAAGACTCCACTCATCTTTTCTCCGCCCATTGCGTTTAACATTTTCTTCTTAGTCTCCAAGAGACGCTTTCTTTTTTGTTCTTCTTGTTCTTTCCTCTTTGCGAGTGTGGCTTCGGAAGTAGGCTGGTTTACTGCTTTGTTTTCCAACAGTTGTCCTTGAGCCTTTGTGATTCCAAATGCAACTTCTGCTACCAGGTTAGAGAGTACTCCCTCTTCAAACAAAATTTCCTTTACGCATTCTTTAATAATGCTTTTCAGTTCTGACTTTTTCATTTTTCTCCAAACTTGTATAAAAAGTTCGTCAATGTTCGATTGATCTTGTCTGCAGGCGTAAAGATGTTAGATGGTTGTTTGGCCTCTGTCATCATAAACGCGCCCGGGGTTGATGGATCGGAGACCATGTCGAAACAAATCAACTGGAAGTCGTCCTCTACCATTGTAACTCCGTTAGACTCTGTCACACTGCCGAGGCCTCTCGAAGAGATACCTAACTGGCAGCCGGCTTTCACCAATTCTTGAAGCACTCTACCGGATGGGGTGTTTAGCACTTCAATTTTACCCATGCACTTGTTGTCTTCCATCCAAATCTTTGTAACCAAATGAGATGCGTTGGACAAGTTCACAACACTAGTGTCCGGGTGGTCAAGTTCACCTAGTGCTCTTCTGGATTCTACCATGTTCATGTAACTTTGAACCTCTCTTTCCAAAATAGCATGCGGATAAACTCTTCCGTTTCCGTTTTGAGTTTCGGACATTTGCATTATACCCGATAGGATACACACTTTACCTTCGGCAACTCTTCGCTTTTCGTCCTCTGTTAGAAGATCCTGGCAGACGCCGCCATCGCATAATTCGTAATATTCTCTTAGTAATTTCATTTTATTCCTCAAAGCGGGGGTCACCCGCGTCATCTATTTGCCAGTACAACAGCGTCGAACTGGTTGTAGCTTCCATTTCTTGTTTTCTGAAAAATTCATTTAATCATTCCTTTCTATGTGCACAGTGTGATTCACATTAATTCCATCATCACCCATTAGCATGCTTCCTAAGAACGACGCGGCTGAACCCGCGCAGGCCAACAGAAACCCGGTGACAAAAGAATCGTCAAAAGTAATTAGTTGAGTATAGTCCTTTACGGACCATAAAAATAGGCCGGACCAAAAGCCAGTGCACATTGGGCACTTAAGCAATTGCCCTAACTTTCCGGACTTTGGGCGGATTGGGTCGAATATTTTTCCGTATACGAGGATTTGTGTAAGGCCATACGAAATAAGACAAAACCAAATAAAGTTCACTAGTCCTCACTTTCGTCTTCTCGGATGAGCGAATAGTTATATTGAAAGCCGTATGGTCCGATTTGCTTATGCATCGAGCCCTTTCTGTCCGACTGTGGTACGTCTCCAAGTTCGGTTGAGTCCTCGTCGGAAGGTCGCAGCAGCGAGTCCAATCTCTCGTCATCAAATTCCGCGGCGGTCCTGAAGTATGGCTTTTCTCCAGTGATGTATTCACTCAAAGTAAACAAAAAAGCCTGAGTAGAATCGATACCTGGAATTTTAGACTCTGTCACCTCTGCTTCCATAGACCCGTATACGTTTCCGCCCTTAATGCTAGCGTGAGTAATAATTCCTTTTCTAGCAAGAAACGAAAACATTCTATCCTGTGCCGCGTAGACCTTGTCACTCATTCTTTCCTTTGGAAAAGCTATGCATTTGCTCTTTTCCTCTAGGAACACGATGTCTATATCTTCATGGTCTAGAATGAGAATGTTTCCGCCCAGTGTTCTGCGAGCTTTTAGCTTTACCCTAGGGTGCATTTCAATTTTTGCTTTAATTGTCATTTTCTTCTAAATCTTCCAACAACTGCTGCGCGTTTAAGACAATCTCTAGAGTGCGCGTATCAATCTCTGTGCTTTTTGTTTCATCTAAAACATTATAAACCTGGTCTAATTTTTCAATCAAAGTTTCGTTCTTAGATATATTTTTCATTTTTTTAGCCCCTTGGAGTGATTCCTTGAGGCGGCCGATCTCTTCATTCAGGTAAACCTTAAACTCAATCCCGTTGTCCGCAAATGATGAAATATAATTCCCCAATAGACTCTTCTGATTTTCGCTAAGCCTGCTTGTGTATTCACTATTAAATTGATTCACAAAAGTCTTGTAGGTCAAAGAATCTATTGGCTGCTGAAGTTGTGTAGAAGTGTCTATGGAGGATGACATTTGATCCACAATATTCTCTTCTAGAAGGACTCTATCTTTAACCGGAAGAGTTTCCTGAAAAATAGAATATACAGACGCTATGGTTTTGTAATTCGGTACGAAATTCTTGTAGACCTTGTTTGACAGTGTTCTGTTTATCTTGTTAATTAGAGCACTCTGTTCCTGGAACAGTCTTTTCTTATCTAAGCCGTCGTGCTTCTCTTTAACTTGGTACATTATCTTTTCTGCCAAGTTCTTCTCAATCTCTCGGGTTTCATAGATTGATTTGTAGAGGTCCAGTTCCTCTTTCAATACCGAACTTCCACCGAAATGGTCTTTGATTATGGATACTATCTTGTTTTGCTTATTTTTATTGTTTTTTACAACAGACTCGGTAAGCTCTCTCACCAAGGCTTCATAAACAAACGCGGTGTTCCTCTTCTTATTGTGCTTCAGTCTCATCTTTGTTCTCCCTTGCTTTTAGGCTCTTGAAAAGAGCATTTAACTCTTTCTGCTCTTTAAGGATCTTTCTTTCTTCTACTTTATAATTAGTAGCTTCAGACTCATATATACTCGTTCCTTTTGTAAGTCCAGTCAACTCGCTATAACCCGGGTATAATTTGCGCGGGGTTCCAGTTTCAGGTGCGGCTGCTCTGTTCATGTTTTTCTTTCTCGGGCCGGAGGACTTTCTTCTGTCTCCCCCTGCCTTAGTTAATCGTGGTTCGTACCACCCATGCGACTTGGCTGTAGTCGTTCTACCTTTTGAATCTTCTCGTTTGCCCGGTGGCGCTGCGAGTAAATCTCCCTCTTCTGGACCTGCAGGCGCAGATGCATCGGCGGGGGTGGCGCCAGCTGCTGCATCTGGGCCTGCTCCGAGTTCGGGCTCTTCTCCCACAGCACCGGTACCGCCGGGTTCGCCGATGTCACCAGGTAGTTCACCTCCTACATCTGGGCCAGCATTCAGTCCTGCAGTTGCTTCTGCTTGTTCTGCCTCACCCGCGGTCTCAAGTGCTGCTTCAAATCTCTTGTCATAGAACATTTCTCTTCTGTTTCGTACGAAATCTTCATCAGACATACCAAACAGGCGCTTAGCCAACCACTGCTTGGAGAAGAACCCTTCAGTTGCGGATCCGACTATGTCGAACTTAGTCTTCCAATATTCCAACTCTTGCATCTCTGCAATTTTAGATGGATTGTTTAGTGTACAATTGAATGAAACAAGATCCTCGTCCCTATAACCCAGAGTGTACAAGTGTATAATTCCTATTTTTTCAATTTCTGAAAGAACTGACCTCTGCAGTCTCTGTATGGTTCGCGCGAACCTAACGTCCTTCTGTGCCAGTGTCGTCTTGTCCTCCATTGCTCCGTCTTTGTCTGAAGAAATGTAAGCAGTTGGTACTTTTAGAGCTGAAAAGAGTTTGTCCCTAAGATATTTGACATCCTCTATGTCTCCTGTGTACTTACCTCCGGCGATGGGTTCTATTTTTGTTGATGTGTTTCCCCTTACTGGAATGAAGTAATCTTCCTCAACTGAAAGAGGGTTGTATCTAAGGTCTACTCTGCCTGTCTGACTGTCAACAACCTGGTTTCTTTTCATCGTGGTCATGACTTTCTGCATATATTGTTCCACATCTTGAGGAGGAATGTTTCCGACATCGATGTAAAATGCACGGCGTTCTGGTGATCTAACTATTCTGTATGCCATCATTGCATCCTCTAGCAAAGTTAGTTGCCTCCAGATTCTTCGTGCGGGCTCTAAAACAGAAGTTCCGTAAGGATTATATTTATCTTGACCTAAGATTCGAAAATGGCCAACTTGCCAGTTTTCAAACGTGATGCCAGCGGAATTCCACTGATATTGCACATAATTTGGATTACCTTTGTCTTCTCCTTCTAGGCGCTCAACCTCTCTGGTTGGTAGCCCAATGACCGACGTCACCCCAAGACTATCATCTATGTCCAGGTATAAGAAATAGTCTCCGTACTTACACATTGTTCTGCACCATGAAAACATGTTATGTTCAACATTAAGTACATTAGTGTATAAAGATTCTAGTATTGCCTTTATTTCTTGATTATCGCAATTCACAGACATCATTGGTGTTAGAGCTGAATACGTTGTCATCTCGTCTGCATAAATGTCTAAGGCTGAGGCGATCTCTGGCGTATACTCCATCTGATCAAAGTCCACATACCTCTCGGTTCTTTGTTGAGATGTCATATATTGAGCTTGCAGATTGTCGTATGGATTGTATGCTGTTTTTTTGAAATCTCTTCCTGACGCGGATGTAAACTTATTCGCGTATTTGTCCAGGTCGATCCTACGCAGTCGATGACTATTTTGCGTCCTGTATTGAGTCAGCGGACCTGAAAGTAGCTTAGTCAATCTTCTAAAAAGTACGCTTTGCGGGTTTCTTGTGTTGTTTTTATCTTGTTTTGCCATTGTTTTTATCCTTTAAACAACCAGGGAAACTCTGAATAAGCTTGCTGTTGTTTGTTGAAGTCTTCTTTCATCTTTAAATCTTTAGTACCTATCATTCCATTTATTCTAGTGTCCAATTCATTGCTGGACTTTGTTATCGAACCAATGAATGCTTTTGCATATTCTCTATCTTTTTGGTTTGCAGACAACGCAGTGTCTCGAACCCAGCAGCCCATGGCACAAGCCATTATAAGGTCATCGTTATAAGATCTCATAGCTTCGGCCCGTCCATTGGACCAAACAAATGTCTTCATTTCTGACAATAAACGTGCTGAATTTATCTTAATTAGGTTATTTCTGATGAATTCTTCCAGTTTAGCTACGATTAAGGGTCTTGTTTTTGAAGTTGTAGAGAACCCTGCCACCGCGTTTGACATTTGATCTGCCTGATATTCCTCTACGAACTCATGTGTTGACTTGACTGAGTGGTACAAGTTAGGATACCTCATTTCTTTCAACTTGTCAAGTACTGCAAACCCTACTGAGTTATTTTCTACCACCAACAGTCCGTTTCCATATTCTTGACCTATGTCGAACAAGACTCTAGAAAAAATGTCTGGTGTGACCTTTCCTTGATATTCCGCTACTATCTCCATCGTATCCAAGTTAAACACATGACATGCAGAATAGTCTTTACCATCCCCTCTTGCTACGTCTGCCGCAAGAAAGTATGTGCTCTCCTGGTTCCTCTCTTTCCAGATCCAAAGATTTCGATCGAAGCCGGTGCGGTGCTTAGGCTCGCTAGTGTTGTTGATGCACCTTTCAAGGTCCTCAGACGAAAAAACTGTTTCACCTGACATGTTGAAGTTGCACTCTAATTCTTGTGCTATTTCTCTCCTAGACATGTTACGTGTCTCTTTTTCGAACCATTCTTGGTCTCTGTCTGGGTGCTTGGCCCATGGGAGCTTTGTAGGGTAAAAATCGTTGAGCCTACTTTCCGACTCTGTATAAGTCTTGTGAAACCAGTTCCCTACACCATTAGGCGTTGAAAGTGCAATGCATCGACCACCAGTTGAAAGCGTGGGGTACAAACCCATCCACAACTCTTCCAATCCTTCTACGTGCGCAGCCTCATCGATAACCAAAAGGGATAAGGCTTCAGAGCGTCCAGCGTCTCCAGACGTGGAGGAGGCCTTTATTTGAGAACCATTTGATAAAACAAAAGATGTTCGATTGTCTATGTCTACTGTTGAAATCTTAAGCCAAGCTGGGAGTGCTTTGATAATTGCTTTTACTTTTTTCACTAAATTTGCAGCAGTGCTGAATTTCGTTGCTATGACCAACACGTTCTTTTCTCGATGAAACATCATCATCCAAGCGACATAGGCTGCTGTCACAGTAGAGATGCCGAGTTGGCGCGCTTTCAAAATAACGTTAAAGCGGTGATCTTCGAAATCTTCTAAAAGTTGTGACTGGAAAGGATAAAGGTGAAAAGGTATCAGACCTTTCATCGGATGTGTTATCTTTGCGTACGTGTGAATGAAATATTCTGGCTTCTTGCCGCAGCGGACAATTTCCTTCATTATTTCTTGTTTGGTGAGTTTTATCGCCACTAAAGCCTCTTATTTAAGTCCACCGAGGTTGACCATTTTTTCAAACTCTGGGTCGATTTTTTTCTCCGGCTCTGTTGGAATAGCTCCGATTCTGTAGCACTTGTGTACTTTAACGCTACAACGGATACGTGAGATGTATTCTACGAGGACGTCGACTTCACTAGGCTCAGATAGGGACAACGCGTTTTTCTTAATCTTCTTGTATTCTTTTT
>Ga0115011_10003505_pt1 | contig 10679 bp, 6 predicted proteins | sample TroAtlMetagenome_2_FD_88705 | JGI IMG/M metagenome (GOLD analysis project Ga0115011, IMG submission 88705) | Marine eukaryotic phytoplankton communities from Atlantic Ocean - Tropical Atlantic ANT8 Metagenome | ecosystem: Environmental > Aquatic > Marine > Oceanic | place: Tropical Atlantic... | reverse complement strand
AATAACTGTTTCCTCTGCTTTAATACTATCATTGATTTCTACACCCATATTGGTCTTATAAACTGCTTCTGTATCAACATCTCTTACTTTTTTAAAGACGAAATAATTATTAAGAAATGAAACGCGTTTCTCTTTTTCAGTCATATTCACCGCATCACCAACATTGCCGTCTCTAAGACGCCTTTCTCTAATTTCGTTATTCATTTGTGTAAAGAGTTCTTTAAAACTGCCAATAGGATTAGGTAATTTCATTTCTTTCGCCTCTTCGCGTGTAATAGGAATTAAACCATAATTTTCCATAACTCTTATAAAGTAGTCAAAGTTAACCAAATATTCCGGGAAAGTCTTATTAATAGATTCCTGATATACATCAATTTGGTAACCTAAACAGCTAGGATCATTTGCAAATGTATCTCTGTCATATTGTTTTGTAACTTCCCACATTTTCTGCTTTCCATCCATAATGACAATTTTATCTTCCATTTGTTTATTTTCTAGTGCTCTAAAAACTTTTAGTCCATCATAACAAGTTCCAATAAAATGACCATTTACTTTACAACATTCTGAAATATTTCTAACAAAATTCTGCAATGTTATATGATTTTCGAAGAAATAGTGCATTGCAAATTGAACAGATACTAAATCAAATCCTGTCGCGCCCTTACCAAATTGATTATATACGCCTCTTCCCAAAATCTCTTCATCGTGAGTGCCATATCCAAATACTGCTTGAGTAATTTGTTTTGATTTTTCAGTAAGGGATGCTTCACCACTTCTTATATTTCTGCTACTATTTCCTATGGTGAACAATGCTTTCGGCACACTTCTAAATTTTTTGCGCATATTTAAATATCTAGCACAAGCTCCATCTTTTCTGTTTTCAATATTATCAGGAGAAATATCTATACCAAATACAAAACTTTGTTTTGATGAAATCCATTTTGGCAAATCACCTGCTTTACCTACAGCAAAGTCAATAATAGTTCCCCCTCTAACCGATGCACCATTAATAAGTTTCTTTTTGACATATAAATTATGAAAATTTCTTAATGATTTTGTAATAGTTGTGTCACGGGTATTATAATAAACATCTTCATCAACTATTTCACTAGGTATATTCTTACCTGTAGACAACATTTCAACTGTGATAGGATTATGAATTGACCTCCATACACTCTGAGCAACATGAAAAGCATTACCATAGTTTGGTAATCCTTTCTTGTAATCAGCTGTCTTATCATATCTGACTCTAATAGGTGTCCATTGCCAGTATTTAGGTTTACTAGCATCATATTTAAATTCAACTATAGTTTCGTCTTCAAAACTTTCTAGATTATTTTCAGTTGTCATATATTTTCCTTCAAATTCAACTTCTAATTTAATATTACATTTCCACGCATCAAATGTTGGTGTGGGGTCAATTGGTTGAAATTTAACAGGTTTATATGTTCTAGAATCATCTCTGTCTCCATATCTAGGCAATCTATCTTCTATAATTTCTTGACAAGGATTAATATATCCGTGATCTCTCTCACTGTAACCACATCTCAATTCCAGAGTCTTATATTGTGTTATCTGTCTATTCTCTGATAAATCACTACCATTTTCGAAAATATTTCCTATGAAATCTTGTCCATTAGCTGTTTTTTTAGTTGTAACCAGAAAATCAATAGTATTAAATTCAGGTGGTTTCCATTTCATAACCCATTTCCAGGTTTTTTTAGTAGGAGCCAACCACTCACCTAATATATCAGAACCTACGCTTTTGTCTATAGGAGTAAATATAAGCCCATCTGTTTCATATTCAAACATAGTTCCGTCAGCTATACCATCTAATATAAATTTACATTGTGTAAATATACTTCCTTTTTCATTAGTATAAAATGTCTTAGCTTTTACCTTGAATGATGCTTTAGATGGTGTTACTCCTTGTATTACACAGCTTTTCAAAAGTTTTCGCATAGTGTTATATCTAAATTTATTTTTATCCATATCAGGATTATCATAAGATAAATTTTCTATTTTTAGTAGAGGATATCCTCTATAATCTTCTCCATTTACAAAATAACAATCAAAGGCCAAATAGGTATCTATAAACATTCCATTTTTATCGTGTAATACATGCTCTCCATCTAATAGAGAGTCATAATATTCTTCATTGGTAATTTTTGTTCCTGTGAATTGAACATTCATATTTACATCAATTAACCACATCAAACCTCGGCTTCCTATATATAGTAGTTTTCTGATGCCATCAGCTTTCTCTGTTACAGTATATGGAAAATTAATATTTGGAAACATAGCATCTTGATTAATAGGAGATATATTTGGTAATTCTAGAGAGATAGATGAAGGTCCTATGAAATCTCTAGTTTTAATTCTTCTATCTATAGGAGTTTTACTTTTATGAATTAATTTCATATATTCTTGTAAAATAGCAGCATTCTTAGTGTATGCTGTAGGAAAGTTAGTTTGTTGTAAACCAGATAACACAATCTTGAATCCTTCGCGCATTTTTAGAAATGCATACTCATCACCATAACCAACAGCTGAGGGCAATAGTTCTATTTCTATTTCATAACTGGGAGGATTATTAAATAAATTTGCCTTTTCAACAGTATATTCGGGTATCATTCTATTACGATTTTTGCTTGAAGATTTTACTATACTACAATCTATTTTAAATGGATATTGGGGGTTGGTAAATGTAAATCGTTTTATATATCGAAATACCTTTTTGCTATTTTTCCAGTTTCTTACTAAACTCTTAACAACATCGTATTTTGGAAGAAGTTTTTTTTCTGTTTTATAATTTACTCTAAATTCAAAATCTTTATAATCAATAGGAAAATACTTTTGCTTATCGGCTCCTTGTTTAATAGTTTTTTGCATAAAACTAATGGATGGTGATGATTCTTCTAAATTTATATTATTTGTATTACAATATTTTTGTATAGCATTCATTCCTTTTACTTCGGTCCTTATATTACCAATTGTTGTTTTACCTGTTTGAAGGCTAACGATTTGTGATTGAATATTAAGATGATAATCTGCATATCCAGTTGAAGTCCATCCTAGAGATTTAAGTCTTTCAATAACAAAATCAAACTTTATTTTTGTTATAGGATTCCATCCGTTTGTGCCAAAGCGAACCTCAAGTTCATCCGGGTTTATTCTGTTTCCCACCAATGCATTGCTTTCTTTAACATATTGAACTATATATTCTTTTAATTTATCATTATTGGTTTGTTCTTTGGGCATAATATATAAATATATCAGATATTTTTATATTATTTTTCAATTTTCATATTTCATTTAAAATACTATGGTACATTACTTTTTTCGTTTTCTTTTTACCATTGCTATCGTGAGTAGGTAAATTCAATATTTTACATATTGTTTGCAACTCTTTAAGCTTATAGACAGTTAACGCTTTTAGTGGTTTTTTAAGATCATAAACACGCCATAAATTAGTGCATTTCATTAAATACTCATCACTATTATTTCCTATATATATTTTAGCTTCACCATTATCTTTAATAATTAGTGTCTTACTTGGTGTTTTGCTTTCATATTTGTAGTAAAATTTATTTTTAATATAAACAAAATTATAATTATGTATAGCACACAATACAATAATAGTATCAACAGATGTATGCGAATCTGTCACTAGTTCTCCCTCCAATTTATTTTTTTTTATTTTAAGTTCTTTTAAGATTTGCTTATGTTTTCTAATTTTTTCAACTATTGTTATTTTTTCTAAGGATTCTCTTTGCCAATTATGATTCTGAGTAAGTTCATAATCAGCTATACCATAATAAAAAATCATCCAACACCAAAATAGTTTATCATCATATTTTGGTATAATAAAATCTGATTGGGTTGTTGTGTCTTGTGAAATTTTATCAGATTTTGCAGGACTTTTCTTTTTCTTTTTTTTATCATCTGTAACAGATTGCATAATGAGTTTTTCAATATTTTCTTTTGTAAACATAAAATTCGATATATCATTTGTCTGATATATGGGATTTCTGGCTTTATTATGATTGCTGGTCATAGTATAGTATTATAAACCTTTCTCTTTATTATCATTAAAAAAATTATTAGCATAAGTTTTTTTAATATTTTCATCTGTATCAAGTTGCTTTTGTTGTATCTCAATATATTTAAGATATTGAGTAATTTCCTTCATTGTTTTTTTATTTAAGTCTTTCATATTCAAGAAGATGCCATTTCTGTTCTCTGTAAAATCTATATTATTTTTCTGAATAATTCTTACAATTTGCAAATGTTGATGTTTTTCTAGATTTTCAATATTATCGCGTAAAGCGGTTAGTTCTTCCATTTAATTAAATTTAATTCTTAGTTTTATTACCTTTTCTAATTAAAATAGTTTTTGGGACTTTATCACGTTTTTTCTTTGGATTCATTATTTCTCCAATACAAGAAATATATGTATCATTAAGTTCAAATCGTATACCAATAATTCTTACAGTGATAATATCATCTTCTTTTACTTGTGAGAAGAATTTATTTTTATATTGATGGTCTCTTGCTACAAATATGACTATGGGAGAAGGGTCATCATTATGTTCAGCTCTAATACCAGCTTTTGTTATATTTTTTGCTATGCATTTTATTCGTTGCCCCTCAACTGGTCTACAAATCAAACATTCAAATGATACCTCAAACTGAACAAATTTATCTTTAACAACGCCTGATGAGTAAGATAATATACGAATAGATTCTGGTTTAATATAACCTTCTTTCATGCATTTTCCTTCCATTTTTTCTCTTAATATTTGCTCTATATTTTCTCTAATATTACTACCCAATACATTAAATGGTAACCAAACTGTTCGCACCAGAATATTATGTGAATAGATACCAGTTGAACGTGTTTTTTTTACTGTTTTAGTAGCCATATTATATAATAAATATATTTTATCTTTATTATATATTTCAATTTTTATTTTGATAATTTTTCAAGATTGTTAATAGCATCATAAACAGTTGAAAAAAACCACAATTTATCTTCGTGATTAATTTCATTATAATATCTGAAAATTAATTCCAATTCAATGCATAACTGTAATGTATTTAATTTAACATCGGCTAATTTAGATTTTTTTAATAATTTTCCTTTATTATCTAGGGTCCGTTCAGCCTTTTGTAGAATGTCTAATTCACCATAAATTTCCTGAATTTTCCTGGATTTATCATTATCAATGATATACTTCTTTTTACCATTTTTCTTTGGTAGAATATTATTTATTTGTTGTATTAATTCTATTTTCTGAACACCACGATAACATACTCTTCCTCCTAAAATACGACCTTTATTACTTTTTTCCAACGTTTTTGTTTTATATACAATTGTTTTGTCGGAGCTTTTTTTGCTTGTAGAAAATGCAGTCATAAAACCAAAAAGTGTGTTAATTTTTATTGAATCAAGTATTTTATTTGTTTCTCTATTTTTAATATCAAATTTTTCATAAGCAATGGGTAATAATAATAGTAGATCTTTCTGAGTTGCCCGTTTCCAATTTGTCTCTTTTCTTACTATAATTGTCCACAAAAATCCTGTAGTGCTTTTATAGTTTGCTAAAATAATACCTTCTGTTGAACCTTTGGTTATTTTATATGCATCAAAATATCGCATAATTTCTTCTGAAACAGTATCTGATTCTTCTAAGTTATAAATATAATTGCATAAAGTCATTTTATTTTCAAATGTAAGCGAATCTATCACGTGTTCAAAAGCTAATCTCTCTAACACATCTTTATCCATTTCATTATATTTCACTAAATTTGTTATAGTCCACGCGGAGATTTTTGACCAGTTACCTCTGTCACCACTATAAATAAATCCTATATTATGAATATTTTCGTATTCTTGATTTAAATAATTAATAATAGAAACATTGGCAATAGTTTTTTGTTTTTTTCCTTCAACATTTTTAGTTTTCTTCTTTTTAGGTTTTACACTAGGCACGATATCACCGGCTAATGGTATATCTGGCAAATCAGTAAAATTAATAATACTTCGTTTGTAATCAATGGGAGTAGATCTTTCGTATTGTGTTATATGAGAATTTTCTAACTCTACAGGTTGAAATAAATAATAGTCACCTATGTTTACTAATATACCTATTCGACCCAACATATCTACTAAATATTCATTTTTCTCTTGAATAAAGAAATTTAAAGCAGAATAAATTTGGTCAAGTGGATAGTTTTTTACAGCATTTATCATTGAAATTAATTCTTCTCGTTTATAGAAATATCTTTCTCTATATAATTGTCTTATTCTTTGTAGGATTTTATCAAGATTCATTATAATAAATTTTTCATCATAAGTATCACTAGTAATTTCATCTGGCGAAATCTCACCATCAAATGGTTTACATTTATATCCACAAGTCATAAAATCGCATAACATTGAATTATCTTTATCACCAATTTGATAAACAATTGGTGTATCATTACTGGAAACAATTTGTTCAACTTCAACATTAATTGCATTTGCTAATCGTTGTGTTTGACCGCGATTTAATAAACAATCAGTCGCATTTTCTTTTAGAACGCGTGTTACAATACCAATTTGTATAGCTTTCTTTTCAGCTAATCTATACATATATAAATCTATAGCTTCTTCCCTATTTCCTTCCAATTCAGTTCCATATAAATAAATTTCCACGTTTCTATTATTATAAGGAAGTAAACAATGACTTAAATTTCTAACTCCTCTTCCAATAATCTGGTCTAATCTATTAATATTATACCACGGTTCTAAGATATGAATTTGGCGGATACATTTAAAATCCAAGCCTTCTGAACCAGCTTTTGAAATAATAACAACTTTTACAAATTTGCCATCACTATTATTACTATTGGTAATAGCAGCCATATCACCAACTTTATCTGGGGATAACTGGTCATTTCCTGTAATCATAATATATTTTGCAGGATGAAATTCACCGTTTGTTTCAGATTCAGATTTCATCGAAATCGAGTCAATTGGGTCTGTAGGAGGTTCAGCAAATAATGATTGTGCTTTCGTACCATATCTGGTAAATCCCATTTCTTCTAATGCTAAAGCAATTGGAATACCTCCACCATCAATATATTGTGAATACACTAAAACTATACCAGTGGATTTGCGTATTTGATCGCAAATATATGATATTTTGGAACTATATTTTGGCAATTCATCTGGAGAGAATATTCTTCCAAATTGTGTTAATGTTTTTTCTTTATAAGAAAAATTACTTTTGTTAGCTTCATTATATTTCATTGAACGGTCTAAACCACCTTTACCGTATAATAAATTAGATTTTTCATTAACCATATTTGAATGTGGATAAATAAAATTTAATGCTTGTTTTAAACCTTCAATGGCTGTATATTGAACACCTTCACGTGGTTCATTTAAAACAGCATATCTCGGGTCTTCTTTTAATTTTTGCAATACATATTTATATCCATCTTCTTGTTCTTGTCTTATTGGTAAAACTAAAACATCTAAATGTTTTATAGGTTCTATAATAGGGGTTGTATTTATTTGAACACTAGGATATTTCCATCCCTTTTCCATTTTAATTTTAATTGATTCGGGATTGCCCCAATTGGCTGGCCATATACGATAAGGAAAGGTGAAAGGATTTTCACCGTGAACATAAGAAATATATCCAATAGATTTTTGAATTAGCAATTCTTTTCCTATATTATTTCCTTTTTCATCACGTTTAAAATTATCATTAGAATCAAAAATATCTGATTCTTTTATTTGAAATCTATTATCATTTAAATTCATTAAATTTAATAACCAAACAATCTCTCTAGCTTTATCAAACATAGGTGTGGCAGATAACAATAATAATTTTAGGCTATCTGTATATTTCACTAATTGTAATAAATTCTCCGAGGTTCGTTTTAGTTCTTTTGAATCTGATGTTCTAATATTATGAGCTTCATCAATAACAATTAATCTATTTGAAAATTCTCTATCTAAAGCCCGCTGCATACGTATTTTCTTCTTACTATCAGCATCTTTTCCTATTTTATATTTATCCATAATTCTGGAGATATAATTTGCGAATTGAATATATCCCAGAAATAGATAAGACTGTGAAATAATTCTTTTAATTTGTTTAATTATTTTATCGCGTTCTAAACCTTTCATATTCATAGGGTTAATTTCTTTAATAAACTTATTTCCTGTACAACCATATAAATTCCATTCTCCATTTATTTTTTTAAGTTTTCTTTCATCAAATAATTGTAATCTAAAATTTGCTTGAACAACTGGAGATGCTACAATAATAATTCTCTTATTTATGCCCATTTGATTTAAATAGCTTCGCATTTCTTCACATACACCAATAGCTGAACAAGTCTTACCTGTTCCTAAACCGTGATATAAAAGCAAACTATTATATGGAGTTTGAAAACTTAAAAAGTTTCTAACAAACATTTGGTGAGGATCTAATTCAAATTCTTTAATTTCACATAAACTATTAGAAATCTCTTCAATATTTTCATATTCAACTTCTGTTTTTTCTGAATATTTTGTATCGCTAAATTCTTTCTTTTTTGTTATTTTTTCTGTAAATCTAGGATCATCTAAATTTGGATACAAATATGTAAAATTGTCACTTTTTTTACTTGATATTTGTCGTCTATTTTCATCACTCATGCATCGTAGAACTCTTTGATATTGCTCTGATTCTTTTTCTATAGCTTCTTTTCCACTTTTAAATAATTCTATAAGATTCATACAAGTTTCTTGTGTATCTGATTTTGTTATTTTAACCCTTTTTTTTCTCTTTTTTTTTGCTCCACCACCTTGTTTGGAATAATTGTTTAACGTATTTTGCTCTTTATGTATATTGGATATTGCGTGTTGCAATAGATTTTCTAAATTAAGCAACAATTGTTTTGTCTCCTTATTTTTTACTGACATAGTATTAATATATTATGAGATTAAACTATATTTGTTTAATACATTATTAATATTTTTAATTAATTCTGATTTTTCTGGATTGTATGGTCTAAATTTAAGCTGACATTCTTCCCACGTTAACCACTTCATATCACTTACTTCTGAGGTTTGATAATTATCTAATTCGATACGTGGATTTTTAACTAAAGCTAAAAAATATCTATGTAAGTAAGATTTATAATTCGAACCAATGAATACTTCATTATAAGGTAAAATATTTTTGATAATCATTAAATCGTGTTTGGATATGCCGGTTTCTTCTTCCCATTCTCGCAATCCACAATTTAAATCATTTTCACCATAATTTCTTCTTCCTTTCGGAAATCCCCATTCTGGTTCACTCCACTCGGTATTACTTGCATCTATTAAAGATTGTAGATCATATTTCTCATCATTTGAGATAACAATTCCCTTTTTTATTTGAATAAATTTATCCTTCGAACTTTTTTCTTCTCCTCTATATTGTAGTCCTACATACTCGCCCCATAAATTTACCCATAATTCATTAAAAGATTTTTCTAGTAAATTTTCTTTTTCATTTATCGTCATTTCATTAATCAAATCCTGTATGTAACTTTTAGTATATAAAGGCCATTTACCTCTTATAAAATCTATATATCCCAATGTATTTTTCCTACATATAGTTAAAAACTCCCATTTATCAAATTTATTTTTTCTACAGGCAATAATACCATTACTCATTATAGGTTGAACGCATTGTTGAAAAGTGTGTCCACTTTTTCCACAATTATTGCAAAAATTATATTTGACATTCATTCTTATATGTAAAATATGAAATGTTTTTATATCCTTTCCTATATAATGGGATTGAATCCAAAAGTATGGTTACCATATCTATGGTTTATTCTTTACACAATAGCAATTGAATATCCTAAAAACCCGAATGATTTTACAAAAAAAAAATATTATACTTTAATTCAGAATTTGCCAATTTATTTTCCTTCAAAGCCAATGGGAAGTTATTTTGCAAAATTATTGGATAAATATCCAGTAACACCTTATTTAGGTTCTCGCCTCTCATTTATGAAATGGGTTCACTATATTGAATCAAAAATCAAGATTAAAATGGAAGAAGAAACATTCGAATTTTATGAAAGTTTAGAAAAATATTATAATCTTTATAAGCCAGTGGAAATGAGAGACAGAGAGATTGTAAAAACAAGAAAACGTTATATACAATTTGGATTGTTTGTTTTCTTGTTTACAAGTATTATACTAATATATCGCAGTTAATATAAAAATTTTTGTATAATTTTATACTTTAAAAAAGGTCCAGCATTTTTTTTAAAACGCTGTCTAATAACACTATTACAACACGCATCTATAACATTATTATTAAGAATATTATAATTCTTATTTATTTCATTCATTATATGTATTGTATTAGAAACGGCGTGCCATCTTCCATGACACACCAAAGATTCACAGCACAAACATCTCACTTGATTTTTTTTATCGACAGCTTTTATACGCTGTAAACTAACTAAATAATCTCCTATTTCTTGCCCATCTTTGTTAAGTAGTTTAACTTTTGGTGCGCGAAATGGATATGTTTTTGGAAATGTCATTTTAATATTATATATCTTATTTTCATTAATAAATAATATAAAATAAAATTCCGACTCTGTAGTATTTATAAGATAATAAGTAATTT
>Ga0115011_10003504_pt1 | contig 10683 bp, 2 predicted proteins | sample TroAtlMetagenome_2_FD_88705 | JGI IMG/M metagenome (GOLD analysis project Ga0115011, IMG submission 88705) | Marine eukaryotic phytoplankton communities from Atlantic Ocean - Tropical Atlantic ANT8 Metagenome | ecosystem: Environmental > Aquatic > Marine > Oceanic | place: Tropical Atlantic... | reverse complement strand
TAAATTTGGGCGAATATCTCGATTGGTCCTCGAGCGAACTTTTGAGAGTGTTCGGTAGAAAGAAAGATGAAGAAGGCGTGAAAGATAAAATAGCCGCGGCAGTTGCCGCATCCGAGGACTCTTTCGTCGCGGTCGGAGCGACGCGTTCAATGGCTGCGATATTTAAGATTGGTCGTCGGGACATTTTGAAACCTTTCCGAGAGAGTGCTTTGAAAGCCTCTCAGGCTGTTTTCGATGCCAAAGCACCATCGTCTTCTACTTTGCAAACGACAACCTCAAATGCACTCACTCGACAGTTGGCATGCAAATTGAGCGCGCGTGTGGCGTTGACACTTTTAGCGCCGAAAATTGTATCGTGGAGGTACTCGCGAGGGAGTAGAAATTTAGCCGAGAACCTTCTCAACAACGAGAACAACAGCACGAGTAAAGGAGAAGAAGAAGAGAAAGTCGATATTACCGACAGTACTGATGCCGATGGGTTTGCATCTGACGATGAAACCGATGAAGTGAGTCTCGAACAGTTGGAAAAAGCGATTGACCTTCTTCTCGAGGCGCTCAAAGACACAGACACAATCGTTCGCTGGTCGGCGGCAAAAGGCATCGGGCGCATTTGCCAACGTCTTCCAAAGCAATTTTCGGATGATGTCATCGAGAATTTGTTAACCTTGTGCTTCAAAGCGACCGAATCTGAATCAACTTGGCACGGTGCGTGCTTGGCTTTAGCAGAACTATCCCGAAGAGGCGTTTTGCTCGTGTCGAGATTACCGTTTGCCGCCAAGAAAACAGCCGAGGCGTTATTGTACGACGTTCGAAGAGGTTCACACAGCGTCGGCGCGCACGTCAGGGACGCGGCGGCGTACGTGTGCTGGTCGTTTGCGCGCGCGTACTCCAAGGAAGACTTTCAAGAAATATTTTTAGCATCTCTAGCGACGCCGTTACTTGTCACTGCATGTTTCGACCGCGAAGTTAATGTTCGCCGCGCAGCTTCTGCGGCTTTTCAAGAATGCGTCGGTCGTCTCGGAGGTGGTGGTGGTATTGTGGAAACGACCGGTAAAGGTGACGTGACGGGTATTGATATCATTCAAAAGTGCGATTATTTCACGATTGGGTCCGCGAAACGCGCATATTTGGATGTTGGTTTCTTCATCTCTCAATCGTTTCCAGCTTTTCGTCGCGCCATGCTTACTCACATATTGGATGTGAAAATTGAGCACTGGGAGGAGTCCACGAGACGGTTAGCTGTCGAAGCCCTCGGCACGCTTGGAGAAACAGACGTTGAATGGACGAGTACTGTCGCGTTGCCGAAACTTCTCGCGATGAGCCTCGACATGGATTTACCGAAGCGACACGGCGCGACGCTTGGGGTTGCGCAGCTTTTACTTTCGAAAAATGTCGTCAACTATTTGCGAAATGATGCGAGTCACGTGAAAACGCTCGAAAACACGTGGAATCTCGTCTATGAAATAGAGGCAAAACGTTTGTATCGAGGTAAAGGTGGTGAGATTATGCGTGGAGCCGTGTGCAACGTTATCGAAAGTTTAGGTCGCGTGGCAACTTTACCATCATCTTCATCAACTTCGCCGTCGGATGTGTTCAAGCCGAGTAAACAACTCATCGTACAACTATGCGAAAGTGCAACGTCGGAATCGTTGCGCCACCCGAAGAAGGGGATACGCGAGGCGGCGGCAAAAGCTTTGGTCTCCATCGCTACTGCGAGCGCGCAGTGCGTCGAAGGAAACGAAAACATCGCTCAAGCCACGTTAGTGGAGCAATATTTAGTCAACGACCGATTACGCATCATGCGACAAACCATGGACGAAGCGAGTTCGTTCTCGAGACGTGGGAGCGCGTATACTTTGGGTATCATTCCTGATGTGTTTATCACCAGTTCGAATTGGAGAGCTATTCTTACGAGTTTACTCGAGGCGACAGTTCCAGAAGAGAACCCAGAACTAAGGGATGCGGAAACTCGAGTCGATGCCGTAATTGCTTCGCAGAATATTCTCTGTAAGCTAAATGCGAAATGTTCTAATTCGTTAGCCTGTGGAAAAGATACCATTACTATATCGGATTTGAAAGATGCAGCGGAGTTATGTTTAGAGGCGTTTTTGAAAGGCGTGGAAGATTATTCCGTCGATAAACGTGGCGATGTTGGAAGTTGGGTTCGCGAAGCGTCTATGCGTGCTTTTGTTGAAGTCCTGAGATGTTTTCAAACCATCTCCAAAAGTACCGATGATAGTGGTGTTGTTGTGGATGAATACGAGACAAAGTGTACAACCATTTTAGGCGTCTTGTTGAAGCAGTGCGGAGAAAAAATTGACAGAACTCGAACCGTTGCATTTGAGAATTTATATGCGCTATTACGTGGTATTGATAACGATGATAATTCCGTGTTAGTTTCAAAAGCAAACGAGTTCGAATCGATTCAAGCATGTGTCCCTTTTGATGCTGAGGATATTTCATCCGAAGCTGGATTACAACGCGTCTTTTCGAATTGCCTCACAAAGGCAGTTCAAGTATCGCCGTACGCTGATTATGCTTTGAGCGGTTGGGTCGCGTCTACAGGAGCAGTGACGGAAAGTTTAGCGAAAGCTGCTACTACTGCTTTACTTTCGTTGCTTTCTGAGGACGAGGACAAAGTTGATTTGAAAGAAAAAGTTGCCATGCACTTGATCGAGACGTTTGATACGCATTCAAAAATCGACCGAGTGACTGTCCCGGCTATTCGTTGCGTCGACGTTCTCTTTACTGGCGGAGCATTTGATTTTTTAAATTTGACGGTGACGAGTTTGGATGGGCTATCAAAAGACTACAGGACGGCATTGTCAGACAAAATACGATTCGAGTGCGCTGGAACGCGGGACGTGTCCAAGTACATATTGGCTGCTAATGCACTTTCACACGTGGCCTCTTGCACGGATTGTATCGAGGCGAAAGAGAGCGCGCGTCTGGGTTTACTCGCGATGATGCGTAATAAGTTCCCGCGCGTTCGTCAGATTGCGTCGGAGGTTTTGCATATGGCGCTTAGCTCGGAAGACGACGTGGATGCAAATACAGAAGAAGCGATGCGAATGTTAACGGCGAGATTTTGGGAAGCGCCGATGAACGCGGAGATGAAAGAGGCTATTCGCGCGATTTATGCGAAACTCGGTTTGGAAATCCCGAAGCAGCAGGGGACAATGACGGCGAAGAAAGATGCTTTGAAGACGATAACTGAAGAAAATGTCGTTCCTGACATGTTGGCGTCATCGAAAGCGCCGACGACACTGGCGAGGAAAGTCGGCGATACTGCGGACGAAAACTCCTCCTACCAATCGCTCGTCGAGTTTTCCGGTCGATAGAATTAATTGGTTAATAGTATTATTATTATTATTATTTCAGAATGTGCGCTATTATCTAAATGAACTATCATATGTACGAGAATCGTGCTACCAATAAAATCTCTCTCTTCTAATGCCTTTCGTTTCTACTATATGCTCACTACTCTTCTTCTTCCTCCTCCTCCTCCTCTTCCTCATCGTCGTTCTCATCGTCGGCGTCATCTACCGGTCCTAGCGCTTCCAATTCCCCAATTGAACATATGACTACCATAGGCGCGAACGAATCATCGAATCGTCCTCCTTCCTCCAACCGTCTTTTCTTTAACTCCTCTAGTGTCTTCGGTTCTTCTGGGTATGTCACTTGGGTCACGCGCACTCGAATTTGTTGCCCAATCTCTATGTATTTGCGAACAAATGTTCCGTTTTTTTCTCTTCCATCTTCCTCTTTTGATTCGTCCGTGCATTCCCTCTCGTCGATGTACCACGCTCCCCGTTGACCTTCTTCGGAACCCAATTTCTTGTTGGGATCCCATTTCGTCTTTTCTAAATCCATACCATTTTCGTTCGGTAAAACTATCAAATCGCTGAAAAATCCCAACGTCATGCGAATAGCATTTTCATCCGTCATCGAGTACACTTTCCCGACTAAAATTTCATTCACGAACGGACGAAATACAACCATCCGAAACTCCACCTCGTAATGCGCCGCTCCGTCTCCGGCGTATATTATTCCTCCCTCGATAGAATTCACTTCGTATAAAGTCACGACCAAGCCTAAATCCGCGATGACTTTGTCCACGTACAATTCTTCCAGTTCCGCGACGATGGCCGTTAACGGGTCCTTATCCAAATGTTGCGGTTTAATGGTCACCGCGGCGTCTTTTAATCTCGCTATTTGAAACATGCTCCCCGCAAGAACACTCCCACCAAAACACGTGCAAGAAGGGAAGAGAAAGAGAGGAGAATTTTTGCCTTTATTTATTTATTTTTTTTTGGCGGCTCTTTTTTCTCTTCCATTCTGTCCGTTTATTGTCTGTCTCCCTCCCTCTCAAAAAGTATTTTGGACGATTTTTCGATTCCATCCCCAAAAAATCAATCCCCCAAAAATTCCAACAACGCGAGAACTACGACTAAAGGAGAAGGAGGAGGAGGAGGAGGAGGAGTCCTCGTAAAAGAAGAAGAAGAAGAAGAAGAAGAGATAAGCAAGATTCCGTCTCCTAAAGGGCACTCGCGAGGGCATAGCAAAATGAGTCGCAGAGACCCGGAATCCTTAGAGAGAGAAAACGATAGAAACTTAGAGACGATGGGGGACCGAGTGTCCATGTTGAAAAACATCACCATGGACATTCACAAAGAAGCGGATTCGCACCACCGAATTTTAGACGGGATGAGAGACGATATGAGTGGATTCCAAGGGGTGCTGAATCAAACCGTCCAACAGTTTTCGAAGGTTTTAGAGACGAAGAATGGGAGGTACTTCTGCTACTTGTTCGCGTTTTTTATCGGCATGTGGCTTTTGAGCAAGATTATTTTTGCATAAAGAAGAAAAAGAGAAGGGATTGATTGATTTTGTAGTACTTGAGACAATAATAATAATAGAAGAGAAAAACGTCGCGCCAACAAAACGAACGCGCGATGGTGATGTAGTAGTAATAAAAAGTACCATACCTACAGTAGTACGTATGTAGGTATGAGAGGTGTGTTATCTATTTAAATATTTTGGTGTTTTTACATACACGCTCGCGTACTAGTCTTTGATGAGGACAATGACACATCCGAAGTCATCCGATAAACGCAAAGGGGTACACCTTACGGTAATTGTCTCTTCTTCTTGTTGTTGTTGCTGTTGTTGCTGTTGCACCGAAGCACTTTTATTATAACTCTCGTCTTCGTCCAACGGTATCCAATTTTTGGTCAACTTTTCTGTCCACGGAGGCGGAGGATTGGTTCTCTCTGCGATACGCGCCGAATCTTTTATACGTTTAGAAAACGAACTGAGAGGGAAGATCATCGTCCCAACAATACCTCTCGCGATGCCTTTCTTCGTGCACATAATAACTCTCGCATCTATATCGACTGCGAATATCGGTAATCCAGTGGCTTCTAAACCAGCTACCATTAAATTTGCCGAGGCAAAATTCGATAAATATTTCGATTCGTTTTCAGCCCGTCGCAAAAGATTGGATAACGGATTGATGATGGTGGGTGCTCTCACGGAGGAAGTTGATGAAGGGTTGTCGTCGTCGTCGTCGTCGTTGTTGTTGTTGTTGTTGCTGTTCCTATATGTTTTGTGTTGTTGTTGTCGTTGTCGTTGTTGCCGCTGCTGCTGCTGCTGCTGCTGCTGCTGCTGACGTAAGTATGAATTTGACGACGACCTTTGTACCGATCCATATGTTTCAACAGTAACTTCATTCAATATCAAAGTTAATTCGTCCACTAAGGGTGTCATTTCTTCGTCGTCGTCGACGAATAACAAAGGAGGGAGTTCAATGTCGGCGCCGTACTCAACCGGGGAACTCGTGACGCCGTCGATGACGCTTGATTCGTCCGTCAACAACACCGCAATCTTAGGCTGAAGCGTAAACGGCACTCGTCTTCGAATCTTTTGCACCAAGTCTCGCAAGGACATTCCGGATTCGATTGATCCAACGATGATGACTATGTTCGGTATTGAATCCCTCAGGCAAGTATTGCCCGGCTCAACAATGTTCGTTCTCGAGTCTCGATGTTCGTCGTTATCACTGACAACATCCAATGAAAACTTCTTCAAAACTTCCGTCGAATTATTCGAGCGCGAGATAAACGCGTGCTCATCGTCACCGGCGATTGTTTGTACCAGCGTAGCCATTCGATACAGAGCAACGTCACTCGAAGAAACGACTAAAATATTCTTCTTAGGTACAATAATAGAGCTTTCGGCCGGAATTTCTCCATCACCTGTGGATGATGTGTCGCTGGCGCGCGAACTTTGTCCATTACCACTATTGCTTAGGATTCTCGACGAAGAATTCTTACTCTTTCGTGACTTTGTGTATCCATTAAGAGAATTGTTAAGAGTTGATGTTTGATCCACGTCCCCAATATAACTCAATGGACGATCTATGCGTTCTGTTTCTAAATCCCTCGCGCTCAGTCTAAACTTATCCGTCGGGTCGATTACTTTTTGAGCACCTTTAACCGGGGCAAATGAACGGATGTTCAAGGTCGCGTCGGAGACTTGCACAACACCAACTGGATCCATGATGCCTCGTAAACTGTAAAGACCAATATATCTGGAATGCTCATACGGGAAGCCGGCTGCTGCTGCTATTTTCCACGAGTTCTTATCGCACAAGATTTGTCCGCCATGTGCGAGACCTGCGACTCGAGCGCACAAATTGATAACTTGTCCAAAATATTCAGCTCGACCGGTTCGTTGACAAGGTTTCATATACGTTGCCTCGCCGGAAACAATGCCCATGGTGACGCGCAAACCTTTGAATGTTACTTTGTGACCTGCGGTCATGTTACACGCTTGTGGTTGTTGAAGTAACTTGTCGTCCCATGGTACTCGAAGTAGAATTGTTTGAACAACCAAACACCATCGAAAAGCATCGACAGGGTGATGAAACGCGATGAAAAATCGTCCGTTTTCGCCTCGACACTCGTAACCGCGAAAGGAGAGAAGCGTAGACCGAATCACAGTATCGTGCTGCGCCGTGGCTTTATCGCGCATTTTCACGTCTTCTCTTCCAAGCTCTTCCCATCCTTCAATTCTCGTGAAAACGACGGTAAAATTTTCGGATTCAACAACCGGAGCTTCAAAAATGGACGGTTCGAGTTGTCGAACGGTTTTAATCGGTGCAAACAATGTGATTCGTTCCATGAATTTCTTCGGAATTGCTTGGATAACTTCTTGCGAGATGATCTTATGGTCATACGACGTGATCATCCGTCGAAGCGCGTGTAATTTTGCACTCGTCGTGGTTTTGCACTGTTCGTATTCGCTCGAACCATCGGCTGTATCGGAATCTGAATCCAAGAAAATCGGGTTCTTAAGATTGATGCCATTTGGGAATAAACTATCTTTTGTGTTCAACATGTCATCACAGCCGTCCACTCCAGAACCTGTGACTTCTCCGCCCAATGATGGATTATCGGATAAACTTCCGTGCCTATTCAAATATCTCATATCCAATTGATGTTTTCCCATGTGCATGAGTTGGAGCATTTGGGAAATTTGCAAACTGTCGGGACCAAATGCCGCCAAAACGTCCCCAGACATTAATATCTGACCTCCACTTGCCGCGTGACACATCAATCGAGCCAATTCTACAGCTTTACCTTCGTAGACTTGCCTTCGAGTTGTTGGATGTACGTATCTATGTGTTGTTCCGGTATGAACACCCATTCGAACACGTAAACCGTTGATGATTTCTTCTTGCTCTACCTTGTGCTCGGATTGAGGTTCTGTTCTTCCGGTTTTGCTATTGGTATTAGTACTTTTCACCAGTCTTTCTCGCAGTCTTTCTGTGTTATTACTTTCGAGTACACCTTCTCTATCGCCGGAACTTTTCATCGGAAACCCGCGTTCTTCGAGAAGTGCTCGGAGAAATGTGGGAACTCTTCTCGAAATGGCAGACTGCGATTCAGCATCGTCCATTCGGTAGATATGTCTGCACGCGAGGAACAAAGATCGATCCAAAACGCTCGCTTGTAATCGGCTCTGTATATTCGCACACGCTTTCAAGGCATCACCAGGCGTATGAAACGCCATCGTGAACGAATCACCTTCGGAGAAAACCTCGTATCCATAAAACTTTTGCATCTCTTGTCTGACAATCAAATCGTGTGCTGCCAGTGCTTTGTTCATCGTCACCGGAGCGATCTCCCACAGTTTCGTAGATGACTGTATATCAGTAACGACTATAGTGCACGCTTCAGACGGTGGCGCGTTTCTCTTTTTATATCGTTCAAAGAAACCTTTTGCAAACATCGCATCCTCGTGAAATCGAAACAACCAGAGGAAGATGAAGAGAAGAGCAAAGAGTGAGGACGTCAGGACAATAATCAAAATGTTTTGAGTTGATCGACTCTCCGGTATCGGTGCGACTAAAATAGGATTGCCATCGCACGTAATGGATCTCAAGGCACGCAAAATATCCACAGAACTCGTGGCATCGAAATTTGGTTCAGCATTAGTACTCGAAATCATACCAGGTACATTATCTTCCGTATACACCCATTCCCAGAAGCGCAGCTGTGCATATACTTTATCGTACGCGCCCGAATTTCTCGAACATTGCGCGCCATCATATCGTCTCCTCAAAGTGACTGAAAGTGGAACGGTGCCGATTTCATCAATGCTATACTGTAAAATTAGATTTTGGTTTCTCGTCATGTACGCCGTCTTCTGCAACAGTCCTGCGGCATATTCGTTTGCGACGATGAGAGCGCCAGCTTCATTCAAAGTCGTCGCTCTTTTCGTCGGACTATTCGAAAATGCAAAACCGGGAACGAATGATAGGATCTTTTTCTTGATACTTTCGAACGTTTCAAATGCCATCCAATCGTCTAATCCAACTAAAATAATTGGTTCCGTGACGCCATTCAGCCATGGGTTCAATCTTACGATAGTTTCGTGGCCCCAAGTAGTCGCACTACCGGATAAAATAGCCGCGATGGAATAAACATCAAACGTTATCTTCGTACTATTTTCACCTAAAGTCAGAACGCTCGGATGAACGGTCATTTCTGATGATATTTTGACGAACGGGAACGAAATGTACTCTGGGAAATCTGAAGGCAACGGCGAGGCGTATATCGGCGTTTCGGCATTGCTAAATACATTTGAATTAACTGCTGCAGCAGAATCAGTACTCGAACTCACGTCGCCTTCGACGTAGTTCAAAGCCAACACGGACGCGTGGTTATCATCTAAGGCGGTAAACATAACGTTTTGAGCACCGAGCGGATCCATTTCTAAACCCATGCTCGAGTTACTCGCCGTAAGTAAAATCGCCATCGAATCTAACACTGTTGCCACCTCCTGGGGTCTGTACACTTTAACCGTCGTAACGTTATCGAGCGAATTGTGCTCGTCACCATAGATACTTGCTATTCTATCACTTCCGCAAAATAAATCTCCTTGCATTCGAGCCAAGACAAAGTTTCTTACCACTGCAGGAACTTGGACTAAAGAATTGGTCTCCATAATCGTTTTTGTCAACGGCGAAGTTAAGAACCACGACCAATAATCTAACGTTTCTCTCATGTTATCACACGTTGCACCAGCTCTGAGACGATCTAAAGCCGTATTGGTGATTGAATTCATTCCTGTTCTAAGAATCAAATACGAATAGGTCGCAATCGGCCACGCGCCAGGATCGTCCGCGCCCATCAAATCTGCAGTGAGTCTCGTCGGATCGTCCTCGTTGTTTCCAAACTGTAATCCTCTTTGTAAAATAGCTAACGTGATTGAATTAGAATCCGGGTATACCAGATTGCTCGTGCTTTCATTACCTTCCAAAAGACCAATCATGCTCAACTGTAAACTCATTGCATCTGATAACACAACGTACCCGATGGAATACGCTTTGGCTTTTATAAAACTCGCAAGCCCGTAGCCCGTATCCAACTCGTTCAAAACACTATTATCTATGTGTAATTCCCACGATGGTAACTTTGACGTGCCTATGTTATCTTTGAATACATCTGAAAATTGACTCAAAGCTTTCGTCCACGCTTCCGTCGTCCCAGACGAATCTTTCCTCACCGACACTAATATATCCTCATCCGGAAGGACATTCTGAATGTTTGGTTTGTTTGCGCTCTTAATTCTATCGTCGTTCCATTTCGTTATCACCCCGGCGTAAATTAAACTCAACGTTTCCTTCGTTAATACTAAAGAACTTTTACCGCTCGTGCTATCAACCTCGGGCAAATTATACACCGGCGTCACCGCACCGGCCACGACTGGATACATCTGCACGTCTGGAAACTGACTATACTGACTCGCACTGATTAAAGAATCCGAACACGCAAAGTCTACCTCTAACGGTTCTTCGTTATCCGAGCACTCTGTAGTTGCGTTCAGAATTCTACAGATTCCTTTCCCCGAACCGACATCTAGGTAACTCACTCGTATGGATGGTTTAATTAAAGCGTACGCTCGTGAACACGATTTATACACTACCGCTGGAAACGTCGCTCCTGCACCGAACAAATCCATCGGGTTTGTGGAGGAATACGATGCGATCGTTTCATTGTTACTATGGGTTATCGCCGTTTCTAGTATATTTCTTCTTCTTCTTCTTCTAAATCCTCCTTCATCAAGAGTAGTAGTTGCGACACCTTGCCGCCGTCGGTTCCTCTCTTCTCCAAT